>Ga0209660_1000401_pt1 | contig 26319 bp, 12 predicted proteins | sample SaaInlV_100m_DNA_2_FD_184659 | JGI IMG/M metagenome (GOLD analysis project Ga0209660, IMG submission 184659) | Marine microbial communities from expanding oxygen minimum zones in the Saanich Inlet - SI072_LV_100m_DNA (SPAdes) (version 2) | ecosystem: Environmental > Aquatic > Marine > Intertidal... | reverse complement strand
AGCAAGGTAATGACCGTTGCCAATGGAACCCTGCAGGCAACCGTTGGAAATATCCGCAAGTTTACCTCGATCGAGTTTGTCAAGGTAGAGTAGCGATCGCGGCTTGTAAATTCTTTCGGCTTCCAGTTGTTCGGGGAAATTCGAAATTTCTCACGGAAGGCTTATGTCCAGCTTGAAGAAGCTCCGCAGGCTTGAGTTTGCGTCGATGTCATGCTGGATGTCCTTACTGGAGCTGGTTCCCGTTGTATCCAAGATACCCTGATAGGGCGTCCACCCGTCAACAAGGTTGGGGGACCAGTACAACCGGTACAGACGGTTGGTGATGATCGGATAGCTAAGCTTGAAGGTGCCGTCTTCATTTGAATGGAGGGATATTCCCGGTCGGGTGTGTGCATCCCCCTGACCGGGGTTTAGCCCCAAAAGGAACTCGTTTAGATTATTGACGCCATCACCGTCAGGATCCCCGTTGGGGCCGTTTTCGGGGTTGGTCGTCCCGTCGTCGTCAAAGGCCAGACCATTCTCGTTTTCCCATGCATCCGGAAGCCCGTCCGCATCAGAGTCATTGTTGCCGGAGAACATCTCCAGCGCGATGGTAAAGGTGTTGGCGGTGCTCTCAACCTCGACCTGGTGCGTCTGTGCCTGGTTTCGCATGGGGAGGGTGTCGGGTTCAAATATATCGGTGACCTTTTCCCCTGCATCAAGGTTGGCCTTTGCCCCGGATAGACCCTCACCGTTATAGCGGATGGCCGTGGTGACGGTTTCGCTGAAGGTGGCGTTCTGAAGTTCCGTGCGGGAGCCATCGTCCTTTAAGCCGGAAAGGTGGGCCTGCCCGTTTATCAGGAGGTCCTCCAGGTTTGGGGAGAGACCGAAGCGCACATAGAGGCGGTCAATGACCGCACCGAGGGTGTATTCCGCATGAATTTCCGTGGCGGAGTCCTTGATGGTGAGTGTTTTGCGGATATGTCCGTCCGGCGAGGTGAATGTCCATGCGGCACCCTGGGCCTCGGATGCGGTGTACAGCGCATTGACATAGTCGGTGTCCGGCCCGGCGGCCCACCAGTCCTTGAACGCAGATGTCCGAGATCCACGACCCTCCACTTCAGTCTCGCTATTGGAGTAACTGAGGAAGTTGCCGATCACCTGGTGGACGGCGGCGTTTGAGGGTTCCCGAACCCAGGCTGCGACCAGACGACCACCGAGGGCCTCGCATACGGCAAATATGCGATTGTTGCGGAGTAGGTATTCGTCCTCCCCGTCGAGATCGACATCCAGTGCCAGGGATGAGGCTTGTTGCGGAGGATCGTCCGCCCAATCGGCAACGTGTTGGTAGATGGCTGCAAACCGTGCCTGTGACTGGAGATTTTTTGAGAATGCTGACAGAGCCTGGCTGTCGATATCCGGCCAAACGTAGTCCCCGGTGCTGTATTTGGTCAGGTCGTTGTTGGCCTGGTTGTGAAATGCGGTCAACTGCATGGCGGCGTGCACGGTTCCTCGGGCAAGCCTTTGCAGAGGGGAGTCATCCTTCTGGATGGTTTCAACGGCCTTCCATGTGAGGTCAGCGAGTTTCCCGTCCCCTGCGCCCTGCGTACCGAATGCATGTGGGATAGCCTTGTCGGGGCGGCTCTCAAAGACTTTGTCCCGTAAACCTTCCTCAACACCGGGAAGCCCGTTGTACCAGTTGCTGAAATCATCACCGGATGCGTGCTGGAGCCAGTCGTGGGAAACGGTGGGCAGGGTGGGGGACCCGCGGTCAATTGCATGCCAGTTGTCCCCCTGGGCATCGCGGTCGATATCGATTTCTCCGTTTGCGATCTGCTGGGGGGTGACCAACTGTATCCATGTCTTGTTGGCGACCCAGCGGAGGGAGGCGTCATAAGCGGCTGCATTGTCCCAGTCCTGCAATTCGTCCCAATGATGGTAAAGGACGATGACCTGGTCCTGGGTGGCGCTTCTTGCCTTGCGATGATAGAGACGACGGAGTGCCATGGGGAGACCATGGTTGTCATTGCTGTAGCGGTAGTTGGATGCCTGTTCATTGATCAGGAAGCAGTTGACCCCGTGGTAGCGATTGAGACGATAACCGTCATTAGAGAGAGCTGCCATACGTCCCTGCCACTTCCAGAAGTGGCGCATCTGGTCGATAAAGGTGTGGCTGAATCCCATGGAGCGGATTCTTGAGAAAGCGGTGCCGTTGGCCACGCGTTCAGGTGTCCAGAGTACTGAGGTAGATGGATTGGCGTGGTAAATCCTGTCCAGGAAGTGCCTTGAGAGGGCGATGTTGTCGCGGTTGAAGTCGTCTGAGAAGTATTGGATGATGTGATCGGAAAATGTGGTTCCAAGTAGGCTTGCCCGTCCATCCTGGGCCAGGAGGGAAAGGCGGTCATTGAAGGCGGGACCGTCCAGCCAGGGCTTGTTGGCGGCGGGGTCGACTGCGGCCCATTGTATGGCGGATGCAAGGGTGGGAGTGATGTGGAGGGCGAAGGGTACACCGAAGACCTCGTGGGCATCGAGGGTTCGATGGTAACCGGTGGAGTGACCGGTGTTGATCAGTTTATGGATTTCGTTGCCGGGCAGGATTGCGTGGTTGGAATGCACAAGCAAAATGGCCTTGGCCCGCTTGCGCTGGTCGGGGTAGCGCCCCATGTCGTCCACGTCCATGTAGCTGGAAAGCTTTCCATTGGCGGCAATATGGGCCTGGTCGGACCAGTAGTCCTCGGCAAGCCAGTCATCATAAATACTGTCCCGGATATCATTTCTGCCGCCGAGGTCGCCGGCGCCGGAACCGCTGTTGGCCGTTCCGTCACGGGTCGTGAAAACCTGGAATCTTGGCTTGCTGCTGCCGTTCCATCCGGCGTCGAGAAGGGACTGCCGTGAGATGGAGAACTCGACGGCATCCAGTTCGGAGTTGAAATATGCGTCACCAAAACCGCCGATTGATTCGCGTCCCCGGGCCACCACCCCGGTTGTGGAGAGGTCCTCGTTGGCCGAGTTCGTGTTTTTTACCGGGTCGAGATCGACGAAGACACGGCCGTTGTTGGATTGGTAACAGGCGACGACGACTTCCCATCGCATACTGGTGAGAATGTCGAGTTCATCAGGCAGGGCGGCCTCACCGCTGGCCGTGTTTCCCGTGTCGATGACAACATAGATGTCGAGATATCCCTCCTCGGCAAAGGGTTTTAGATCGTGGAAATCGAGCCGGAAGTAGTAGTTGCCATCCGCTCCGCCATCCCGTGCGTGGAAGGCCACAATGTCCCGGGAGGAATCAAACCCGTCCCCGGCGGGGAAGATGTCGCCATCCTGCTTGTTGGAGCCGTCCCCTTCAAATTCATCCAGTGCGACAAGGTCGTCAAAAGTCCAGTCGGTGAACTCGTTGCGGTTGATTGCGAGTCCCCTGGCCACCTCGCTGCCCGGGCCGATCCGGATGCTGTTTGCGACCGGGTTGACGATGCGGTCATCGATCAATGGGCGTGTGCCGCTGGATTGTTCCTGGGTATTGGTGAACCCGTCCCCGTCCGGGTCTCCACCCGGTTTTTCGTTTGCCGAGCCATCGACCGGGTCCGGGGTTCGAAGGTTGTCGGTGCCGTTGTCGAGAGGATCCAGTCCGTTGGCAACCTCCCATCCGTCGAGAAGTCCGTCTCCATCGGTATCGCGGTTCAGGGGGTCGGTCTCTGTCCATTCCTCTCCCGGGTCGTGGGATCGGTCACGATTTGAATCTCCGGTTATGTGGCCGTCCAGGTCCTCGTCCTCCCCGTGTCCGTCACTGAGTCCATCGCCGTCGGTATCCGGGTTGTTGGGGTCGGTCTCAAGCCAGGTCTCCCCATCATCGACCCTGCCGTTTGGCCAGGCACCGCGGGCGTGGGGATTGTTTTCTGAAGGATCCAGCGGTGCGCCGTCGCCATCGACCCATCCGTTGTGCACGAGTTTGTCGAATTCCAGGCCGTTTGCCCAGGCGGGGTTGTAACCATCTTCAATGCCGTCCCTGAGTCCATCGCCGTCGGTATCCGGGTTGTTGGGGTCGGTTGTGGAGCCCTGCAGGACGTCGGTGCGGCTCCGACTGTATTGATAACCCGGGATGGAGCTGTTGTCCGGGACGGTATTAAAGAACGGGGGATCGTGATCCGGTGCAAAGTTTTTTGTGCCGTCCCCATCGGTATCCCGGGAGGCGATGGTGCCATGGTCAAAGACTCCATCGGCATCATCATCCTGAAAAGGCTCGGAGGTTTCGCCCGCATCATGGAGACTGTCCCCGTCCGCATCAACAAAGTCGAACTTTAGGTTCCCTGCGCCAAGGGTTTCCTTTTCATCGGTTCCGAGGTTGTTGTAACCGGAGTCCGTGAAGGGTTCCCCGAGGGATTCCTCGGCCAAACCACGCCAGCCGACCTCCAGGGCGTCCGGGAGGAGATCGCCGTCACTGTCCGGGTTTAACGGGTTGCTTCGGCCAAAGGTCCTGGAAACGTGGACCTGCGCGTTGGTCCAGTCATCGGGATTGCTATCGGGTAGATTTTTTAGGGTGACCTCGTCGGAGTCGGGGAGACCGTCATCGTCATCATCATCGTCGTTGGCCACCTCCGGATGAAGCTGGAGAAACCTTACGGTCACCAACCTTCGTGCTGTGGCCAGGATTTCCCCTTGCTCCGTGGCCCGTACATCGACACGAAGTCTGCCCTTCCCCTCCGGGACTCCGGACCAGAGATAGTCCCAGTTTATTTTGCTTCCCGTTGTTCTTGACTCGATGAGCTCAAAAGTTCCAGATCCTCTTTCCCAGGTAAGCTCGAGGTGCCCGATGTCGAGGTCGGTCTCGATCCTGACAGGTGCCTGACGTTGTCCGAGATCCGGGTTGGCCACAGCGGGAAGGATGATCTCGTAGGGCTTGCCATCGCTGTCGAACGCGGGCGGGGTGGTGATGTTGAGGAACGTCTTCCGCACGGGGAGGGCCTTGACGAGGCGTTCGGCCTCCAGATTGATACCGTTGCGCGAGTGTTCAACAGCGAGGTGATGGAGAAAGGAGGGATCGCCGTTATAGAGCTCCGGCAGGGGAAAGGAAAGGGCATGGTAATCATCGGTCTCATTCCAGGAGATGGCATATTCCTTGCGATCCTGTACCTCCGACCCCTCAGGGGAACCGCTTGTCCGGCTGGCAATACGAACGAGGAACTCCTCAAGCAGTTGTGACTCGTTTAGCCCCTCGGCAAGGGCTTTGGAGAAATAGGCTTTCATGGTGTAGCCCTCACCAACGAGTGTACCGGTTGTCGGCGGCCAGGCGATATAGAGCCGGGTGTCAGGGCCGTTGGCATTCACGTTGCGGGTTAGGGTGGTGTACCAGTTGGCGACATCATCGCCAGAGCTGACCGTGGCAGTGAATGAATTCCTGTCTGCTGACGAGGCTTCAAGGAGCCTTGCATGAATCTGTACAGGTTTATTCCCGGATGGGATGTTGGCATAGTTGAAACGCCACTCTAGAGGGTGTTTCCCGTCGGTTGGGGAGGCCGCATTGACCTCGCTGGCGCGGACCCAATTCCCGGGTCCGTTGCCGTTGGAAGCCCCGGTTTGATCATCATCGTTGGGACCGGCGCCATCATCGATGCAGTACCAGACTTCATGCACGGTGCGGTCGGTGCGGACGACGACACCATAGTTGCCGCCGCCAAGTGTGTCGCCTTGGGATGGATGGACAATTTCGCCGGACGGCCGCTGCGAGTCATAGTAAAAGGACTGTGCAAAAGTGTTGTAGAGGCTGGCCCGGTTATCCCGCTTCAGGAAGGCCCTTGCCCTGAGGATGTGAAACCCCTCCGCGAGCCCGGTCTCAGTGAGGAATGTTGCCTGGTCCGCCGCTTTGGCGTAGTCGTTGTGGGGAAAGAACTCGACGGTGGTGGCATTGAATCCATGGACCTCGAATACGGTCATCATGCCGGATTTTTCGCTGATTTGTCCCTGCCCGGATGGAAAAACACTGGAAAGGGCGTTTCCACCCGCGGTTGTACGGAATATTGACACCTTGTAGCGAATTTCGCCGATTGGCTTGGGTTGCAGGGAGCCCTGGAACCAGCTTCCTCCTCCGGCATCGTGTGAGTAGTTGAGCGTGATTGCCTTGGTTGAGCCAATACCTTCCCCTCCACCTCCCTCGGGGTTTGTGCCGTCTATTGTGTAGTAGACGCGGACATTGTAGCCGTCGAGGCCGTTGTTGGCCTTGGTCCAGAAGGTTATTCCGTTGTCATCCTCAATATAGTGTCTGGTCCCTGCATCACGATCCTCTACCTGAGCGGATGGAGAATGCCAAAGGAAGGCGGCTGTGTTGACCGGGGTGGCGTTGTTGCCGCCGGATTCTTCTGGCAGGATATTGCCTGAACCGATTGTGGTCAGCCAGGTCTCGGCACCAGCCGAGCCAAGATTACAGCGTGCCGAGTCCTCAGCAGCAAATTTCTCCGGTCCCTGCCGATGTCTGAACGCCGGTTGCTCGTAACCAAGGAATGAATCAGTGCTGACAGCGGGAGGGTTGTCACGTTTTACTGGATCGGTGTTACCGTCTGGTTGCCGGTCATTCAGGTCAATACCTCCATCGAGCTTGACCAGTATATTCTCAGCGGACCCATCGGCCCTCACTGTGAAACGCAGGTTGGTTGCACTGGTTATGCGAGGTAGGTATGTGGTGTATGTGTAGTCATCGGTAACCTCATCATTCATGCCATATGGATTGAACCCGGAATCTCCATCGGGGCCGTCCTTTCGTTTCACCGGGATAACCCCTGCTGGTTCGCCGTCCTGGTAAATGGTTATGGGGACACCCCCTGCACGACTCCATAAGGAAGGAACCTCCGGTGTTCTCCATGAAAAAATATAGTATCCGCCTGGTGGAACAACGACTTGATGCAGGTTTGACGCATAGGTGTAGAACCCGACTTGTCCCGATCCATCGGGACCTCTTGCGTACTGGAAAAGGTAGGCGTCACCGTCCGTTCCCGCCTGAGATGGAAACGATGTGTCCACTCCACGGCCCTGTCCGGAGGAATAGTCGTCATTTATAAGGACAAGCATCGTGACGCCGTCTGCATCTGTCATGTTTGGGTTCTCACGCTTGTCGATGCGTTCATAGGCAACGAAGTCATCATCACTCCGCCGTCCCATCTGGTATCCCCGGGCAAAGTTTTGGTGGAGGTTGGCCAGGTTTGGAAGGCGGTTGTCGCCGAACTGGCCAAGGAATGCGGTGTTTGAATGTCGCGGGAAGGCCCCCCCGCTCTGGCTGAGGATGCCTGCGTGGTAGTTACCATCCGTATAGACAAGCGGAATGCCGGCCCGGGTAAAATAAAATGCATGCTGTAGTTCGCGTCTTGATGCGTAATCATTGTCATGACTTTGCGCATGCATCACGCTGATTTCCGGCGGGAAGCCGCCCCAACCAGGTTGGTCAAAGCCTCCCAGTCCCTGGCTTGGATTGCCCAGCCTGCTGTTGAACTGGCTTCTTAGATCATTATCAACCAGTCGCATTCCTGCATCAATATAGCCCTGATAGCCCGGCGGACTACCAAGATGCTCACCGAAGAGCATGGCATCGTCCCGTGGGCGTTCCGTGTCAAAAACGGAATCCCTGTGGTTGTTGTCAAGGTATCCATGGGTGAGATTGAACTGGCGCTGAATCTGACCGGTATACCCATAGTCGCTGGTATCCTTTTCGTTGCCCCATGTTGCCCCGAAGAAATCAGCGGGTGCGTGTTTTACCGCATCCAGGCGAAAGCCATCACAATATGTGCGGTCAACGAGCCACCTTGCTGCCCGGTGAAGGAAATCCTCAACCAGTTCCGAGTAGAACCCGGGGTTGTTGGCAATAATTTCCCTGGTGATGCCATTGCCGGTTCCGAAACCGACATATTCCCCCTGGTTTGCGGAATGTGTCTGATGATCCCCGTTTGGCTTGTAGCAATAGTATTCAGGGTTCTCCGGCTGTCTTACAAATTTAATTTTCTTCATTTTGGCGCCTTCGTGAGCGCCGAAGTTGTGGTTCCATTCACCGGGTTCAGTGGCAATGTCTATAAGGTCAGACAGGCCAAGGTTCATGACCTCCCACTCGCTTCCCCAGTTCCTGGTATTGTCCCATTTCCTGTAAAACCCCTCCTCCGTGACCCGAAGGTGAAAATCTTCAGGGAGAAACCCATTGTAAACGCTTATCGGGGTGGTTGCATTGTATCCTGGTACATCGAATGCGTTGTGATTCATGATGTTATCGAAGTAGACGCGGATTCCGAATCGGTGGGCCACCCTGACAAGTTCCAACAGGTCTTCTTCTGTCCCATAACGGGTGGAGGTGCTTCCTCGCTGGTCCTTGGACCCCAGGTCAAACCTGTCCCAGCAGTCGTATCCAACAGACATGCCGCCACTTCCCTTTGTCGGCGGGGGAACCCAGATGGATTCATAACCAGCCTCGGCCAGTTCCGGCATCTTACGGGCCATTTCCCTCCACCCTGTGTTGAAATACTGCAACAAAGGCTCGCCCTGTAGCAAGGCGTTCAGGCAGAAGGCGAAACAACCGGCAAGGAACCACCGGAAGCCTTTGGAGCGGTAGGTCATCAGTTAGGGATTTATAGGCTGATAAAGCCTAAGGCTTATCGTGTTATCTTTTCGCGGGCAATCATATAAATCTCCTTACCTCTTTGATTTTTATTCTTGCCGGATTTGTGTTCACTTGGGGTTGACAGGGGTGTAGAGGAACAGACAGGTTTGTTTGAAAAATCAGGAACATCAGTGTTCTTTCAATTCGCAACCCTTCTTAAAAAAGCGACCCATGAAAAGTGTATCGAGAAAAGTCAGTCGGCGTACATTCACCAAGGCTGCAGGCGCGGCCCTTGCTCTTCCCAATATCATAACCTCCAGTGCCCTCGGCGCCAATGGACGTCCTCCGGCCAGCGAGCGAATTGTCATGGCAGGCGTCGGCATGGGCGGACAAGGATCCGGCGATCTAAATCAATTCATGGGCGATCCAAGGATACAGGTCGTGGCGGTCTGCGATGTGAAACACGGTGCGCTCAAGAGCGTGCAGGGGCGGGTGAACGGTCGCTACAAGAACAAGGATTGTAAGACCTACCTGGATTACCGCGAGGTTATTGCCCGCGATGACATTGATGCTGTGCTGTGCGCAACGCCTGACCATTGGCACGCGCAGGTCACCATTGATTCCATGAAGCAGGGCAAGGACATTTACTGCGAAAAGCCTTTGAGCCTGACCATTGCGGAGGGGCGCAAGATGGTGCAGACGGCAAGGCGTTATGGTCGTGTATTTTCCTGCGGAAGCCAGAGGGTGATCGGGGACTTTGGCCGTCTGGCTTGCGCTGCAAGAAGTGGTGAATATGGTAAGATTCTTGCAGCACACGCCGATCCCGGTGGCCCGCCAAGGATGTGTTATCTGCCGGGGCAACCAATTCCACCCAACACCATTGAGTGGGACCTTTGGCTTGGTCCTGCCCCGTGGGCGCCCTATCACCCATATCGCTGCGGTCGTGCCTACGGTCTCGGTGGCAAGGGTTTTCGTACCTGGTACGACTATTCCGGCGGCATGATGACGGACTGGGGAGGCCACAAGTTTGGGGGAGTTCTACATGGAATGGGACTCGATAGCACCGGCCCATCCGAGATCATTCCTCCCGGTGGTGAACACAAGTATTTGACCTTCGTTTTTGCCAATGGGATGAAAATTTACGTTGGTGGCGGTATGAAGTACATCTGCGAAGCAGGCGAAGCCAAGCCAATGCGAGACCAGAAGGTCCCGGCAGGCCTTCGCTGGTACGAGGATGGGGCCCGTTCACCCATTCAGGACCTGACCAACTGTATCCTTTCCCGGAAGCGTCCTTTCCGCGACGTTGAGTTCGCGCATCGCACCGCTACGGTCTGCCACCTGGGCAACATATGCTACAAGCTGAACCGTAGGTTGAAGTGGGACCCGGTCAAGGAGGACTTTATCGGGGATCCCGAGGCCAGTCGCCTGATTGATCGTCCAAGACGCGGCCCCTGGCAAATCTAAGAACACACTCCATTCACAACACTCAAAAGAAAGATTTTGAAAGAGATGAAGAACCTGAATATTTCAATCACCGTGGTTGCCTGTGCATTCCTTTTACAGGTTGCAGGGGCAGATGTCTGGGAAGACCTGGCAAAGTTTAAATACACGGATGGAAACAACACCGCACAGGAAGCTGAAAAACAACTACGGGCATCCCCTTCTGCCGCCAATCCAGCAATTGAGAAAAAGCTTATCGTCGTGTTGACCTCAAGGGATGCCACCCAGGACGGCAAGGCCATTGCCTGTCGACTATTACAACAGATTGGCACTGATAATGCGGTTTCAGCCCTGTCTGACTTGCTTACGGATGAAGTCCTCTCACATTATGCCTTGCTGCCCCTTGAGCGTCTGCAGAGCTCCTCCGCAGACAAGGCAATGCGGGACGCGCTCAGCAAGGCTCCGGCAAAGCTGAAAGTTGGCCTTCTTGGCAGCATTGGTGAACGTCGCGATGCAAAGGCCCTGAAAGCCATCCAGGTTTTGGCAAAGGACAGGGATATTGCTGTTTCCAGAGCCTCGATTGTTGCCATTGGGAAGATTGCCAATGATGACGCAGCGAAATTCTTGGCCGGACTGGAAGTTCCGGAATCACTGGTAGCGGTTCAACTTGATGCACTCCTTGCCTGTGCGGAAAGGCTTGAAGGCAGTTTGTCTGCAAGGCTTTACGAGAAGGTACTGGAATCGAAGGGAACCCATTATCGGATTGCTTCCCTGAAGGGATTGCTGCACACCGATGGAAAGAAGGGAGCCAAGCTGATTGTGGAGTCCATCAAGGGTGATGATGCATCTTTGCGAAAGGGTGTTCTGGGTCTTGTTGCAGGGGAACCCGGTGATGATCTGACCAAGGCAGTTGTCGCTGCCCTGGGCAATCTGGCCATGGCACAACAGTCCGAGGTGATCACAGCCCTCGGCGCCCGTGGAGATTCTGCTGCGCTCAAGGAAATAAGTGGATATGTGAAGAGTGAGGATGCGGGTGTTCGAGATGCTGCAATTGCCGCGGTTGGCCAACTTGGTAATGTGGATTCAGTCGCAATGCTGCTTGAGTTGGGACAATCAAGGGAACTGGCGGCGAAGGCCTCTGCTGCCATCGCCCGGATGGAGGGGGACGGAATCAATGATGCCCTTATTTCTGCAATGAAGAACAAGGACCTTCAGGTACCGGCCTTGAAGGCGATTGTTGCCCGTGGTGGAAAAGATGCGGCTCCCAGCCTGCTTAAACTGGTTAATGACAAGAATCCCGACCTGCGTAAGGAAGCCTGGTCAGGTCTGGCCACGATTGCCGGTGACAAGCACCTTGGCGCCATGGTGAAGGCTTCAGCCTCGATCAAGGATTCATCGGCGCAGGGATTCGCGCTCTCCGCGATCAAGCGGGCTTTTTCCCGTGCCAGAAACAAGGAAGCTGCATTCAATGGAATCGCCGACCATTTTGATTCCGCAAATAATTTAACAAAGCTTTTTGTCCTCGACCTTGCAACCGGGGTTGGGAGCAGGCGCGCCTTGGATATGGAGAGGGCAGCGTTGACATCCGGCAACGAGGAACTCCGCCAGAAGGCAATCCGGGCATTGGCCAACTGGTCCAATGCATCCGCTGCCGGTGATCTCCTTAAACTGGCCAAGGATGCCGCGAGTGACCGGGACCGATTGCTGGCGCTTCGTGGTTACATAAGGCTGGCAGGAACAGCTGGTGGCATAAAGAGTGGCCAAGAAAGGACTGCCATGTTAAAGCAGGCTGATGCCCTTGCCAAGCGTACTGATGAGAAACGAATGATTGTTGGCAACCTGCGCAGTGGTGGAACTCCGGAGGCATTGAAAATGCTCTTTGTTTACATTAAGGATGAATCCTTGAGGCGGGAGGCAGAGCTTTCCGCCGCTGAATTGGCCTGGAATCTACGCCGGACAAAATCAGAGGAGGTCAGGAAACTGACCAAGGAATTGACCGGGAGCAGCAACAAGGGCGTTGCCAACAAGGCCCGATCTGCATTGGCTGAGATGAATAAGGTCAAGTAGCCCCAACTATTATTATGATGTTACAGGCAACCGGCGACTGCCGTAAGAGTGGCCTTGGCATCGCCAAATAGCATGCGGGTATTTTCCTTGAAGTAGAGCGGGTTCTCGACGCCTGAATAGCCTGCTGCCATACTACGTTTCAGGGCGACGACGGTCTTTGCATTCCATGCCTCGATGACGGGCATCCCGGCAATTGGACTTGATGAATCCTCCAGTGCGGAGGGGTTCACGATGTCGTTGGCCCCGACAACGAGAACGATATTGGTTTCAGGAAGGTCTTCATTGATCTCATCCATTTCCAGAACGATATCGTATGGGACATTGGCCTCGGCAAGGAGGACGTTCATATGGCCGGGAAGGCGTCCAGCAACAGGGTGGATGGCGAAGCGGACATTGACGTTCTTTGTGCACAATGTCTCAGTGATCTGCTGGATGACGTGCTGTGCCTGAGCCACGGCCATTCCGTAACCCGGTACGATTACAACATCCTTGGCCTCGGAGAGAAGCTCGGCAACTTCCTCAGGATTGGTTTCGGTGACTGAACCTCCGGTTTCTCCGGATGCAGCAGGTGCTCCATCACTGGTGCCGAACCCACCAAAAATAACATTGGCGAGGCTGCGGTTCATGGCCTTGCACATTATATAGCTAAGAATAGCTCCGCTGCTACCCACCAAAGCGCCGGTGATGATCAGCAGGTCATTCTGGAGCATGAAGCCTGCGGCAGCGGCCGCCCAGCCTGAATAACTGTTCAGCATGGAGACGACAACCGGCATGTCTGCACCGCCAATAGCCATAATGAGATGAACACCAAGAACGAGGGAAATGCCTGTAACTACAAGCAGGGCCTGAAGGGCAGGATCCCCGGTACTGTTTATAAAGCTGTATCCAAACCAGATACTTCCCAGAAGCATTGCCAGATTAAGGAGGTGGCGACCCGGAAGCAGCATGGGTTTGCCGGATATCGACCCTCGAAGTTTCCCAAAAGCAATGACTGATCCGCTGAATGTTATGCCGCCAATGAAGACTCCAAGTACTACCTCAATATCGTGTATAATCTTGGTTGTGCCAACGTGGTTATGATGCTCATGGTAACTTGCAATCCCGACCATGACAGCAGCGGCACCAACAAAACTGTGAAGGATTGCAACAAGCTCTGGCATCGCGGTCATCTCAACCTTCTTGGCCAGTATTGCTCCAACAACTCCACCAACCAGCATCAAGGGAATAAGAAACTGAAAATTGGTGATTTTTCCACTGAACAGGGTGGCCAGGATGGCAATTACCATACCAAGGATCCCATAGAGGTTTCCTCGGCGTGCAGTTTCCTGCCTGGATAGGCCACCGAGGCTCAGGATAAAGAGCACACCGGAGACCAGGTAGGCGGAGGTGATGAGTCCGTCAGTCACTTGTGAAACATTTTTAGCATTCGCTGGGTGACGAGGAATCCTCCCGCAATGTTTATGGTTGCAATGAGTACGGCTATACCACTGAGCAATGGATTCGATCCGGAGATAAACAGCATTCCACCAATTACAATTATTCCGCTGATCGCATTGGTGACACTCATAAGCGGAGTGTGCAGGGCTGGGGTGACGTTCCAGATGACCATATACCCAAGAAAGCAAGCCAGTACAAATACACTGATTTGATGGAGGAATATTCCATCATCCGGGCTTTTCCATCCAAGTCCAAGGAGCGCGAGGCACGTTAACCCAAGAAGAAATCCCGGCTTCATGAAAAAAGGTGTGGTTTTTTCCTCTGGCGGCACAACTGTATCCTCCGCCTTTGCACTTTGGGGCTTGGGTGATGGTTCCGCTGCCTTCGGAGGGAGCCACGTGACTTCGCCGTTCTTGATTACTGTGGCTCCGCGAAGCACTTCATCCTCAAAGTTTATACTGAAATCGTCAGGTTTACCGAGTAGCTGCAGGAGCTTGAACAGGTTGTTCCCATAAAGCTGGCTGGCCTGGGTCGGTAGTCTTCCTGGCAAGTCAAGGTAGCCCAGGATAGTCACTCCGTGTACCTGTGTCCGTTGTCCTTCCTCGGATAGTTCGCAGTTACCCCCGCCCTCAGCCGCTAGGTCAACGATAACGGAGCCATCCTTCATGCTCTTGACCATTTCCTCCGTGATCAGCACCGGGGATTTTTTGCCGGGGATCATCGCAGTGGTCACAATGATGTCGACTTCCCGTGCCTGCTCGGCAAAAAGCTTCATTTCGGCATCAATGAACTCCTTGCTCATTGTCTTGGCGTATCCACCTTCACCGGTTCCGTCCTCCTCAAACTCGAGTTCCAGGAACTCAGCCCCCATGCTGGCGACTTCATCCTTGACGGCTGGCCTGGTGTCAAATGCTCGGACAATCGCTCCCATGTTGCGTGCTGTACCAATGGCGGATAACCCGGCGACTCCTGCGCCAATGACCATCACCTTGGCTGGAGGTACGCGCCCTGCGGCAGTGATTTGACCTGTAAAAAAGCGTCCAAACTCGTGGGCTGCCTCCACCATTGCACGATAACCGGCAATATTGGCCATTGAGCTAAGCGCGTCCATCGACTGAGCCCTTGAAATACGGGGTATGCAATCCATGGCAATCACATTGGCATTGCGGTCCCTTAGCTTATCTATAAGGTCTGGGTTTTGAGCGGGTTGGATGAAACTGATCAGGGTTTGCCCTCCGCGAATAAGTGGGATTTCCGATTCCTTCGGTGCCCGTATTTTAAGGATGATATCCGATTGATTCCATAGGTCCTCCGCATCGGCTATCATGGTGGCTCCCGCATCCTTGTATAGGCTGTCCGGGAAACGTGCATCAACTCCTGCACCTGATTGAACAAGTACTTGATAGCCAAGCTTGACGAATTTGACTACGTTTTCAGGGGCGGCGGAAACCCGGCGTTCACCGGGATGGGTTTCTTTGGGAATGCCTATGAACATTAAGCAGGGATGAAAAAGCTAACGAAAGTTTGTCGCAAAATCTTATGCAGCTTGTAAAGGTAAACTTTTAAAACTTACCAGATTTATCATCCATGGCACTGGTAACCGAGATCTAGAAATCCTTGCTTCTCGGGTTCCTGTGGTAGTAAAGAAAGCCGTCTTCGGCACCAATTAGGAGATCAGGGATGCCGTCTGCATTCCAGTCCACGGTTGTGGGACTTGTGGTATGACCTGCCAGTACAAGATTTGAGAGGGTCCCCACGTCCCTTAAATTTACGATACCCTCTTTTTCACCGGTATTCCGCAGTAGATTGACGTTTATGCTGTTGACGAGCAGGTCGGTGAGACCGTCCCCGTCCCAGTCGCTGAGGCAAAACTTTCTACGACCGCTTTTGCCTGCAGAACCAATATTGAGACGTATGGGTGAATCCAATGGATTCCTTGATTTTAGCCTGTGGGCACTGTCATACTCACCCTTGCCATGGAATATTCTTCTTGGTGGATGAAGAATATTCCCCATAGACGATTTCGTACCCATAAAATACGCGAGATAACCTTCGTGATCCAGCATGATGAGGTCGTTGATACCATCCTTGTTCCAGTCATGCACAAAAGGGGTTGTGCGCCATTGTGTAGTGAGAGTTCCCTCAGTCGGGTTCCACCAGTTCCATGAAGGCTTTTTTTGGCGCTCATTCCACGCCACTTCTACTAATCTGGACTTGGCGAGCCTTGGTTGCCTGCGTGTTCCAATGTTCCTAAACCAGATAATCTTACCCCAGATGCCGTTGGCTATGATATCGGGAAGTCCATCATGGTCCCAGTCTGCAACAGAAATTGTTGAGTAGCCCCACTTAGCCTCACAGGGTCCCTGGATGGACCCGTTCCTACCGGCTTGGAGTCGAATTGTTTCCCCATCGGCCTTCAGGTGACTGGGGCGGGCAAATTTAGGCTTTTCGACCCCTGGACCTGAGAGGTTCTCAATCAATCCAATATAACCTGCTGTGTTTCCGCAGACAAGATCCTGGTCTCCATCACCGTCCCAGTCAAATCCTACCGGTGTCACCAATGCCCCAAACTTTACATTGGCCGCTTCCTGCTGGAAGTATTTGGGCTCAAGAAAAACAGGTGTTTGGGTTTCTGTAAATTTACCAGTGTTCTCAATGAATGCAACGCGCCCGTCCTCGTCTCCACAAATTATGTCCAAATCTTTATCCCCATCCCAGTCCAGGACCACTGGTGTGATCATTTGCAGATCCATCTTGACCGGAATTCGAATGCCTGTGGCATAGACTGGTTTCTTGGGTGTTCCAATATTCGGGAAATAAGTAAATCCATCCAGGAATTCACCACAAAGCAGATCCAGGTCCCCGTCATTGTCGAAGTCAGCTAGGTTGGGTGAGGGCATGCCGTAGACATCAATGGATTTACCATCTGCCTGAATTTTTTGTGGGGTTTTGTATTTTGGGCGATCAACAGTACCAATATTCTTGGCAAAATAAACGTATCCATGAAGGGCCCCCTGTTTCCATTGCCCTTTACTATCAAAGGCATTGTCCCAACCATAGTCTTTCCAGTCTCCAATTCCCAGTAAAAGGTCTGTCAGGCCATCCTGATCGAAATCTGCAAATTTCCACTGGTTGGCCCGCTTTTTTCCCTCATGGAAATGGACACTGAGGGGGAGTTTGGTACTGGTGGTGAATTGAGTTTCCCTGAATTGTGAATGCAGACGACCTGGGGTACTTATAAGTGCTTCTCCATTTATATATGATATTTGCACATTCTGGGGCCCCTTGCCAATTCGTTGACCGGGTTTGAATATTGGCATTTTTTGGTTCCCACCCGGGTTCTCAAAAAAATATGTTCCATTGTGGGGCTTGTCCGGGCAGGAAACAACCAAATCAAGATCCCCATCTTTGTCGTAGTCAATAGGCAGTGGCCATGCCCACAATCCAACTCCCAGGTCAACCTTTAGATTTGGGTGATTGTATTCAATCCTATGCTGTCCACAAATAAACCCATGCAGCAAGGGGAATATAATTAGTGAATAGGTTGTTTTTATAGCAAAATATTTCAAAATAAATTATGATCTTTTAATTGGTATTATCTTACTTTGCTTTGTTTTTCTTTGAGTCATTTTCTTGTTATATTTATTTGATGGAAAATTCAATATAGTCCTCAGTTTATTAATGCTGGACTTTCCGTCTAAAGATCCATCTTCAATGTCGAGTTCCTTGATGATTTCACAGAATTCATCGTGTGAAAAAATCCCTCTATCAATAAGGCTTTTTATTAATGCCAGTAAAATTAATTTAATCGATCCAATTTCATTTTTTAAAACCTTGCTTTTTCTGGATTGGATTCTGGCCGAAACAGTTAATTTTTCTGCGATTTCCCTGTCAGTCGTATAATTATCATATTCAAAAAGGTCCATTATATCCATAGTTTTTCCCTATCTTAGTTTTTACAGTATTCTTTTTTTTCTGAATAATTGGGGTCATTTTCTATTTCCAAATCCACATCATTTGAACTGTTATTGACACCCCAATTGAATATTTTCTCAAACAATGGCATCCATTTTTCATCTTTTATCATTTCCAGAAAGAAAACCTCATGTTCCTTTTCCTTGATGCCCATTTCGTGCAGAACTTTATCATGTTTTGTTATCCCAATTGAATGAAAATACTTCATCATTCTAAAATATTCACAAACATTACCACTTTCCAGTTTTCCCGCGAAGAAATATGGCATAAATCTACCTATGAAATAGCAGGAAAAACTTATTAAAAGACCTATCAAATTGTATTTAAATTCAAAATATTTTGACACTGAAACTTCATGCTGCTGCATAATTCTCAAAACATTCTTTCGATGTTCCCATTCATCATTTTCTATTTGTTGAACAGCAACTTTTTCATCCGGGTTTTTTAGTGAACGTGCGTGTCCAACATAAGCATAGGCTGCAGCTTTTTCTGCTGAATACGCCAACCTGAGTGAATTAATAAGTGCTGGATGATTTATTTTCATGCCACTTTCCTTTCTAAGCGAGGGTTTGCATGGGATGTAAAGAATTTGGCATTCAATCCTTGGACGGGTATCGCATATTTTCTTTTTCCAGGTCGATACTTTCCCGGTAGAACTTTCCCCTTATCAATTACGAAACTAGGAGTCCCCAGTATCTGACCAAGTGTGAATGCGGGTATGCGGTGTTGAAGAGGAGATGAATTATTTGCCAAGTGATTTTGTAGGATGTGGCTATGCTCAAGGCTTGAACCTGCGAGATGCCCCGAAGTACACCACGGAAAACTTGATGGTTTCTTGACCAATCCTGCCCGCACCGGATTCATCTCGATATAGGCGGCAACAGTGTTGACAATATCAGGCTGATCCTCGATCAGGACACTGTTGAACCGGTGAAACCAAAGCGGCCCCCTTCGTTTATGGTACGCGTTGATCCAGGGAGTGATGGACTGTTTGAGTTCCTTCAGGAATTGTGAAACATCTCCCATTCTTATCGCGATCGATGTTATTGTATCTGAAACACTGTTGCTCAGCGTCTTTTCCCATGCTTCTATTTTCTTTGGGAGGTGACTGTTGACGAGTCGGTAGCGTCGATCGATTTCCTTGGCTCCCAAGTTCGTTTGAGGTTTTACCCTCACAAGGATATGGTGATGATCATCGAGTATTGAGAATGCCAGGATTTGAACACCACAGAAATCAGCCCATTTATAGATGCTGTTCTTCACGTGATCCCTGCATGTTTCATCCATAAGCCTACGATCCTCGAGAATGCGACTTGTGCAGTGGTAAACTGCGGGTTCCTTGATTTTTAGTCGCGGTGTTCGCATCTGGTGGTATCAGTTCGGATATAATTATTGAATGTCCTGATGGATTACCATTCGCCCTTGCGGCCGAATTTGTCTTCCGCCGCCTGATTGAATGCCTTATTGGCCTGTCTGATGGATTTCAGCGTCTCTTTCATTGTCAGGCCTTCTGCTGCACGAGCGGCAGCGATCAAGGTGTCACATTCATTCTTGTCCATAAAAATGGAAGCATCCAGAAGTTGAGCCTGATCTTCCTCCGGGATGATCATGAAGCCGTGTTTGTCCGCATGGATGAGTTGACCGGGTTTAACCTGGTTGCCGAAGACTTCCACCTCACAGTTCCAGCGAACAGGATGGCTGTATGCATGGCCAACGCAGAGCCTTTTTGCCAGAGCCTTGATCCCCGCATTGGTCATCTCATCAAGGTCACGTACCGCACCATCTGTAATGGTTCCAACACACCCGAGTGTCCTGCAGATATTTGCGTTAACCTCCCCCCAAAAGGAACCAATAACCTCGGGCTTGTCGAGATCCTGCGCCACGACAATCTTGGGTCCGGGTAGACTTGCAAGATATTCGCGGTATTCATTCCAGGCATTGGGGTTGGACGTCGAATGATCCGGGTTCCCGGGTTGGATGACAACGGTCATGGCATAACCGATCATGGGACCCATTTGTGGCATGAAGTCCTTCGTCTCCTCACGGTTTGTGAACCCGTCAGTTCGATCATTGCTTGTGATTTGCTCCCATCCGTTATAAAGCGTGGGGGTGTTCCAGCGTTTTAGCTGGAGTAACTCAGTGTGGGATAGAATATGTTTGTTGTTCATTGCTTGCATCCAGAAATGGGGACAGACTGAATTTGCGCAAGCTATTCCTCGCGCTGGCTAATACAGTACAGGTGTCTGGTTCCCCGTAGGAGAAGATCTTTACCAGCCATGGCGGCGGAGGCGTTGATACCTTCGCTTAGTTGGTTGACCCTTAAGGGGCGCGGGTTCTTGTGATCAATAACCAGCGTGTTTCCTTGCTGGTCTGTTATATATATATTGCCATTTGCTGCGACTGGAGAGGCATATATGTTAAGCAGTCCTGCCAGGCGGAATGGACCTGAAGTTTCTTTGCCTGTATCGGCTTGTCTTCGTGTGAGGATATTCTGGTAATGCCTTAGGTAGTAGAGGGTATTGTCAACAAGCAATGGTGACGGCACGTACGGCGGTCTGAACTGGCTTTCCCATAGGATTCGATCTGTTTGGGTCAGGTCGCCTTTTGCCTCTCGAATTCGAATGGCCATCATCTTTCGGGTATCATAACTGCTACCAGCAAACAGAATACCATTGGAATAGACCGGGGAGGCCACAACATTGTTCGAGAGACCTCGACAACTCCAGATAGTTTCGCCGGTTCGTATGTCATAACTACGAATGGCATTGGTGCCGCAGACAACCACTTGCTCGTGCTTCCCCTCATTGATAACAATGGGCGTAGCCCAGGAGGTCACCTCATCACGGCCCTTGCGCCACAGTTCGCTACCGTCCCTTTTATTCAATGCGACAATGAAAGAATCACCTTCATGGTCCCAGTTTACAATCAGGGCGTCTTTCGACAACGCTGGTGAGGCACCTTCACCATGGCCATGCTTGACGATCATGTCACCTAAATCCTTTTCCCATTTCACCCTACCATTGAAATCCAGACAGTAGATCCCATTTGACCCGAAGAAGGCATAGACGTGTTTCCCGTCTGTAACAGGCGATGCGGAAGCCCATGTGCCCGATTCGTGTGTGCTCCCATGGGGGCGGGAGTTCCGAACAGTGGTTTCCCACAGGATTTTTCCAGTCTTCCGACTCAATGCTATAACAATAAACTGGTGTTTGCGTTGAGCGTCCAAATTATTGTGTGCACCCTTTGGTTGTGGCAATGGTGGTCCCAGTTTTTCTCCATTCGGATCAGTCGAAGTAAGAAATATATGATCATTCCATACGATAGGGGAGGCATGTCCTTTTCCTTGAATCGGTGTTTTCCAGCGGATATTCTCAGTTTCACTCCACGTGGTGGGTGGAGTACTGCGCGGTGCCTCGCCTGTACCAAGTGGACCCCGCCATTGTGGCCAGTTGTTCATGAAGTCGGCGTTGAGGTGACCGTTCAGCAGGTATATGGATAGTAGCAGGGTGCGGGTCATTTCTTTTGGGTGGTTAAATTGTAAGAAACAGATCAGGTGGTTTAAGGGATACCAGGAGCATTTATGTTCTATTGTGGGATGGATTTATATGTAATCTGATGATCTGGTATGGGGCAAATACCCCATTTAGTTATTGGGTAATTCCCCAATTTGAAGAAATTAGCGTTTTTATGTAAGCGAGGTTCCTTGAAAATCTATGAGTTTTAGTCAGAATTTATGCCCCGTGAATCAAGAGTCGCTGATTCTTTTGAAATTTGGCTCGATATATGCATGCGATTGGTTGAAACAAAAAAAGACTTATTTTGTAACATTTTCTGAATTGTGGCTGTTAACTAGATGATGACTCGAGTTATTTTTTTTATTGGTTGGATTGCATTTCTTTGGGGGTGTGGGGACAAGGATCCTTCCGGGCAGGAAGTTGGTGAACGAAGTCGTATTGAACCTACGCAGGCGGACTCATCGATTCCTTTACGCTCCTTCCTTGATGCAGATGGAAATCTGGTCATCAAGGATTCTGCACTCGAGACTGCCCTGCGTGAGATTACCGGAGTGAAGGAGGGCTTGATCCATAAATCCAATCTTGATCGTTTTGCTGCCCTTACCTTGGATGGGAAAGGGATTAGCGACATCAGCGTACTTGGTGAACTGGGGCATCTACGCAACATTAACCTGACTGGTAACAAGATTTCCGACCTGTCCCCCTTGGCTCGTCTGGCGGAACTGGAAGAACTCTGGATCGGGGAGAATGAAGTGACCAGTCTGATGCCCTTGGTTGGATTGAGAAACTTGAAGGTCATTGAGGCTCACAATAATCAGATTTTTGATATTAATCCGGTTGGCAATCTGATCCAGTTGGAACGCCTGAATTTGTGGAGAAATAAGTTGAGCCAGATTGACGCAATTAAGTATTGTAATCAGCTTGAATACTTGGATTTGAGAGAGAACAAGATTGCTGAGATTATTGCTGTTTCCGGGGTTTCTGGATTGCGATTCCTGCTAGCAGAACGAAATCAAATCAAGGATATTGAGCCATTGCGCGCCCTTGTTAAACTTGAGAAATTATACCTTGGTCGAAACATGATTTTGGATATTTCCCCCCTGGGTGGACTTCGGGAACTCAAGGATTTACGTCTGGCCAATAACGAAATCCAAAGTGTTTTACCACTACTTTCTTTATCCAAACTTGAATTTCTTGAGTTGAGGGGGAATCAGTTGAGGGACGTTACTCCTTTGCATTCCCTGAATTCCCCAAGGCAAGTAAATCTTTGGGGTAATCCCCTTTCGCCTGAGGGTATTGCCGGTCTTAGGCGTGCGTTGCCTGTTTCCGATATAAGATTTTGAAAATAAAAACGTCAATCATTGCTGCTTCTGCGGATCCTTGGGTCTGTGCAATTTTAAGAATAAAATGATACTCGTCGTAAAAAAATGTAACCTTTTTCCCTGCAATGCGTATAACATGATGTGACTTTCGTATTACAATTTTATGATCCTCTTCTCGTGTACGCGCGATTATATTTTACTTTCTACGGATAATTTGCATCTTCTTCGTCTATTCCTTTATACATTCCCGCCCAACCTTGTTCAATTCCTGTTCTTGATTCGTTACCCAGCCTAATGAGATACGCCAATGCCTGACATTATTCGATTTCTGCATTCCCGGAAGTCGTCTAACGCCGCAATTCTGTGGATTGCGGCTTTGGGTTTTTTCGCGCACGAGGGCGCACCCTCGATCTCCGGAGCCGAGCAACGTCAGGTTTCTGTCGCCATCACTCCCCTGAGTGGAGGTTATGTAAATGGTGGCGGTAGTTTTCTCGATGGTTCTCAAGTTACACTTTCTGCAGCGCCGGCTACTGGCTATTCCTTCACGGGTTGGGGTGGCGATGCCAGCGGGGTTACAAATCCTCTCATCCTGACTGCAGATCAAAACTACACAGTTACAGCAAGTTTTGCCTTTAACTCCGCTGATGGCTTTCCTGTTTCTGCTGTTCCTAATCCGGTTGGTACCGGGTTTGTGTCGGGTGCGGGCAATTTTACAACCGGTGAACAGGTTGCACTCACGGCAACTGCAGCTGATGGCTTTGTTTTTGCTGGATGGTCTGGTGACGCCAGTGGGGCAGAAAATCCGCTTGAGATCGATGTGGATAAGGCCCTGAATATTACAGCCAATTTCAATCTTGTCACCGGTCAGGGTCACGGCCTCACCGTTTCTGCAAGTCCAAGTGGTGCCGGTCATGTCGTTGGTGGCGGTTCATATCAGGAGGGTTCTGACGCCTTATTAACGGCTTCAGCCGGCAACGGATTCAAGTTTTCAGGATGGAGTGGAGATGCAAGCGGGACGGACAATCCTCTTACGGTAACTGTTTCACAGTCTTTGAATATTACTGCTGAATTTGTCTATGATGAACCACCTCATTTCAATGTTGATGTTGATGTTGATCCGGATGGTCATGGTTTTGCCCACGGTGGTGGCATCTTTATTGACGGGGCAGAAGCGACCCTGACGGCAACCCCCAGTGCTCGTTATCTTTTTAGCGGCTGGAGTGGAGATGTGACCAGTACTGATAATCCGCTTAAAGTTGCGGTCGAAAAGGATATGAACATCACGGCCAATTATGTCTACGATGTCGGTGATCGTTTTGTCCGGGTTGGCGAAGGCAAGTTCGACATGGGCAACGCTTCCAAGACAACAGGTGCTGAAGGTCCTGCACATGAAGTCCATCTGGATTCCTTCTACATAGATAAGTTCGAGATCACCCGCGGTATATGGCTGCAGGTCATGAATTGGGGCCAGAGCAATGGCTACACCTTTGACTACACTGGAGGAAACACTGGCTCCAATGGGCAGATTCCACCGGCTGCATCCGATGACCATCCCGTCATTGTTAATTGGTACGATGCCGTCAAGTGGTGTAACGCCCGTTCAGAGATGGAGAGTCGTCCGCCTGTTTATTATACGGATGCAGGCAACAACCAGGTCTACCGTTCAGGTGTCCTTGACCTGACTGATTCCATGGTGGATTGGTCCGCATTGGGTTATCGTTTGCCCACCGAGGCAGAGTGGGAGAAGGCGGCAAGAGGTGGACTTGCAGGAAAAAGCTACCCTAACGGGGATACCCTTGATGACACACTGGCATATTTCGACAAGACCTTGGGGGATACAACAACAGTTGGTCAATATCCTGCCAATGGTTATGGGATTTACGATATGGCAGGCAATGTATGGGAAGCCTGTTGGGACTGGTATGGCAAAGAATATTACAGTGAGAATGCCGCATCCCAAGACAACCCTCGTGGTCCATCAATAGGGAATTACCGCGTGGTTCGCGGTGGAGCGGGTGACAGTAGCAGTAGCCAGAGTCGAGTGAATTACCGAAAGGACTTTAACAAGACATGGATTCAATACGCCATTGGCTTCCGTTGCGCAATACCTGAGCCACCAAAAGATCCCTACAAGACGCTCCAGATCGTGGCCAACCCCTCTACTCATGGCACAGTCGAGGGCTCGGGGCGATACATTCCTGACTCTACTGCAACGGTAACGGTGACCCCTTCGACCGGGGCCAAGTTTACTGGATGGGGTAGCGATGGAACAGGTACCAATTCATCTGTGACAATCACTATGGATGCAGACAAGACTGTAACGGCTGCTTTCGAGGATGACCCTTCCTATCCTTACCAGACTTTGGCCGTATCCGCCAATCCAGCGGGTTATGGTGTTGTTTCCGGTGGTGGAACCTACGACCCGGGTGCCCAGGTGACCTTGACTGCCACACCCGTGACTGGTGCAAAATTCAAGGGTTGGGGTGGCGATGGAGCGGGTTCAACCAACCCTCTTACGATTACATTGGATGCAGACAAGACCATCTCTGCAGAGTTCGAGCCGGATACTTCTGCCGTCTCCCACATCCTTTCCATCACGGCTACACCCGCAAATTTTGGTACAGTTTCCGGTGCAGGGACTTATGCCGCAGGTTCCATTGTGCAGTTAACCGCCAATCCCGAGACCGGTGCGGTCTTTACTGGTTGGAGTGGCGATGCCACTGGTGCGGACAATCCCCTGTCCGTGACCATGGATGCGGCGAAGTCTATCACGGCAACCTTCTCCCAGGACCCTGCTGCTGCTGCCTACACGGTTTCCGCAAATGTTGATCCAGCCGGCTTGGGATCAGTTTCCGGCGCAGGTATTTACAAGTCAGGTTCGACCGCGACCCTTCGCGTTACATTGGACACCGGGGTGCTTTTTCTTGGTTGGAAGGGTGATGCCACCGGGACGGACAACCCGTTGGTCCTGACGGTCGACGGCAATAAGAACATCACGGCTGAATTTGAGAAAGAACTTCCTGACGAGGTGACGGTGCAGATTCCCGAAGGCTCTCCTGATATCACAACCCTTGATGCTCCCAAGAGTGCCACGACTCCCAAGTTCGAGGCTGTCGGTGGTGTCGATGCCACCCTGTTTGTCCTGGATGTGGATACAGGAGAATTATCGTTTAACTTCACGCCGGACTTCGAATCGCCCCAGGATTCAGGGAATGATAACACCTATGATTTCAAGATCCAGATCAAGGATGCCGCGACCGATGAGTTGAAGGCGACCCAGGATATACATGTAGAGGTAACGGATGTGGCAGAGTCGCCCACCATAACGAGTAATGGTGGAGGGGAAACAGCCGCAGTGACCATCGAGGAGAATACAACTGCCATTGCGACATTTGTCGCAAGCGATCCCGATGGTGACGATGTGAGCTTCAGCCTGAGTGGCGGACCCGATCTGGCTCTCTTCAATATTGATGCCGGAACCGGTGTCCTTGCCCTAAAGGCTGCCGCTGACTTTGAAACTGCCCTCGATTCAGATGCCAACAACAGCTACGTCGTAGAAGTTTCCGCCACCGATGACAGTGCGGATAATCTGACGGACAAGCAGACATTCACCATCACAGTCACTGATTTGAATGAGGTGCCTGTCATTACTTCAAATGGTGGTGCAGACTCAGCAACCGTTAATGTTCAGGAAGGTGACAGCGCCGTGACCACGGTAACTGCTCTGGACCAGGAAGACAACGCCCTTTCCTATACGATCACGGGAGGTGCGGACAAGGACCTTCTTGTGCTAAACCCATCTTCCGGTGAACTGGCCTTTATCGAGGCCAAGGATTTTGAGGCTGCCGGAGATGCTGATGCCAACAACAGCTACATTGTCGAGGTGACCGTCACGGATGACGGTGACGGCAACCTGACCGACAAGCAGACGATCACCATCAACCTCACTGACAAGCCGGAGTTGCCCACCATAACGAGTAATGGTGGAGGGGAAACAACCGCAGTGACCATCGAGGAG
>Ga0209660_1000390_pt1 | contig 26485 bp, 27 predicted proteins | sample SaaInlV_100m_DNA_2_FD_184659 | JGI IMG/M metagenome (GOLD analysis project Ga0209660, IMG submission 184659) | Marine microbial communities from expanding oxygen minimum zones in the Saanich Inlet - SI072_LV_100m_DNA (SPAdes) (version 2) | ecosystem: Environmental > Aquatic > Marine > Intertidal... | reverse complement strand
TAAAATACAAACATTAAATATAAATTAAATTTTAAAACATGAAAAAAGGATTATTAACTGTTTTGCTTGCCTCACTAGTTTTAGTGGGTTGTCAAAACTACGATGATCAATTTGATGACTTAAACGCTCAAATTAGCGCGTTAAAATCTCAAGTTGATGGTTTATCTTCTTTATCAGGTCAAGTATCTTCACTATCTGGGACTATTAGTGGTCTTTCAGCTGGTGTTGCTGCTGCTCAAGCCGCTGCTAATTCTGCAGGTGCTTCTGCTGATGCTGCTACTGCTGCTGGAAACGCTGCTACTGCTGCTGTTAACGGAATTGCTGCTACTGATTTATCAGGTTTAGAGGCAAGTCTTGCAACATTGCAAACAGAAGTTGACGCTGTACAAGCTTCTTTAGCTACTGCTGCTACTGCTTCTGCTGTAACTTCGTTACAGTCTGAACTAGATGCAATTGAACTGAGTTTAGCTGATTTACTAGCTTCTTCTAACATTTACTCTACGGATGTAAGTGTAACTAATGCAACTACATTAAATGCTGCATTAGCACTTGGAAACAAGTTAAATGTTCTTAACGCAAGTATGACTATTACTGGTTATGCAACTATGAACTACACTGATGTTCAAACTTTAGTTGATAGAGTAAACACTACAACTGGAAACATTACATATACAGCAGGTGGTTCTACAGGTACTGAGATTAAGTTTAACAACTTAGTATCAGCTGCTAACATTACAATGACTCAACCAGGTGGTTATTCATTCCCTTTGTTAGCTAACGCGTCTAAGATCGATTTAAAAACGACTTATACTACTACAGTAACAAATATTTCTTTCCCAGCTTTAACTACAGCTTCTTCAATAGAAACTGATGATGCTGGTACTTTCACAGTTAACTTCCCATCAGCAACTAATGTTGACTTTGGTGCGATTGTAACTGCTCCTAGTAATACTATTACTATTACTACAAAGAAAGATGCAACTTTAGATTTAGCTGCATGGAAATCTACTACTGCTAATGGTACTACACAAAACGCTACTTTAACTCTTAACGGTCCTGCATCATTTACTAATGGTACTGCTGCTGGAACTTTTGCTTCAACTGGTCTTGCAGGTAACACTGTAGGTGCTGTTGATGGTACGCTTTCTTTTACTAACGTTGCAACTGTTGCAGTTCACAACTTTAGAGGAGCAATTGAGTTAGAAACTGGTGTTAAAAGCTTTACAGGTAAGAACATTGTTACTTTAGGTACTACTACTAATAAATTAACTGATGCAGTTTCTCTTGAAACAGCAAACATTACAATGATTAGAGATAATGACCCTAACAATTTATCTACTACAACTGCTGCAAATCTTTTAAGTTCTGCTTCAGCTCAAGATATAGCTTTTACTGTTGCTCACGCAAAATTAACTAGCGCTACAATTACAGGTGCTACAGGTGATATTTCATTCACTAGCGTACCAGCTTTAACAACTGTTGATTTAACTGGTGCTGATGCGTTTGATGTATCTGCTTCAGGTAACGCTGCAATGTCTTCTTGGACTGATGCTTCTAAAGCTGAGGACAGAGTTTTTGACAACAATGATTTAATGACTGCTGTTACTCTTTCTGCTACTACTAAATTAACTGTAACTGGCGATAAAGCTGTTTCAGTTAGTGTTGATGGAAATGCAGAGATGACTTCATTAACTTTAGGAATGGATGACGCTGAAGCTTTATCTGTTACTGATAACCCTAAGCTTGCAACTATTGAAGCTGCTGCGTTAAAAGATAATGGAACTTCTACTACTTCATCTGTTCAAGTTTATAACAACGCATTTGTTGCTTCATTAGTTAGAGATACTTATGAAACTGCTGCTGCTAGAGCTGCAACAGCATGGGCTGTAGGTGGATCAACTGACCTTGGTTCAATTACAACTGCTTCAGGTGTTAAAACATTAGATGCTTTCTTAGTTGATGCAATTGCTGCTACAGGTACTGTAAGTACTTGGTTAGATACAGTGTCTAAGCTAGAAATTCAAGCTTCTTATGGTGGTGTTTATACTGATACTACTTCAAGTTTGACTGATCCTTCTGCTACACCAACTGGTGCTGAGGCTGTTGATTTAGGTACTAACTACACAGGATACTATGCATATGCATATTCTGATGAAGGTACTGCTTCAACTGAGGTTACTAACGGTGCTAGAGCTAGTGAAAATATTTCATGGGCATGGGATGTAAAAATCGCAAACAACACATTTAACGAAAATGAATTAGGTGCTGCTGCTGAAGGTGTTACAGTAACAACTGCTGCTGGATCTACGATTTTTGCTGAAGGTGATGCATATACAGGTGCTGCAAATGGAACAACAGTTGAAACTGTTGATGACTTAGTTGCATACCTAAACGCTGATACTTCATTCAATACTTCTAGTAATACTGAAATAATTGCTGCTAGAGATGCGTATAAAAAAGCATTATATTCTGTAACATATACTGATTCAACTTTAGGAGCTGCTACTTTAGCTACTGTTTCTGCAATTGGTGGTGGTGCTCAGTTAGTTTTCCAATTTGGTACTACACAAGCAACAGGTTTAGCTAAGTATTTAACAGCTACTATTGCTGCAGGTGATCAACAGGATGATATTGCTGATGCTGTAATGGCAGCGATTCACGCTGACGCTGATTATGTAGCTGTAACTATTACTTCTGCTACAAGTAACTTCTTCCAAGTAACGAAGAATGTTTCAGGAACAGCGACACTAAACACGTCGCCTGTTGATGTATCATTCCCATCAGTTAGCTTCGTAATTGATGCTGCTCAAACAAGTACAAAAGCAACATTAACGCCATCTGCGTATAATGTAGCTTCTAACCTTGCTGGTTCAAACTCTTCATTATTTACATTAGCGTCTGCTGCGCCAACTGTGAAAAATGGTTTAAGAATTACTCTTAGAAATACAGGTAACGTAGCATTCCCTGCTGCAACAACTGTAGTTCTTTCGGGTGCATCTGATACTGCTCTTGAAACTGCTAATAATGATGCTCCAACTGGAACAAACAACATTATTGCAGCTGGTGTAAATATCCCAACATGGGTATCTACAACTAAGGAAGATGCAGAAGATTATATAACTGTATTTACAGATATATCTGCTGGAACCGTAACAGGTGCCGCTGCTGTAGCTGGTAAAACTACTAACAGAACTGGATGGTAATCTTTTTCTAATTAGTAATAATTAAATTAAGCCTCTCATTTGAGAGGCTTTTTTTATATATTTATTATTCATGATTAACATCATTTCTAAGGCTTATCTTTTTATACTAGTTTTAATAGTCTACGCTCCTGAATTTGGTGCTATTGACATGAAAGCTACTCAATGGGTTTACCTGAGTTTTATAAATATCAGCTATTTATTAATACTACTTTTTAAAATCGAAAAAGATCACTTTGACCAAGTCATAAGAAATCCTATTTTTTTAAGCTTTTTAGTGTTTTTCATTGCCTCAGTTCTAAGCATGGTAAACGCCTTAAATGTAACTTTATCTATTGAGAGACTAACAGATATATTTTCTATTTTAATTACACTAGGAATTATCATTTACATTGCAAAAACCTCTAATGTTACAGTAAAATTTATTCTTATAATTTTTACCTGTAGTCTTGTTTTAGATGTCTTTGCAACCCTAAATCTATACAGGCAATTTGTAGGTATGACTGAGTTTGGCCTTTCTGATGCTAATGAAATTAGAGGGTTTTATGGAAATAAAAATATTACTGCAGCTATGATTGCTTTTAAAATCCCTTTAGCAATAGTTTTATTGGAAAAGTTGAAATCAATCTTCAGTAAAGTTTTAACATATATATTAATGACCCTATCTTTTCTGGCATTGCTTCTTTTGTCAGCAAGGGCAGTTTTTCTATCTATATTTATAAGTATACTTTTCTTATTATTTATTTCACTTATACAAAAGGACCCAGGTAAAAAAACATTTAAAGAATACTTTAGAAATTTTAATCCTTACTTAATTCCATTAATATTATCTATTATTTTGTTTATTCCTCTTTCGGGAAACGAAGAATCAGTTTCACTAAATGCAAGAATTAATACAGTTGTAGAAAACCAAAATGATGAATCTATAAATCAAAGATTAAGATTTTATGGTCACGCACTAAAACAAATAAAAGCTACACCAATTTTAGGTTGTGGTATTGGAAATTGGAGAATTATGTCTATAAAGTATGACTCTGTAAATATGTACAGTTATGTTGTTCCTTTTGTTGCTCATAATGATTTCTTGGAGATTTTTGCTGAAACTGGAATTATTGGATTTATTCCTTTCATAATATTCATCTTTTTAGTATTTAGATTAACATTTACTAATATTAAGCTTTGGCTCAAAGGTCTAATAGGTTTTAATAATGTGTATTTATTTCTCCCTTTTATAGTCTACTTTATTGATATAAATTTAAATTTTCCATTAAGTAGGCCATCACAACAGATATTTTTATTAGTATACATTTTAATATTAATTAAGATTACAGATAAGGGTTATGAAAAAGTTTAAGATTCCGATAATTTTATCTATTTTGTTATACTTGGTAGTTATTAATCTTAACTATAAATTCCTTAAGTCATATTTAATTCAAAATAGATTTATTTCTGATATTAGAAATAATAATTATGAAGGATCATTAGAATTCATTCAGAGTGTAGATTATAACTACCCCTCCCTAACAAACACAGCTCTACCAATCAATGCAATAATTGGACGCTATTATTATAAAAAAGATTCAACAGATCTAGCTATTAAATTAATTAAGGATGGCATGAAAAAAAATCCTTATATAATGTATTCAGAGTCTCAGCTAGCGGATATTTATGATCAGGAGCGAGAGCTTGACAGTTTTCATAAATATGCTTCTCGAGCTTTTAAAAGATTACCAAATAATCCAATACATTTTGTGATGTATGCAAGAAAATTAATTGGTGAAAGTAAAACAGACTCAGTTGTTCATTATTTTGATAGAATTAGAAATAATGCGGCAACTGCTGATTTTCAGATATGGAAAATTGTTTTAGCATCATTAATAGGGGATGTAGACTCAACTTTGATTGATGATAAAAAAAGAATTCTTGATGAATACAGAAACACAAATATTCAAAATGAAGAAACACAAATTCTTGCAGACTATGTTGAATTTGGAACTGCCCAAGTAAAGGCAGCAACTGAGCTACACGATGGTGCTCTTAAATTGTTTAACCAAGGAGAATTTGACAAGGCACTTCAAATCATGAATTCTTCTATAGAAATTTATCCATCAAAAAAATTCTATGAAAATTTAATTAAAGCTTATTTTTCAATAGATGACTTTGAAAATGTAATATCGAATTATGAAAAATATTCATCAGAGTTTGCACAATCAAATTCTATAACTCTATCATACTTCGCTTTATCCCTTTTTAGAATGAATAGAATTTCTGAAGCTTGTACTATAGTTAAACATATTCAAACATATACTAACATTTCATTTCCGATTGAATTAACATCTTTATGTAGGTAATTATGCGAGTTCAAATAAGTTTTATTATACTAGTTTATATCGGAGTACTTTTCTTAAATCTGATGAGATTTAATTCATATATAACCCAGACAACCTTGCTCTCAGACTTAACTCTTAATAAATATAGTATTGAGAAAACAGCCCTAGATGAAGTAGATTTATTTTATCCTGAATTCACAACAAATCTAATCCCAAAATCAACTTTAATTGCAAGATATTATCTTCATTACAAAGATTTTGATAAAGCAATAAATTATGGAATAAGAGGGGTTGAATCTAACCCTTATCTTGCATATACTAACTATTTGATGGCTAGAATTTATATAGAAAAAAATAACCTGCCAAAGGGATTTGAATATATGAAAGAAGCATACAGATTATCACCAAATATAGAATCTATCAAGGCCCCTTACGATATTCTAAACCAATTAATTAAAGATTAATTCTAAATATTTAGGATAAAAATATTATAGTAACCATTATAAATAAGCTAATAATCAAGATAGATAAAGTTGTAAAAAAGTGATTTTTAGTTTTTCCTAATATATAGTGATGAATATGTTTTTTATCTGCTTGAAAAGGAGATTTTTTATTTTTTAATCTTATAAACACAATCCTAACTAGATCAATAATTGGATAAGATAGAATGGATATTATAAACAATATTTTATGTATATCAAATTGAGGTTTAATAGAATAATTTTGTGATAGGATAAATATGACATATATGCTTATCATACCTCCAAGAAGGTGTGAGCCGGAATCCCCTAGAAAAACCTTTTTTCTCTTCCTAAAGTTAAAATAATATAGAGGAGCTAAGGAAGCTAAAATTATAATACTAAAATAATATAGAGGCGTAATGGAAAATGAAAAGAATTCAAAAGCTACAATAAAAAAAGTAAAGATTGAGATTGCTAACCCATCTACACCATCAATAAAGTTTATTGCGTTAATGATAGATATCACTATAAACATTGTTAAAAGTTGAGCAATTGCTCTATTTATCTCATAAATGCCAAGTATGCCATGAAAATTATCAATCAAAAGGCCAGTATCAACAATCATTTTAGCTGCAATTATTTGAAAAATTAATTTCAATTTAAAATCAATTGTAAATATATCATCATAGCTTCCTATTGCAACCAATAAGCTAAGTGGAACTAGGTATGAAAAATCAAAAATTGTATTACCAATTAAATAATTAATTGAGCTAATAATAAATAGTGTTACGAATACAGCAATTCCTCCTGATCTTGTAGCTATAGTTGTATGCGAAGATCTTTTGTTTACTTCATCAGTAATGTTTTTTGATAAAAAAACTTTGTTTGTAATGAAAATTAATAATGTAGATAAGGCTAAGGAAATAATACCTAAAGATGAACTCATGTTTAAATTTAAAGCTATTTATACCCACAAACTTAGTAATTATTATTTTTTATTATTTGATTATTAACAATAATTAAGTACTTTTGGTACTTGATATTATATTAAAACTAATGAATTGGTTAGTATTATACACAAAACCTCACAATGAGATTAAAACTGCTAATAATTTAAAATTACTAGGAATTGAGGCTTATTGCCCTACATATTCTCATGTGAAACAATATTCTGATAGAAAAAAAAGAGTAATAAAACCTCTATTACCCTCATATATATTTGTTAAGATTGAAGAAAAACATAGACATAAAGTTTTTGATATTCCAGGTGTAGTAAGATACCTTTTTTGGTTAGGTAAACCTGCACTTGTTCGTGATCAAGAAATTGAATTAATGAAAAATAACCTTTCAGGAGTTTACAATTCAGTAATAATTAAAAAATTAAAATTAGGTTCTCAATATAGTATTAAAGAGGGACCTTTTAAAGGTCAAACTGGAAAGATTGTTCAAATGAACAGAAACCAGATTAAACTAGAGCTTCTTTCTTTGGGTGTGTCAATACTTCTTAAAGTAGCTTAGTAGTTTTTTAATAAATTTCTCAGTTTGTATAATGTAACAGACAGGGCGAAGCCGTGAAAAAAAATACTTTTATTTAAAATGTTAGGTGAATTAATAACATCAAAAACTAGATTAAGACTTCTCTTGAAATTTTTTATTTCACAAGCAAATAGAGGATACTTAAATGGACTTGCATCTGAGATGGGAGAGTCAACTAATTCGATTAGAAAAGAGCTTAATCACTTACAACTTGCCGGATATTTAAAAAAAATTAAGGTTGATAATAAAATCGAATATAAAGCAAACACTAATCATCCTATGTTTGAAGTTCTTCAAAAGGTAGTTTTCAAACATTTAGGCTTAGAGGATGTTGTAGAAAATGTTTTAGAAAGAATAGGGAATGTTAAGCAAATAATTGTTGTTGGAGATTATGCTCAAGGAAAGGATAGTGGATTAATAGAGATTTTTTTAATTGGAAAAGAACTTAATATGGAATATATTAATCAGATTGAAAATAAAATAGAAAAGCTAATAGGTAGAAAAGTAAATTTCTATTTAAGCTCAAAGTTTAATCCTAATCAAAATCATATAGTACTTTATGAAACCATTTAATTATTTAGAAAAAGAAGAAAGACCCTGGGGCATCTTTTATGTTATTCACAATGAGAAACATTATAAGATTAAAAGGCTTGAGATTAATCCAGGTAAAAGATTAAGTTACCAATACCATACAAAACGATCTGAATCATGGATTATTATTCAAGGAAATCCTTTAATCACATTAGATGATAAAGTTTTAAGTTATAAGGAAGGAGACACTGTATTAATTGGAAATGGCACAAAACATAGAATTGAAAATATTGAACAAAAAGATGTTATTATAATAGAAGTTCAGACAGGAACTTATTTTGGTGAAGATGATATTATAAGGATAAAAGATGATTATAACAGAATATAAATGAAGAAAAAAGCAATAATAGTTTCAGGGTACTTTAATCCTCTTCATAAAGGTCATATTGAATATTTTAAAAATGCTCGTGAAAAGGGTGATTTGCTTGTTGTTATTGTTAATAATGATTATCAAAGGAGTCTAAAAGGATCTAAGGAGTTCATGCTTGAGGATGAAAGAGTAATAATTATTAAGGAGCTTAAAATAGTCGATAAGGTTTTTTTATCATTAGATACTGATAAATCTGTTTGTAAGTCAATTGAAAAAATTCATAATGAGTTTAATAATATATATGAACTTGTATTTGCCAATGGTGGAGATCAAACATCAGACAATATTCCTGAGATTAAGGTGTGTGAAAAACTCAAAATAAAAATGATAGACGGACTTGGAAATAAAATTCAGTCCTCGTCATGGATTTTAAAATCGAAAAATGAAAATTAAAAAAATTTGTTGCATTGGTGCTGGTTATGTTGGAGGACCAACGATGGCTGTGATTGCATTAAAATGTCCTAACTTAAAAGTAACTGTAGTTGATAAAGACAAAAATAAAATAGATTTATGGAATGGAAATTTAGATAATTTGCCAGTTTATGAACCAGGCCTAAGTGAGATAGTTGATAAGGTGAGAAATAAAAATTTATTTTTTTCAAATGATATTGATAATGCTATTAAAGAGTCAGAAATGATATTTATTGCAGTTAGTACCCCAACTAAAACAGAAGGAGAAGGAGCTGGGATGGCAGCAGACTTAAAATATGTAGAGTCATGTTCTAGAAACATATCTAAAGTTGCAAAATCAGATAAAATCGTAGTTGAGAAGTCTACTCTTCCTGTTAGAACAGCTGAAAAAATTAAAGAAATATTAGAGGCTGGATCTAGAGGAATAAAACATGAAGTAATATCAAATCCAGAATTTTTAGCTGAAGGTACAGCAATTGATGATTTATTTAAATCAGATAGAGTCCTTATTGGACATGAATCAACTCCATCAGGTCAAGATGCAGCAAAAGCCTTAATTGAAATATACCTAAACTGGATTCCAAAAGAAAAAATATTAACAACAAATGTTTGGTCATCAGAACTAGCAAAGTTAGCATCAAATGCAATGCTTGCTCAAAGAATCTCTTCAATAAATAGTCTATCTGCATTATGTGAAAAAACAGGTGCAAAAATAACAGAATTATCAAAAGCAATTGGAATGGATCGTAGAATAGGTCCAGATTTTCTTAAAGCATCTGTAGGGTTTGGAGGAAGTTGTTTTAAGAAGGATATATTGAATCTGGTATACCTATGTCAGTATTATGGATTGGATGAAGTCGCAGAGTATTGGAATCAAGTTATTGTTATAAATAATTACCAAATAAATAGATTTTCTAAAAAAATAATTAATGAATTGGATGGAAATATCAGTAATAAAACAATTGCTATTTTAGGTTGGGCTTTTAAAAAAAACACTAATGATTCAAGAGAATCAGCTTCGATTTACGTTTCAGTTAATTTGCTAATCCAAGGAGCTAGCTTAAATATTTATGATCCAATGGTTAATAAAAAAAGAATATTAGATGACATTGAATTCTTACTTAAGAACAAGGGGTTTGCAAAAAAAGATTTAGCCTTAATGCTTAATAAAATTAATGTATTAAAAAGTTACAAGGATGCAATTGAAAAAAGTGTGTTAGTGGCAATTTTAACTGAGTGGGATGAATTTAAAGATTATAAATGGGATCAGTTAACGAAAACTAGAAAATTATTTGATGGAAGAAATTTAATTTCTTCTGCAGACTACTCAATAGGAATCTAAACTTTAATAATTAATAATATTGAAATTTAATAAAAACACAAAGTGGGATTGCACTATTATAGGAGCTGGAATTATTGGCTTGACAACTGCTTATAAATATCAAAAATTATTTCCAAATCAGAAGGTATTATTAATTGAGAAGGAAAGACAAATCTTCATGCACCAAAGTGGAAGAAATAGTGGAGTCATCCATTCTGGAATATATTATGAACCGGACTCATATAAAGCCAAAAACTGCATAAAGGGATATGACGAACTTTTAAGCTTTGCAAAAAAAAATAAAGTACCATTTAAAATAACAGGAAAGTTAATTATTGCATCACAAGAATCTGATATAAGTATTCTAGAAAAGCTATTTAAAAATGGAGTAAAAAATGGGCTAGATGGAATAAAAATTTTAGATAAAAATGAAGCACTAAAGATTGAGCCTTATTGTAAAAATATAATAAAAGCACTTTACGTTCCCCAATCGGGTATTATAAATTACAAAATTATTGGAAATAAACTTTTAGAAAAATTCAAAGTATTAGGCGGTACAGTAAATCTTAGTACTCAACTTTTTAAGTTTACTAAAATTAAAAATTTTGTCAATATTCAAACAAATCAAGGAGAAATTAAATCAAAAAAAATTATTATATGCTCTGGAATTTCTGTGGATAATTTTTTGAGTACTTCTTTAAAAGAAAAATATAGAATTTTTCCATTTAAGGGTGAATACTATTATTTAAGACCTTCTGCAAAAAAATATATCAAAGGATTGGTTTATCCAGTCCCAAATTTAAAATTCCCCTTCTTAGGTGTTCATTTAACTAAAACAATAGATGGTGAGGTTGAAGCAGGTCCAAATGCAGTTTTAAGTTTATCTAGATATGGATACAATAAAACTTCGTTTAATTTGAAGGATTTTTTTAAAATTATTTCATGGAAAGGTTTTTGGATTTTCTCTCTTAGGTTTTGGAAGATAGGATTATTTGAAATGTATCGTTCGATGTCAAAACGACAGTTTACAAAATCAATTCAAAGTTTATTGCCAGAAATAAAAGAATCTGATCTTATAAGAGGAAAATCTGGCATAAGGGCTCAGATTATGATGTCAAACGGAAATTTAATGGATGATTTCATGATTGAAAATGATCAAAATGTATACACAGTTATAAATGCTCCATCTCCAGCAGCTACTTCAGCATTTGCAATTTCAGAACAAATAATTAATTACATACATAAAAATGAATCTTAATAATAATAAAATTGCTGTTATTGGCCTTGGCTATGTCGGCCTTCCACTATCTGTTGAATTCAGTAAAAAATATCAGGTATTGGGATATGATATTGATATAGATAGAATCAAAAATCTAAATCAAGGTATTGATAAAACTAATGAAGTAAGTAAAAAAGAATTATTATTAGTTAAAAAGAATTTTCATATAAACTCTAATAAAGGAATTAAGTTTACAAACAGAAAGGAAGATTTAAAGAACTTTAATATCTATATAATAACAGTTCCTACTCCTATTGATAAGTTTAAGGCTCCTGATTTGTCAATTTTATTTGAAACATCTAAAATGATTGGCAAAGTGATAAAAAAAAATGATATTATAATTTATGAATCAACTGTTTATCCTGGATGTACAGAGGAAGACTGTATTCCTATTCTTGAGAAATATTCTGGCTTGAAACTTAATAAAGATTTCTATTGTGGTTATTCTCCTGAGAGAATTAATCCAGGGGATAAAATATATACACTAACAAAAATTAAAAAAGTTACTTCAGGCTCTAATAGACAATCCGCTATTTTTATCGATAATTTATATAAATCAATAATTTCAGCAGGGACCTATATGGCCCCAAGTATTAAAGTTGCAGAATCTTCAAAAGCAATTGAAAATGCTCAAAGAGATTTAAATATCTCTTATGTTAATGAACTTGCACTAATTTTTGATAAACTAGGAATAGACACTAATGATGTAATTGAAGCTGCAAGCACCAAATGGAATTTTATGAAGTTTAAGCCAGGACTGGTTGGAGGACATTGTATAGGTGTTGACCCATACTATCTTGTTCATAAAGCTGAGAGTAAAGGCTATTCACCTGAAGTTATAAAGTCAGGAAGAAGAGTTAATGATAATATGGGGATTTTTATTGCAAGTAAACTTATAAAGAATTTGATTGAAAGAGGAATTAAATTAAAAGGTTCTAGGGTATTAATTCTTGGAATAACTTTCAAAGAGAACTGTCCTGATATAAGAAATTCTAAGGTAATAGACATATACAACGAACTTAAAGAGTTTGGTCTTGAGGTTGACGTTAACGACCCGCATGCATATGAAACAGAAACAAAGAAAACTTTTGGTATAAAACTTTGTAATGATTTAAGCAAATATGAGGCAATTATATTAGCAGTATCTCATGATGAGTTTTTGAGTTTAGATATTGAGAATCTTAAAAAAGATTCTAAAACAATTGTATTTGATGTAAAAGCATTTCTAGACAGAGATCAAGTTGATCTTCGTCTTTAAAAACTCCCCCCCTATTATGTTGTGTATTATTCAAGCTAGAATGAGTTCATCAAGACTTCCCGGAAAAATGCTAATGCAGATTAATGAAAAACCTTTACTTCAAAGAGTAATTGATAGGGTTAACGATTCCAAAAAAATTTCAAAAATAATTGTTGCAACTTCTTTAAATCAAGAAGACAATCAAATTGAAGATTATTGTAATTCAATCAGAATACAATGTTATAGAGGAGACCTTAATAATGTAGTTAAAAGATATATGGATATTATTGAAAATGAAAGTGTTGATGCATTTGTTAGAATATCTGGGGATAGCCCTCTTATCCCACCTGAAATAATTGATAAAGCAGTTATAAGCTACAAGAATAATGATTGTGATATAGTAACTAATATTTTTCCTAGGACATATCCCAAGGGTTTTTCCGTTGAAGTAATATCATCTATATCCTTTACTAAAATGAATGAGAGTCTAACTAAAGATCAAAAGGAACACATTACAAAAAAATATTATGATTACTCTAATAACTTTAAAATAATAAATTTCAAAAGTTCAACGAATTATAGTAATATAAACCTATGTGTTGACACAAATAAAGATTTAAAAAAAATCAGCCATATTTTATCTGTAAACAATGAATCAAGCTTTGACTGGAAAGAATATTGTAATAATCAATTATGAAACATAAAACTCTAAATGCAGCAATAGTAGGACTAGGAGTAGGAGAAAGACATATTCAGGCCTATAAATCTGAATCTAGATGTAACCTGGTAAAATTATGTGATATTGATAAAAATAAACTAAAAGAAGTGGGTGAAAATCACAGTGAATGTAAACTAACTATTAATCCTAACGATATATTCAATGATCCGAATATTGACATTGTTTCTATTGCTTCATATGATAACTTCCATGCAGAACAAGTTATAAAAGCAGTTAAATCAGGTAAACATGTATTTGTTGAAAAACCAATTTGTTTAACAGAAGATGAATTAATATCAATATCAAAAGCACTAACTGAAAATCCAAATGTAAAAATATCATCAAACTTTGTATTGAGAAAATCCCCACAATTTCTAGATGTTAAAAATGCAATACTAAAAAAAAAGTTTGGTAAATTATATTATTTGGAAGGTGATTATAATTATGGGAGAGTTCATAAGATTACTAAAGGGTGGAGAGGAGATATACCTAACTATTCTGTTATGCATGGAGGAGGAATACATTTAATTGACCTGATTTCTTGGCTTATTGATGAGCCAGCAGTAGAGGTAAATGCAATTGGTAATAAAATTGTAACAGATGGGACTAAATTTTCAAATCTGGATATGATTACAGCATTAATTAGATTTAAAAATAATATTATAGTAAAAATTACATCAAATTATGGATCAGTAACTCCTCATCATCATCGCCTTTCAGTATATGGCACTAAGTCAACTTTTTTTCATAGTCAAAAAGGTGGAGTTTATTATTTCAAGAGAGAGGATGAAAATGATAAAAAAGAAATTAACAAAACTTTTGATAACTCTTCAAAAATTAATGTTCTGAAAAGTTTTATTTGCCATATTTTAGATGGATCAAATCCTGATGTAACTTCCAAAGAAGTTTTAGATGCAATGGCAATATCCTTGGCAATCGAGAAATCATTAGATACAAAGAATTGGGAAAAAATTAGATTTGTAACCTCATAAATTTTTAATATGAATATTCCATTTGGTAGACCTATAATAGAACAAGAAGAAAAACAAGCAGTTGCTGATGTATTAAATAATCCTATACTTGTTCATGGGCCTAAATCAGATCAATTTGAAGATGGATTTAAAAAATTCACAAACTCACCCTATGCAATAACTGTTTCGTCATGCACCGCAGGTATGCATCTAGTATATTTTACAATCGGACTTGGCCCTGGAGATGAGGTAATAGTCCCTGCTCAAACTCATATTGCAACTGCTCATGCCATTGAGTTAACAGGCGCTAAGCCTGTTTTTGTTGATGCAGAAATTAAATCAGGAAACATAGACATCTCTAAAATTGAATTAGAAATAAATAAAAATACAAAAGCAATCTCTGTTGTACATTATCTTGGAGTACCGGTAGATATGACAGCAGTAAAAAAAATTGCTGACAAATACAATCTTTTCCTTTTGGAAGACTGTGCATTAGCTCCAGGGGCATTTCATAAAAACAAACATGTTGGACTTCATGGAGATGTTGGTGTCTTTTCCTTTTATCCCGTTAAACATATTACTACTGCTGAAGGGGGAATTATAATTTTAAAAAATGAAAAACTTGCATCTAAACTTAAATTAAAAAAAGCTTTCGGTGTTGATAGAACTCATGGAGAAAGGAAAATTCCAGGTATGTATGAAACATTAGATCTTGGATTTAATTATAGAATGAGTGAGATACATGCTGCAATTGGAGTTGAACAAGTTAAAAAGCTCCCAAAATTTTTGCAACAAAGAAGATCAAATTTTGAACTCCTTGACTCTTTGATAAATAAGGATAAACTAAGAATTCTAGGGCAACCAGTAAATGAGGAGACAGTTAGTAGCCATTATTGTCTATCAGTCATTCTTGAGGATTCAATTAAAGATAAGAGACCAGAAATAATGGAGAGACTAAAGATAGAGGGCGTTGGGACAAGTATATATTACCCGCAACCTGTTCCAAGAATGAAATATTATAGAGATAAATATGGTTATGACGAAAAGAAATATAGAAATGCATCACTAATTAGTGATAACTCAATAAATCTTCCTGTTGGTCCACATTTAAACAAAAAACATATGAAATTTATTGCAAAAACATTTAATAAAATTTTAGAATTAATTTAATAAAATGATAAATTATAAAAAAATATTAATAATAGGTGGAGGTGGATTTATAGGACATAATCTAGCCATGTCCCTCAAATCTTTTGGTTTTGAAGTACACATACTAGACAGTCTTCAAGTTAATAATCTAACATCTGTTGTTGGAAATCAAGATAACCTGCCAAATCCGAAACTATCATATCAAGTCATTCAAGAAAGATTAGACTTGTTAAATAAGAAGAATATTCCTTTAATAGTTCAAGACGCAAGGGATTATCATGAATTATCAAGAATTATATCTACTCTTAACCCAGAGGTAATTATTCATTTAGCTGCAGTTTCTCATGCAAATCGATCTAATAAAGATCCATATTCAACTTTTGACCATAGTTTAAGAACCCTTGAAAATGCTCTTGATGCAAGTAAAAATAATGTAAAGCGTTTTATATATTTTTCATCTAGTATGGTATATGGTAACTTTTCATCTGAAATGGTAGATGAAAAATCAATTTGTGAACCACTAGGAATTTATGGGGCCCTCAAATTTTCTGGAGAAAAGATGGTAATTGCATATAATCAAGTTTTTGATCTACCGTATACTATTGTTAGACCTTCTGCATTATATGGTGAAAGGTGTATTAGCAGAAGGGTTGGTCAAATTTTTATTGAAAATGCTTTATATGAAAAACCAATTAAAATAAATGGAGATGGAACGGATAGGCTAGATTTCACTTACATTCAAGACTTAGTGGATGGCATAATCAAAATAATACAGAATAAAGAAGCTGAGAATGAAATCTTTAATATTACTTATGGAGAATCTCGACCTATATCAGAACTTGTAGAGATATTAAAAGATTATTTTCCAAAAATTGAAGTTGAAAAAATACCAAAGGATAATTTAATGCCAAAAAGGGGGACTCTTTCAACAGAAAAAGCAAGAGAACTCTTAGGCTTTGAATCAAATTGGCCGTTAGAGAAAGGATATAGAAAATATATTGAATGGTATATTAATCTAACTAATAGTTAATAATTATGTTATTAAATAAAACAAATAAAACATTTATTATTGCAGAGATTGGGAATAATCATGAAGGTGATTTTAATTTAGCCAAAAAAATGATTTCATTAGCAGTTGATGCAGGAGCAGATGCTGTAAAATTTCAAACATTTAATCTAGAGCTCTTTGTATCTTTCGATCTAACTGAAAGAATTAAACGTTTACAGTCATTTAAGTTATCATCAGATGAATTTATCAAATTATCTGAATATGCAAAAGAATCTAATATTCTGTTTTTTTCAACACCATTTGATATTGATAGCGCCATTTTTCTTAACAAAATTCAACCAATTTTTAAAATTTCCTCTGGAGATAACACTTTTTATTCTCTTATTGATAAAATTTGCGATTTTGGTAAACCGTTAATTGTCTCTACAGGACTTTCTGATGTTAGAAATATTGATAAAATATATACAAGAATTTTAGATAATTGGGAAAAGAAAAATATAAAATCAACATTATCACTTTTACATTGTGTTTCAAGTTATCCAGTGCCAGATGATGAGGCAAATATTTCAGTAATTTCAGAATTAATCAAGAAATACCCTAATGCAATAATTGGTTACTCTGATCATACTATTGGAAAAGAAGCAGCTCTTTGCGCAGTTAGCCTTGGTGCTAAAATTATTGAGAAACATTTTACAATTGACAAAAACTATTCTGATTTTCGAGATCATCAATTATCTGCTGATCCTGCAGAATTCTCTGATTTAGTTAAGTCTATTAGAAAGATTGAGAAAATTAAGGGAAATGGTAAAATAAAAATTCAAGATTGTGAGAAAGAAATTTCTTCACAAATAAGGAGGTCAATTGCTGCAAAAACCAAATTAGATAAGGATTATTTAATAACACTGGATGACTTAATCTATGTGCGTCCAGGTAATGGAATAAGTCCAGGAAATGAAGAATTACTAGTTGGTAAAAGAACTAATAAGAGTATTAAAAAGGGTCAAATTATTTTATTAAATGATATAAATAATTAATGAAAGTTGCAATTCTAACAACAAATACTATTCATCATATTTATTTTATACAACAGGCGATAGCTTATAATCTTGATATTTATATATTTTGTGAAAAACCTAAATTATCCAAAAACTACAAATCTTTTGATTATTCATTTGAATCTCAAAAAAAATTATTTGAGACAAAAAGAGACAAATATGAACTTTTAAAATGGTTTAATGCTAAACATGTTGACATTTCCATGTTTTCAAATTTGAGTATTGTTGATAGTGTAAATTCTCCAGAATCTATAATTAAGATTGACAAAATTTCGCCAGACTTAATTTTAGTTTTTGGGACAGGATTGATCAAAGAGACATTGTTAAACAATTTTAAAAATAAAATCTTTAATTTACATGGAGGAAATCCTGAAAAATATAGAGGTCTGGATTCACATTATTGGTCAATTTATCATAGAGATTTTGAGGGTTTAATTACAACTCTTCATGAAGTGGAGCCAGAATTTGATACTGGAAATATTATCCTACAGGGTAAAATCAACCTGTGGCCAAACATGCAACTTCATGAACTAAGAGCATCTAATACTGAATTATGTTTTGAGCTATTTAAATCCTTAGTTAACATGTATCAAAAAAATGAAAAAGTTTATGGTAAAAAACAAAAAACACTAGGTAGATACTATTCAATGATGCCTGAAGTTTTAAAACATGATGTATCAGTTAAGTTTGAAAAATATATTGCTCTCAATTTTTCTAAATGAAGCATAACAATCAACTTCCTAATAAGCTTTGTAAATTGTTATCTGAGGACTCCTTAATAATTCTTCTTTTTCATGGAGTAATTGATAAACAAATTGATAAAGTAAGAAACTACACTAATAAACATATTCAAAAAGATCTTTTTGCTCAATGTATAAAACAATTATCAAATTATGGCAACCCTTTGTCTATGGATGAAGTTTTATTCCATCTGGAAAATAAATTACCATTTCCAAAACATTCATTTGCTATTACCTTTGATGATGGGTTTGAAAATAATTTAAGTATAGCAGCACCAATACTTGATGAATTTAATATCCCAGCAACTATCTATGTAACATCAGACTTTATAGATAACAATCACATGTCATGGATAGATAGAATAGAGTATTCGGTTCAAAATTTAGCCCCAAGTTCGTTTGACTTCAAATGGATAAATCAAAAAATTCTTTTAGACAGTAATGAAAGTAGGATTGAATTTTTAAAGCAAGTAAGAAGTTTTGTTAAAAGTGAGCCATCCTGTAATCCTAATGAATTTGCTATAAACTAAATAAGCAATTAATAACAAAATCAAGCAGTCAGTTAGACTTAAAAATGTCTTGGAATCAAGTAAAGTTAGCTAATCAAAGTAAATTATTAACAATAGGCGGGCATAGTCATACTCATGTCATTTTAAGTTTTTTAAATCAAAAGGAATTAAAACATGAACTAGATGTAAGTATAAATATGCTACATGATAAAGCGGGAGTTTCCCCAACGCATTATTCTTATCCTGAAGGATTAGCTAACTGTTATAATAAGGAAGTTATTAATGAATTAAAAACCAGAGGTGTTAAATGTTGCCCTACAGCAATATTTGGAGTCAATAATGAAAAAACAAGTAGTTTTGAGTTAAAGAGAATAATGATTTAATTGTTAGAATGTTAAGGTTCAGTTCAACTTTATATTAAATTTTTTATGAAAATAGTTTTTTTTGGTAATGGTAAAAGAGCATTCATTTGTCTGAAGTACTTAATTGAAGAGAGTCAAAATATTGTAGGGGTAGTTGGCATACCTAATGAATTAGACCAGGAAAATACGATTTTGAGTTTAGCAATAGATAATAATATTCCAATAATTGTTACTGAAGATCCAAATGATAAGGATACAATCTCTTTAATAAAAAAGTATAATTCAGATATTTTTGTGCTAGGGGGATATTGTAAAATTTTAAATAGTAAAATTTTATCAATTCCAAAAAGAATGGCTATTAATCTACATGCTGGAAAACTTCCAGAGTATCGGGGTTCATCTCCTCTAAATTGGGCTTTAATTAACGGAGAAGAAGAATTTACAATCTCTATAATTAAGGTAACTATTGGGATTGATGCTGGACCAATTCTAAAAGAACAAACATTTGAAATTGATTTAGATGATAATATTTATAACCTTCATGAAAAAGCTAATTACCACTTCCCAATTATGCTGAGTCAGCTAATTAATGAGATTACTTCTAATAAATATTCAGAGAAGCCTCAAGATATAAAAAACTGTTCTTACTTTCCTAGAAGATTTAAAGAGGATGGGTTTATTTTATTTGATCAATATAAATGTGATGATGTTCATAATAGAATAAGAGCATTGAGTAAACCTTATCCTTGTGCCTTTTCATATGTTGGTAAAAAGAAGGTGTATTTTATTTCAAGCAGATTAAATGAAGGCAAATTTTATGGTGAACCAGGACGAGTGTATAGGAAAGTCAATAATGAAATTTTAGTTTGCTGTAATGATAAATCATTATGGATAACTAATGCAGAATTTGAGGATGGAAGTGATGCAATTAAAGAAATAAGTGTTTATGACTCATTTTCAACTTTAAGAAATGAAATTTTAACCTCTAGAAGTTAAATTCAAGTTATATTAAAAAAATTTTAGATAATTAATGTGTGGAATTGCAGGATTTATTGGAAATAAAGTATTAGAGGATAGCAAAATAAGTGCTGTCAAAAATTTGATTAAAAAAAGAGGGCCTGATACTCAAAATCATGAATCCTTTTATGTTGGATCAACAAATTATAATTTTTTTCATTCTAGACTGAGTATAATTGATCTAAATTCAAGATCAAATCAACCTTTTCAGAAAAAAAATTGTACACTTATTTTTAATGGAGAGATTTATAATTATTTGGAGATAAGAAAAGATTTAGAGAAACAAGGTGTTCAATTCCTAACAAATTCAGATACTGAGGTTCTTCTAGAATCATACCTTAGATATGGAAAGGATTGTGTCCAACAATTTGAAGGAATGTGGAGTTTTGCATTATTTGATGGGAATACCAATGAATTATTTTTATCTCGCGACCGTTTTGGAGAAAAACCTCTGTTTTACATAGAGACAGATCATGGGATTTATTTTGCTTCTCAAACTCTTTTTCTCAAAGAACTTTATGGTAATCAGTTGGATATAAACTTTAATCAATTAAACAGGTATCTAATTAATGGCTATAAGTCTTTATATAAGCAAAATTCAACATACTATAATAATGTTAATGAGTTAGAGCCAGGGACAAATTGGATAATTTATCCAAACCTTAAATATAAAAAAGAAAAATTTTGGATACCCAAATACAACCCTCAAAAAATGTCAAGGCAAGATGCAATTGATAATACAAGAGAATTATTAATTAAAAGTTTGAAGATTAGATTGAGATCAGATGTACCGCTTGCATTTTGTCTTTCAGGTGGTGTAGATTCTGCTTCAATTGCTTCAATTGCTAGGAAGGAATTTAATTATGATGTAAAGGCTTTTTCAATTATTGACCCTCATATAAATTATAATGAGTATGATAATATTCAAGAGACTGTAAATGATTTAGAGTGTGAATCAGTTAAGGTTTATCTAAAGCCTGACAATATGTTAGATAGGTTAAAGAAGCTAATAGAATATCATGATGCTCCTGTATTAACAATGTCTTATTTAGTCCATTCAATTCTTTCTGAAAAAATAAACCAAAGTGGAATAAGAGTTGCATGTATGGGAACAGGTGCTGATGAATTATTTACTGGATATTATGACCATTTTAATCTTCATCTATATGAAATGCGTAATCATCCAGAATTTGATAAATATTTAATGGATTGGGAAAATAATATAAAAGGATTTGTCAGAAACTCTTTTTTGAAAAATCCAAAAATGTATTTTGACAATTTGCATTTTAGAGATCACATTTATCTAAACAATAAATATTTTCAAACATTTATAAAATCAAATTTCAAGGAAGAATTTAAAGAAACAGTATATACCAAGGAATCTGTTCTAAGAAATAGAATGATGAATGAAATGTTTAATGAAGTTACTCGTCCAATATTATTAGAAGATGATTTAAATTCAATGAATTTCTCAATTGAGAATAGAAGCCCATATTTAGATTCCCAATTATTCAATTTTGCATACACAATTCCAAATGAGTATTTAATTCAAAATGGATATAATAAAAACATTTTAAGGGAAAGCATGAAAGGAATTTTAAATGATAATGTTAGGCTTGATAGAAGAAAAAAAGGATTTAATGCAGAAATAAATTCAATTATTGATTTAAAAAATCCTAATGATATAGAATTTATGCTATCAGACAGTCTAATATTTAATTATATTGATAGAGAAAAAATGGAAAAACTCCTTAAAAGAGATGAGTTGCCAAATAGTTTTGGAAAATTCATTTTTAACTTTATTAATGCTAAGCTATTTCTTGAACTAAATACATAATAATGAATTTTTGTAAAAAATGTATCCTACCTGATACACGCCCTGGATTAGTTTTAGATCAGAATCAAATTTGTAATGCTTGTGCTAATTCTGTTGATAAAGACAATAATATTGATTGGAAAAAAAGAGAGAAAATATTTCAAAAAGTAGTTAAGAATGCAAAATTAAAATCTAAAGGATATGATTGCTTAATCCCCGTTAGTGGTGGAAAGGATAGTACTTGGCAAGTGATAAAATGCCTAGAGTATGGATTGAAACCTTTATGCTTTTCATGGCGCCCTCCTTCAAGAACAAAACTTGGTCAAAAGAATTTAGATAATTTAATTAGCTTAGGAGTAGATCATATTGATTATTCTATAAATCCAAAAACTGAAAAAAAATTTTTATTAAGTGCATTAAAAAAGTATGGTGCAGTTGCAATTCCAATGCATATGGCAATATTTAATATTGCCCCAACACTTGCAATGCGTTTCAATATCCCACTAATTATATGGGGAGAAAATTCTGCCTTTGAATATGGAAGTAAAGATGAATTTCATAATGGATTTACAATGGATGAAGCTTGGGTTAGAACTTTTGGTGTAACTCACGGAACGACTTGTAAGGATTGGATTGACAAGGATCTTACAGAGAAGGATTTAATTGCATACACCCCTCCTAACTATAAGAAAATGGAAGAGAAGGGAATAAAAGCTGTTTTTCTTGGACAATATTTTAGGTGGGATCCTGAGTTAACAGCCAGAGTTGCAAAAGAAAATGGATTTAACTTTAGCAAAAAAGCTAAATTGGGCTTATATGATTATGCAGATTTAGATGACAACTTTATTTCCGTTCATCACTTTCCAAAATGGCATAAATTTGGATTTTCAAGAATTTTTGACAACCTTTCATTAGAAATAAGAAATGGGAGGCTTTCACGTAAAGATGCAATTGATATACTAAATAAAAAAGGGCCTGAAATACCAATAGATGATATTAAAACCTTTTGTAATTTTATTGAAATAAGTATCGATGAGTTTTTTAAGATCCTTGAATCTTTTCGTAATAATAAAATCTGGGTAAATGATAAAGGAACCTGGAAAATTAATAACTATATAGTAGATGATTGGGATTGGAAAAAAATAACAAATGAAAGTTAAGTTAAAAAAAACACCAAGGACTTTTAGTGTAGGAAAACATGGTGAAATTCTAATAAAAGATTGGGGAAAAATTTTTATCTCAAATAATGAAATGATTTCTTTTGTAAACCCTGAAGGTAAAGAATATGATATAGTTGCAAAAGATTGGGGTTTTTATGCAACCCCATCAATTAATGGAAGGCTTTTAGATGAAGGATTTAAGACAGCATTAGTAAAAAACTCATTTAATAAATTTTACATAATGCTTGTAGATCCAAACAAAATGGAAGTCTTTGATAAATACTTAGAAACTGACAATCAAGAACTTGTAGAATGGTTAGATGAACGAATTGACAAGTAGCTTTTTACTTTTTAAAATAAAATCAATTAAATGAAATCAATTAGATGTCCTATATCTGGAGACGATGAATCTGACTTAATTTTTTCATATAAATCACCACCAGTTGGAGAAATGAAATTTGATTCTATAAAATTATATAAAAGAGAGATTAGGAAGTTTAAAATATCTTCACATTATATTAATGTTCACTCTATTAATTTAGACAATCTTTATTCTGGCTCTTATGTTGATTCAACTTATAAGAATTCAGATAAACTTGTAAAAACATTTAAGAAAATTATTTCATTACCTGAAGATCAATCTGATAATATAGGGAGGTATAATAAAATTAAAAACTTTACAAATCTATGGTTTAATAAAAAGAGTATTCCATCATTACTGGATGTTGGATCTGGACTAGGTGTGTTTCCATATATAGTAAATAAGAACAGATGGGATTGTACTGCTCTTGATCCTGATCCAAGATCAATCTCGCATATTAAAAATAACCTAAAGATCAAAGGGATTTGCGGAGATTTCTTTAAAATGAAGCCAACAAAAAAATTTGATATTATAACTTTTAATAAAGTCCTTGAACATGTTAAAGATCCTATTAAAATGTTGAGCTTAAGTATAAACTGGTTAAAAAAAGGTGGATTAGTATACATAGAGATCCCTGACGGAGAGATGGCAGAAATTCATGGCAAGGCAAGAGAAGAGTTTTTTCTTGAGCATTACCATGTTTTTAGTATAATTTCAACTGCAATGATGGCATCTAAGGCTGGGTACAAAATTGAAGAAATTTCAAGACTTAAAGAGCCTAGTTCTAAATTTACAATAAGAGCGTTTTTGTCAAAGAACTAAATGAATACATTTACAAAATATTGGAAATTTAATATTCAGGAAACAGACTATTTCAATTCAATTTCAAAACATTCAAATAATATTGTAAACGAAAAAATAAATTTAATTCAGAGTGTCCATGATTTAAAAATGGCACATAATTTTAAAAAGATTATATCTGATAACCCCAATGAGTATTTTCAATGTATTGTGCCAAATATTACATATTACAGCTTTCTTTACTGGGTTACAATAATTCCAAAAATCTTAAAAGATTTTCATCATTATATGATAAGAAAAGAATGGAGAAAATTGTATAATAAATTTGGGATTAACATTTATTACAATTCAAAAAATATAAGATTTTTAAAAAAAATCTCAAACTTTATTTTAGCATTTAAATTCTTTACTAAGCTTTCTAGCAGAGAAGAACTGTTAAATCATAACTTTAATAGTATTAAATGTGGCGATCTAATTTATGATTCATATTTAAGATTTAATAAAAAAGCAACCCTCAATATAAATGATTATACACTAATTTTATTTTTACATGATTGCTATAATCAGATAGATTACTATCAAGATTTAGTTAAAACAAAAACTATAATTAATTATTATACAACATATTCTACATATATTTCACATGGAATTCCAGTTAGGGTATTTTTAGATAAAGGTGTAAATGTGTATGTTATCGGATATTCAACTTTTAAGAAATTAAAAATAAAAAAATTAAGTATAAAGGATAATACTCAAGTAAGCCCCCATTGGCTCTACAGAAATAAATTTAAAGATTTAGAAAACAAAAATAATTTGATTAATCTAGGGTATAAAAAAATTAAAAACAGACTGAATGGATCAGAGACACTAGACTATATGGATACAAATCAATATGATTTCAACAATAAGATAGCTTTTAATTCAAAGTTTGAAGGTGTAGTATTTATTGGAGACTTCACAGATGCACAACATATATATCGATCATTAGTTTATCACGATTTATATTTATGGTTGATAGACACTATACGAATAACAAAAAAATATAAATTAAATGTTGGATTTAAACCACATCCTAATAATAAACCTGAAAGTAAATTGTTAATCAAGGTCTTAAAGAAAAAATATCCTGATATTAACTGGATTGACCCTAAAGTTTCAAATAAAGATATATTTGATTCTGGAATTAAATTTGGAGTATCTGCTTATGGTACAGTTTTATCTGAATTAGCCTTTAATAAAATATTGGCCATATGCTGTGGAGATAACCCTTGTTCAGACTTTGATTTTATTCTTGAAGCAAAAAATAAAAATGAATATGAAGAACTTATAAAGAATGCCAACAAGATTAAGTTTAATAATAATTATCATCAACAATTAGGGGAATTTATTTATATGGATAAAATATTTTATTCAAAAATGAGATAATAAAAATTTATGAAAGATTTTAAAAAGAATATTAATACTTCAATAGAAAACTATCTAACGGGTGATTACCAAAAATTTAAAAAATATGAAAGAATCAATTTTCTTTTAAAACATATTAATGAAGTTATTGATAAAAAAATCGTTATAAATTATTAGACTTAGGATGCTCTAAGGGTGAGATAATTTATTTATTAAAAGAAAATTTTATAAATATAGATTTTACAGGAATTGATATTTCTAAAGATTTGATAAATATGGCCAAAAAAGAAATTTTTTTAGACTCAGTAAAATTTATACAAGATGACATTAGCACCTTTTCATTAAAAGAAAACTTTGATATAGTTATAATGTCAGGAGTTCTATCAATTTTTGATGATTTTGAAAAAATCTTATTAAATGTACTAAACCACATGAAAAAGGAATCAGTGGGTTTTATTTTTGGAGCCTTTAATAAAGCGGATATTGATGTAATTATTAGATATAGAAACAATTATATTGAAAGTAATGAATGGGAGAGTGGATGGAATTTGTTTTCATTAAAAAGAATTACAGACTTTCTTGAATCTCACTCTAAAGGGGTTGAGATAATTAAATTTAATTTAAAACAAGAAATTAAAAAAAAGAAAAATCCAGTTTCATCTTATACTGTTAAACTT
>Ga0209660_1000384_pt1 | contig 26701 bp, 13 predicted proteins | sample SaaInlV_100m_DNA_2_FD_184659 | JGI IMG/M metagenome (GOLD analysis project Ga0209660, IMG submission 184659) | Marine microbial communities from expanding oxygen minimum zones in the Saanich Inlet - SI072_LV_100m_DNA (SPAdes) (version 2) | ecosystem: Environmental > Aquatic > Marine > Intertidal... | reverse complement strand
GGGACGAACGTCTCAATAACGGCCTTGCCACTGGATTCCGCACAGTCCAGATGACAAAGGGTCTCTACCGTGTGGCCATCGGGCACATGGAGTACGGAGGTGGTTCCAGAATCACAGCCCAGTTCAAGACCCCTGAAAATGCCGGCCCGACAGCAAGAACCATCGTGAAACCTGCTGACCTTGGACAGGATGGGCTTTGGGGGATTGCGGAACCCCTGGATATATGGAAGCCTGGAACTTACAGGATTACCTATGAGGCAAATGATTCTTTTGGAAACGTTGCTACCATTGAGCGAACAGTTGTCGTTGAGGAACTGCCTGCTTCGCCGGTCATTACTCTTACAGGTGAAAACCCCTTGACGCATGAAGCCGGCCCCGAATACACAGACCCGGGTGCCACTGTAGCTGACGGTAATGATAATGCCATGGATCCTTCGAGACTAAAGATTGAGGGCATGGTGGATTCCAGGAAACCCGGTGACTATGAGCTGGTCTACACCTACATTACGGATGCCGGTCTGGAGGCCACGCCGGCCAAGCGTACTGTCCGGGTTGTTGATTCAACTGCTCCCGGGTTGACCCTCGCCGGAGATGCCGAGATGATTGTCTGGCTTGGCTCAGACTTCACGGACCCCGGGGCGACTTCCAGTGACACCCTCGACGGTGATATTCCGGTCAGCAGTTCCGAGGCAGTTCCGCAGGATCGTCTCGTCTTTCACCTGGATGCTTCCACCATTGTCGGGAAACAGACGGGTGACCCTGTTCCCGTGTGGTACGATAAATCTCCAGCTGCCAATAACGCAGACGATGTCACGGGTATTCCCATTTACATTGCTAATGGCATCAACGGTCACCCCGTGGTTCACTTCGATGGCAACGACAGTATTGCTGTCACCCGTGCGATCGACAACCGCTATACCATCTTGACTGTCTCGCGAATGGAGGGCACCCAGAACTACCGTCTGCTCACTTCCAAGAACCAGAATTGGCTGATGGGGTATTGGAATGGATACGAGGATGTGTTCCACACTTCCGGGTGGGCCACCGACCAAAAGAATTTGGCAACTGCAAACCCGCACCTCTATACGGTAACCAATAACGGGAAAGTCATGGCTGATGCCCGGCTTTTTTCAAATGGTGTGGATGTTACAGATTACCCTTTACGCCAAAGGGGGTATGTTGGCTACTTCCAGATGGGAGGCTACTATTCCGACAACAGTGAAGCATCCATAGGGGATGTTGCAGAGGTGATTGCCTACGAACGATTGCTGACCGATGGCGAGCGTCGGGCCGTGGAGGCTTATCTGCTTGGCAAGTACGGATTGTCCAGCGAGGTGGGTATTTCACCAGTGAACACCCAGAAGGAAGGGGAGTACATGGTCACCTACGGGTCTACGGACCAGACGGGCAACACCACGATCAAGACCCGCAAGGTCATCGTGAAGATGAACCCTGCCACGCCCATAATCACCCTGGCCGGCGATTCCATTCTCAGTCATCAGGCGGGCACACCATTTGTTGATCCGGGATTCACCTTGGCTACGGGCGTGGGGGATTCCCTTGATGCCTCGCTTGTGGAAGTGAGTGGAGAGGTCGACCACATGAAACTCTCCTTCTACCCAATCCATTATAATTATACGGATGCCGGGGGTAACAAGGCGGTCGAGCGGGCTCGGTACGTAACAGTTGTGGATACGGTACCTCCAGCCATCACCTTGGCCGGTGAATCAACAATACGCCTTCAGGTTGGCGATGCCTTCGAGGACCCTGGAGCCATTTCCACGGATAATCTGGATGGGGATCTAAGTGTTTTTTCCTCATTAAACATACCGTCAGATGGACTGCTGGGATACTGGCAATTTGATGAGGATGCAGGTGTTGCCACTCTTGATTCATACCGGGGACAGGTTGGCACATTGAACAATTTTGATGGGAACCAGTGGGTTGCCGGTAAAGACGGTAACGCCCTGTCTTTTGACGGGGCCAATGATTATTTGGTTTTACCTGTTTCTTCACACCCGAAAGGCACGGATACACAGGCAAGCTTTGCTTTCTGGTCCAATGGGGGAACCAAGCTTCCCCGTAACTCAAGTGTTATTGAGTCCGGGGCCGGCGGCCGGGTTTTCAACATTCATCATCCATGGAGAAATAGCCAAATATACTGGGATGCTGCTGGGAACCGAATCAACAAGGCGGCGACAGCTGCTGAATTCAAGGGTGAATGGGTACATTGGACGTTCACCATCAATCGAACTTCAGGTGTGCAGGAAATTTATAAGAATGGTGTGTCTTGGCATCAGGGTACGAACAAAAAGGCCGCCTGGGCCCAGGCGACACTTTTCCATGTCGGTGCATCGCTTGCCAAGACCAACTATTGGCACGGGATGATTGACAACCTTGCCATCTATAACCGGGTGGTTGCCGTACCTGAAATCCAAAAACTGATGGTCGGTATGTCTCTTTTGGACACTTCCGTGCCGGGTACCTTCCTTGTGACGTATTCTGCTTCAGACTCGAACCGGAATACATCAGAAGCGGTGCGCACCATCATCGTGGCCGAGGACCTGTCCATACCTTTTATTGCCTTGCATGGTCTTCCTGAAGTTATTCATGAGGCAGGGTCTGCATTCATCGACCCGGGGGCAAAGGCAACTTCACAGGATGGAACCCTGCTTAAGGATGCAATATTGGGAACGGGTGACGTGGATGGCAACAAGCTTGGTGAATATAGCCTGACCTACGCATTCACGGATGCAGAGGGTAATGATGCGGATGCAGTATCCCGGAAGGTTACCGTGGTTGATACCACTCCTCCCTCCCTTGCCCTGGTCGCACACCCGGACTTTGGTGGCACGGATTTGGTCAGGATGAAGGCCGGTCAGGTTTATAGCGATCCCGGTGCAGTAGCCACTGACAATCTTGATGCCCAGGTTGAGGTCACAGACTCCCTGGGTATCCCCGATGGATTGGTGGCCTACTATTCCTTTGACGACCGGGAATACCCAGGCTTTGAGGATACCCGGAACGAGAATGAATACCCGGGCAAAATGATCGCCGGTGCAGGTTGGACCATCGCTGGTAAATACGGTGGTGGTCTTGCCATTCCACGGGCTCATGGCAATGCGCGCATGGAGATTGGAGACTCCGGTATCCAGTTGGGTGCGGAGTGGACGGTGACTTCCTGGTTCCGGGAACTTTATCCTGTGGGACAGTGGCGGACTTTATTCCATGGGTTTACATCAGATCATCAGATCATTGTGGGCAATGCCGGTGATGAACTTGGAACTTTTCTCAATGGGCGAGGGGACTACTTGGGGAGCGGTTTCATGATGAAGACCGAGGACTACCAAGGGTGGCATCATATTGCGGCAGTTGGCAAGGAAGGGGAGACACATTTTTATATTGATGGCAGGCATGTTGGTAAGTCTACCGGTATAAGTGACACCCAAATCTGGCAGGTTGGCGCCTATCCCGGACAGCGTTTTGCCTCCACGCTTGATGAAATAGCTGTCTTTTCAACCGCGCTGGATGATGCAGGCGTCAAGGTCATCATGAATAGCGGGAAACCCCTCATGACTGAATTTCCCGGGACATACACTGTGCGCTATTTCGCCATCGATGCCCAAGGTAACCGAAGCCATGCTGAGAGGACTATAGTGGTTGAGGAAGATCCTGATGCGCCCCTGTTGTCTCTGCTTGGTGGGGTGGAGGTATTATCCGAGGCTGGTTCCCCCTTCGCCGATCCCGGTGTTACCGTCACCAATTCGGCTGGCGAGGTGATCGAAGGTGCCGTACCTGAGATCGATGGTGCGGTTGACCATACCAAACTTGGAGAATATGAACTGATCTATCGCTACAGAAATGCCGCTGATAAACCAGCGGTTCCAATGATTCGCAAGGTGACAATTGTGGATACTTCCGCCCCGGTCATCACTCTTGTTGATGGTGGCAACCTGTCTCTCCCCATGGGTAAACCGTTCAATGATCCCGGTGCTACTGCTCTCGACAATCTCAATGGCGAGGTCCAGGTTGTTTCCTCGATGGCTTTTCCCCAGGGGTTGGTGTTGCATCTGGATGCTGGTTCATTCAAGGGCAAACTGCAGGATGGCGAGGCTATCGGGATTCCCTGGGAGGATGGATCCGGGGCTGAAAACCATGCAGATCAGCGATTGGGTGACCCGACTTGGATTGCCGCAGGTCTCAATGGAGAACCGGTTGTACGCTTTGACGGGAATGATCTGATATGGACAACCAAGAATTTTCAACCCGACCTCACGGCTTACTCCATTTTTTCAGTTGCCCGCTATTCTGGTGGGGACAGTGAACGTGTAATCTCCTCCCGTAACCGGAATTGGCTCTTTGGTTTCCATGCGAATCTCACCCAGCGTTTCTATGCAGAGGGTTGGATCTATGACAAGGGATCGAGTAATACAGATTGGCACACCCATGTTGGAACCATTGATAATGAGGATCGTGCAAATTTCTGGGCGGATGGCCTTCATCTTGCCGTTGATTCCAATGCCGCCAACAATACCAACTACAAGCCTGCCGTCATACAGCTTGGCGGGTATAATGACGCTGTACAAACTTCCAGGTGTGAGGTGTCAGAACTCCTTCTGTTTAATCGTGTGCTTGAACCGGTGGAGAGGATGCTTGTCCAAGAACACCTCCATACAAAATACAGTCTGAATGGTGGGGGTACATTCCGGTTTGCTGCTCTGGATATGTCAGTCGAGGGGACAAATGTTATTCGTTATGGGGCCTCCGACACCCTTGGCAATTTAAGTCAGGTCACACGCACTGTTGAGGTTGTCAATGATCCGTTGATTCCCGATATAACCTTGTTACCCAATGGGGATGGCGATGTTGATTTCTCAATTGAGTATGGCTCGGAATTCACCGATCCTGGTGCTACTGTTGCGGATCAGGATGGTAATGCACTTAATCTGTCCAAACTGGCTGTAACAGGGGTCGTTGATTCTTCCCGGTTGGGTCAATATGTGCTTACTTACGGGTACGTGGATGGTACCGGGCGGGCGGCTCCCACCCTTAAGAGGATTATCATGGTTCAGGATACCACACCACCGGATATCACTTTTGAAGGTGCCGAGACGATAGGAGTTCCCATTGGTGGAACTTTTGAGGACCCCGGTGCCACAGCAAAAGATTTATTGGATGGAGATATGAAGGTACTTTCCTCAATGACCCTTCCCTTGCACGGACTCCTTGCATACTGGACTTTTGACGAGACATCCGGTTTAGAAATCAGGGATTCAGCCCGCGGTCATATTGGTGTTTTGAACCAGTTCAAGGGCAAGTACTTTGTTGCAGGGAAGGAGGGTAATGCACTGTCATTTGATGGCGTCAATGATTACATTGAACTGCCCGTTGCCGCCCACCCGAAGGCGGAGGATATGCAGGCGACATTTGCATTTTGGTCGAAGGGTGGTTCATTTTTACCCCGAAATACCAGTGTGCTTGAGTCTGCCAACGGTGCCACGAGGGTCTTTAATATTCATCACCCTTGGAGTGATGGTCAGGTATACTGGGATGCAGCTGGAAATCGGATCAACAAAGTTGCCCAGGTTGGCCAATACAAGGATAACTGGGTGTACTGGGTATTCACCATCAACCGAGAGACTGGCGAGCAGAAAATATACCTGAATGGTCAACTTTGGCATACTGATACCGGCAGGTTTGCTCCATGGTTGCAGGCAGATACCTTCATTTTAGGTTCCGGAATTGGCAAAACCAACAACTGGCACGGTCTTATTGATAATCTTGCAATCTACAACAGGGAGCTTTCCGGGACTGAGATATCCAAACTTTTTACCGGTAATTCTCCTCTTAATTCTCTGGTTGCCCATTGGGAACTTGATGGTGATGCCGTTGATGCTTCCACTAACGAACATGATGGTGTAATCCATAATGAAGCGACTCCTGTTGAGGATCGTCTGGGACAGGCGGATTCCGCCCTGCTGTTTGATGGCAGCAACTACATTGAAGTACCTTTCAGTCCTGATTTAAATCCAGTGGAGTTCTCATTTTCCCTCTGGGTAAAGCCAACTGTCCTTGATGCTATTCATGGCAGTCCCATCACTTCCAGGGATGACTCCCCGCAAAAGGGTTTCATTCTTTACAAGGACCCGGACAACAACTGGTCTGGTTGGACGGGGCAAGCAATCGGATGGCATCAGGTTGCTGGCATGGCAGCAGTTGCAGATACCTGGGAGCATCTTGTTGTCACCTATGGTTCTGGTAAGCTTTCCCTCTATTCGGACGGTGTCCTGACCGCTTCACAGGATGGAGGCTATGTACCTAATTCTGCTCAACCTCTTCGCATCGGTGCCGGTGCCACGGAATCGGCTGCTACTTTTCAATTCAAGGGTGCCATAGATGATGTACGAATCTATGATAGAGCTCTTACTGAAGCCGAAGTTGTTGCTCTGGATCAACCTGTAGAGGATACGCGACATACTGTTTTGTACCAGACTGCCGATTTTTCAGGAAATGTGACTACCCGGGAGCGCACCGTTGTGTTCTCGAGTGACACCACTCCTCCAGTCATTACCCTTGTTGGTGATACCGAGGTCACGATAAATGTTGATGAAGAATATGTTGATGAAGGGGCCATTGCCTCGGATGAGAAGGACGGAAATCTGACTCCTTTCGTGGATGACCGGGGCACAGTCGATGCAGTGGACACAAGCACCCCCGGTGAATATACAATCACTTATGATGTTTCAGACTTCGCAGGGAACCCGGCCGTGCAGGTCACCCGCAAGGTTATTGTTGCTGCGGTCGCCACTCCCTGGACCAGTTGGTTCACGGAGACCGCCCTTTCAGATCGTCCCGAGGTTGATCGTTTGCCAGAGGCCGATCCGGACCTCGATGGTATGCCAAACCTTATTGAGTATGCATTGGGAGGCAATCCGTTGTCGTCTGACCGAGATATTCTACCCACGCTGGAGCTGTCCATTGATGGGAAACTTCAAATTACCTATGTCCGGCTGAAATCTACTTTTGACCAATCGATAACCTATACTGCTCAACTCACGGAGAAACTTTCTTCATCGTGGTCGACGACAGGGGTGACTATCCATGGTGCGTTACAGGGGGTTTCACAAGCTCAACTGCCAGATAATAAAAGTTTTGCCGCCAGTCGTTATGAACGGGTTCGTGCAACAGTGGATACCTCAATTGAAAATTCTTCGGGAAAGCAGTTTTTAAGGGTTCAGGTGGAGCAAAAGGTTGATTGATTTTTGACCTGTTACAGGCTTTTCTCCATTATGTAATCATCCATGACGTAGCCACCGCCGATGTCGATAATCACGGCCTTGCGTTGGCGAAAGCCGTTTTTTATGTAGGAGTTGATGGCTGGCGTATTTCGTTTGTTTACCGCTAGAACAAGCGTCTCCATACCTTCGGTACTGCGCTTTTTTGCAATATGATCAATAAGGCAACCACCGTGGCCTTGTCGCTGGTGATGCGGATGGATGTAGAGCTTGTGGATTTTGATTTCCTTGAGCTTGTCTGTTGGACCATGGGAGGCGAATCCAATTGGTTTTCCATCGACCAGAATTTGTTCAAATTGAATTTTTCCTTCTGTGATCTCGCTTTTTAGTGTTTTGAGTCCATAGCCTCTTTGGAGCATATAGTCAATTTGTTCGACAGGGATGATCCCCGGGTAGCATTTGTACCAGGTTTCATGGGCAAGCTTTTGAATTCCGGGAAGATCCCCGACATCTGCTTGGTGAACTTGAATTTCCTCCCTCATGGGTTGTGTGCAGGTTGTCTTACATTTACGAAGCAATCCTGAGGTAGTTGGCTTTTAAGATAACCCAGATGAGTGTGGTTAACCTTGCGATTGACGATCCAGAGTGTTTTAAGGCTTCCCAGTGTTTTAAGTTCAGGAAAGCCCTTGAAGGTAATCAGTGTATGATTTAGGTACAGTCCCTTCAACTTTGTTAACTTGGAGATGTGATTTAGCCCTTTGTCCGTGATACGATTGCCGGAAAGCCAGAGCCATTCCAGGTTCTTGAGGTTTGAGATGGTTTTAAGATCATCATCCTGGATTCCAGTATTGGTCAGATCCAGAGTGCGGAGGCGCATTAGGCTTGATAGATGTTGGGTGTTACCTATGCCCAGTTTATTGTTTTGCAGATGGAGAGCCTTTAGGTGCTGGATGCCTTGAAGGTTGCTTAGACCCGGACCTCGGATCGAATTGTTTCCAAGGTGGATAGACTTTAGTTGTTGAAATTGCTGCAAAATCACAAGGTCCGCATCCTTTACCTTGGTCCCTGTCAGGTTTATCTCCTCAAGTTCTGTCAGGTTTTCCCAGTGTTTTATATGTAATCCAGATACGGGTGTTCCGTGGACATCCAACCTTCTTATTTCGGGCGGAAGATTGAGGATTTGCTTGGGGACTGATTTCTTATCGGTAAACTGGATTGCCTGCAAATCCCCCAAAACGTCCATGTCCAATCGCGCCCCTAAAGTTTCCAGTTCCCTTGGGCTTTCTTTTTTGCAACTCGCCAACAAAATGATGCTTAGGCAAGTGCAGAAATTCTTTAAATTGATTCCTTTCATTAACTCATAGACCTCTATGTTTATCGTAAATATTAGGACTAGAAACTTAAAAATCAAAAAATCAAGAAATCAGTTTCCTTTAAAATTCGAAAATAAAAGGGTTGCCTATTGCCTAATTTAGTTGCTATCAAGATTTCACATTCCCCTCTCCATGTCTTATTATGTTTTCAAGCCCCCAGCTTGGCTTTGTATTAGCTTTTTAGTTTTTGCTTTATTTTTTTCATTTACCTTGCCGACGGTATTTTACGGTCAGGATTCATTCAAGCGTCCACGTTATTCGGATGTACAGGAATCCATCTATTCCGCCAAGAAAAATGCCCTGCGGGTTCGCACGGATGGCAATCGTCAGGAGTTCCTTTCCATTCTCGGGGATGTGGAATCAGCATTGAATTCGGCAAGGCAAAGTGCGACGCAACCCAAGAAGCAGTTGGTTCTTGAAAAACTGCAACGAATCCAACCTGAGGCCAGGAAGGCCTTGGTTAATGCAGGAAATCAACAATCCAAATCGGTGAGGAAGATCAAGTCTGTCACAACCAGCAAATCCGAGGTAACTGCTCTTGAGAAATCGATAGTCCGGAAATTGGATCCCGGTGAAAAGCCAGGCAAAAGTTTTGCGTCTAAAATAAACCCTTTGCGTTGGTTTGGCCGAAATCGCCAATACACAAAGGTTGTTGAACGTGCCAGTCCTCCTCCAAAACCGGATCCATGGAAGAAGAATGCAGATCAACCCATAATGGTTCGTGTTCCCCCCATTCCCCTTAATTATCCGACAGTTGCCACCTGGTCACCTTCTCCTTCCAGTTTGGAGGAATCACGGGTTGCTGATAGTCAGGTTAAAACTTCACCAACAACTGCCTCACAGCTATCTAATGTTGCGATTACAACTGCAATTCCCAAGCCACGTAAGATTAACACCCCCAAAAAACCACACCGTTCCATACCGATTCAACAACGAAGTGCATCCAGACGAATTTCTGAGCGTACACGGGACGGAGACTACAGGCTTCCCAGTGGGCAAGTCTCCAAGACTGCAATACCTTCCTCGTTGACCAAGAAGATTAAGAAACCAGAACGAAAATCCACAAAGGTATGGGATTTTGGTCCGAAGGATAACGAAACCAATCACCCTGAAAAAAAAGCTTCTGTTATCGAGTGGAATCCTCCTTCCCGTCCGGCTCCCATTGAAGAAAATTTAGCAAAACCAGTTCATGCTGAAGTTCTCAAGGAGGTGATGAAATCTTCCCCGAAAATCCAGAAGCCCCGACGTTTTGGGAACCCTTTTCGCCGAATTCCATCATCAAGATCATTGAGGTCAGGCAATTCCTTGGAGACAAAATCTATATCTGTCGCAAAAAGCAATCCTGAGGAAGTCCCAAAGCCGTTAATTACAGAGGAACCCCGGAAATTCGTAACCCCCAAACCGATTGAACAGGTTACCCCTTCAAAGGGCAGTCTCAAGGTTCCCCAGCGGAATAAGCCCAAAGTGAAACCGTTAATTACAGAGGGACCCCGTAAATTTGTAACCCCCAAACCGATTGAGCAGATTACGCCTGCAAAGGAAAACCTTACGGTTCCGCAGCGGGATAAACCCAAGGTCAAATCATCAACGTTAGAAGGCAGCGCGGTATCCAGGGTGATTATTGTTGATACCCTAACGGAACAAAAAAAGAATCCAGACCTTCAATCGCCTGTTATAAAGACTGAAACAAATTCTACCCCCCAAAAGCCTCAAGAAATCGAAGCTAATGTACCCGGGGATAGGCCAAATGTACATATCCCATCTGGTGCGAGTTTATCGGTCCTTAGGCAGGTGGAAGATTTTACTCAGGCAATGAGGAAGGAGGAGGAGACTCTTAACGAACGATTGAAGGGAATTGACAAACTTTTATCTGATAATGCTGACGTTCTCTCTGAAGCTGAAACATTGCTAAAGGAACTCGATCAACAGGACGCAGACCAAAAAGCATCTGATCGACAAGAAAAGCTCAAGTCACCCTCTCGATTAAGAATTCGTAAACCTTCCCGTCCAACGCCCACTCCCAGGATTGAATTACCTTCCAATACTAAAAAAGCTGCGGATAATGAACGGTCTGTCCACCCTCCAGAGAGAAAAGCGGTTCAGTCGGGAATAGACCCCTTGAAGAAGAAATGGGGAACTACTAGACGTCCTGGCATAAGACGCTAGAATGCATCTGGATTGGAAGACATATGTAGGTTCGGTCTGAATTTGAAGGTCATCCTTCAATGAATTCTATAAATGTGTGGGTAATCTGAGTTACCGGAGTATTTCCTTTGGTTAAAACAATCAAAAATTAGGAAAACTTTCTTCTTCACTTGCATCAGGCGCTTTAAATGGTATGCTTACGTACTGTTGAGTGGTGATATATGAAGCCAAAGTCTGATATCCTCCCATATATTGTTTCCGGGATCATTTTTGTCTGCCTGAGTTTTTTGCCGGGTTTATCTGCCCGTACCTTTACCGCCAAGAACGGAAAGACTTTGGAGGCCAAGCTTTTACTTGTTCAGGGGAATTACGTTAAACTTTTGAAGGAGGATGCTCAGGCTATTTGGGTTAACAGTCTCTTGCTCACAGATCACGACCAGAATTTCATCCGGAAACAGGGTGTACAGTCCAAGACCATGAAGGCGAGGAATCTTCGCTATATTGTTAATGCTGCTCAACATATTGACAGGCTTGTCGAAAGTAAGCTTAGAATCAATGGACTTAACCCCAACCCTCCTGCCACTGATGAGCAATTTCTTCGTCGTATTTATCTTGAAGTGGTAGGTCGGGTTCCCACTGCATCGGAAACCATTCTTTTCCTTGAGTCTGAATCTCCCGGAAAACGCCGAGTTCTCATCGACAAGCTTCTTCAGTCAGAGGGCTATGTGAGTCACAGTTTCAACTATTGGGCAGATATTCTTAGGGCCAAGAGTCGCATGGCTGGAGATGGTCCCGCCTATTTGCTTTGGATTAAGGAATCTCTTCGCCAGAACAAGCCCTATGACCTCATGGTTAAAGAACTGCTGGGTGCCCGCGGTTATGCCTGGGAGAACGGTTCGGTTGGCTATTATACCCGTGACCGGGGTATGCCGCTGGACAACATGGCTCTTACCACCCGCGTATTCCTTGGCACCCGTGTCGAATGTGCCCAGTGCCATAATCATCCATTTGAGGACTGGACTCGCAAGCAGTTCTACGCAATGGCGGCCTATACTTATGGAGTGAATACCAATCTCCGACCTGGAAATGTGCAGGGTGTTAAAAAGTATATTGATGAAAAGACACGTCGCGAGGACGCGACCAAGGTCATGGCCTATCAGAAAGTGGCTGAGGATTTCATGCAACCTGTTCTTCGGATGCAGGGTGTACATGAAACGCCCCGGGAACTTCGTTTGCCACGTGACTATCAATATGAGGATGCCAAACCCAACTCAATCGTTGAACCTTCGACACTTTTTGGAGCGGAGTTGAATGTCGGGTTGGGAGGCGAGAAAAGAGATGCCTTTGTTGACTGGGTCATATCTCCCAAAAACACACGTTTTAAACGAGTGATTGCCAATCGTATATGGAAAAAGACAATGGGGCGCGGAGTTTTTGAGCCAGTGGATGATCTACGTGAAGATATGGATATATCCAATCCTCCACTCATGCGTTACTTGGAGGAGGAAATGCTGCAACTTGGATACGATCTCAAACAATTCCAGCGAATCCTTTACAACACCCGCACCTTTCATAGATCGATGACTCGTGAAGCCATTGATCCGGAGAAACCTTACTACTTTCAGGGGCCGGTGATCCGGAGGCTCTCTGCCGAACAACTCTGGGACTCCATGCTTACATTGACCGTGCCGGATGCCGATGAGCGGGCCCTTGATGAGCGCGTGGCCCGCAAACAGGACGAGACCAAGGTCATGGCAAAGGCACGAATGGAAAGTAAGCCCGATACCATTTACCGGCTGGCTCATCGCGTTGTCCAGCTTGAGGATTTCTCCAAGAAGCGTAATGAGATGATCGTCAGGAGCATGGAGCGCGCCCGTAAAAACGGAAACAAGGGTTTGTACGAAAATTACAAGAAGGACCTGGAGGTTTCAAAGAAACGGCTGAAAAAAGATCTGGATTCCGCCTATGCCGTGGCAGACCCGTCCCTGAAAAGTCTCAAGGATCGTAAAGGGTCGCCACTTGTGGATTCGGATCCCCGTTGGAAAGGTTACGGGGGGAATCTTGTCCGTGCTTCCGAGTTGTCTTCCCCGGCTCCTCGTGGGCATTTCCTGCGGCTTTTTGGCCAGTCTGACCGAGAATCTGTACAGAACGGGCATCAGGACCCGGTCCTTACGCAGGTCCTTGCACTTTTAAACGGGCCGCTTTTTAACCAGATTTTCAGTGATCGTGCCGTGCTCATGAAGGGCATTGCTGAAGCGGCTACATTGAGGGACAAGATTGAGGTGATTTTTCTTTCAACACTGAATCGACCGCCCTCGGAGAAGGAGACTGTCCTGATGCTGGAGGAATTATCCAACTACGGCCCGGTGAATGATAATGGGAATGGCAAGATCTCCTCCGATAAACCCTACATTAAGGGCTATCGCAATATAATCAGCGCCCTCATGAATACCCGTCAGTATATGTTTTTGCAGTAGCTTTTGAAATGACTTACAGGCTCTTGATGAAGAGCACCAGCGAATCGACCTGTGAATCCGTGAGAATACCCTTGTATGGCGGCATTGCGACCTCGTTGTCTTGGAACCCTTCCAATATTTTTGAGCCGGGGTTTAGAATGGATTCGCGCAGGTAGTTTTCATCGGCGACAGCAGTCTTGTTGTTGGTTAACCTGCGTTTGGTGCCAAAGATTCCTTTCCAGGATGGCCCGGGGCGTCCGGCACGTTGGCCATCCAGGGTGTGGCAACCGATGCAGCCGATGTTCGTATACAACTTTTCTCCAGCTGCTTTTGAGATTCGGTCGGATGGGAGGTTTGGTCCTTGTGCATTACCCGGGAGGGTTTCTCGCAAGGGGATGCGCTTGAATTTCTCTGTAACCGGATCAAACTTTGGCAAATGGTGTGCGGTAAACCAGACCTTGTCGTCGATCTTCATCTTGTTTTGAGCTTGTAGTTTGAAGGCAACCTCAACCTGGTGGACCGGTTTCATCTCCGGGACTGCGAGGAAGAGGCGTCTGGCATCATTGGAGAGGAATACATTGGCCAGTGGGAGTGATTCCTGTCCGGGCTTCCCATCAAGCAGGAAATGTCCTGATCCATACTTTTTCGTTCGTTTGTAATTCCATCTTTGAATCTTGATATGCTCCCTGGTTGTATTGGTTAGGTCCAAGGGTTGGTTAAAGGTCAGTACCAGGCCCTTATTATTGATACGGGCATCAGTGGGTAGGAAAGAGGGTTTTCCTGTATGACGTATTCGGCTAATTCCTGCGGTTCTCTTGGCCTTGGATCCGAAAATTTGAAGACCCGAAAGGTATAAATCTCCATTCTCCGGATCAACGCAGGCCTTTAGGGGAGGAGATTCTAATTCGATTGGAAGTCGGTGGACCCCACCCTGGGGTTGCTTTCCTGAAAGATCCTGAAAAACCTGTAATAGTCCGGGATTATGGTAATCAACGAGCAGTAGGCGATCGTTTAACGGACCCAATCCTTTTTGTGCAGTCCATATTACATGTGTGCCCGATGGAGCTGTTTTATGGGGAACCCAGCAAAGTGGTTCATGTACGGAGGGAAACCGACCATCATGGTCGGGTTCCTTGAACCCAAGAAAACTTTCTGGAGTAATCAGGTGAACCGGAGTTGATGGAATATAGTGTCCCTGCTGGTCTGTAGCGTAAATTCGACCGTCACCGGGATGGGTATTGGCAAATCCCTGACGAAGACCATATGCGATTTTGGTTACATTTTCGCCATCAGCGCTAACGTGAAGTAAATGATTATTATGACGTCCGTGGGAGGCAGTCTGTTGACCTCCTTTTGTTAGTATAAACCCACCCTCGGGATGTCTGGCAAAGCTACTTGCGAACTCCCGGGTTTCTGATGTCTGGCCAAACAGATTGCAGAAATTCTCATAGAAGTCTGCCTCCTTGTCATTATTGAAGTCGTGGAGTCGGATGATTCCGTTCCGTGTGAAAATATGAATCTTGCCATCAACGACTTCAATGGAGAGTGGTTCGTGTAATCCTGCAGCGTATCGCTTCCAGGTAAGGTTTGTGTTGTCTTCCATTAACCCATAAATGAGCCATACATCTCCATCAAAAGTCACAGTTGCAAAGATACCCTTGGACACTTTGGTAATGGCCGCAGGTCTAATATTGCGTTTCCAGCGGTTGGGTATGGGAAGCGGAATATTCTCTATGCTATAGGCTGCTTTCTCTTTTGGTTTTGAAATGGAAGTTTGCTCAACTTCAAACCACAGGGGAATACCGCCACGTTTTGCATTGGTGGAATTAACTCCGGTCCGTAGCATTTTGTAGAATGCCGGTAATTGTTCCGTGCGCCCTCGCCAAGTGATGACCTTTAGCATGGTTGGTGCGGTATCCTTTGGAATGTTCAGGATAATATGTCGGTTTTTATATACCAGCAGATTTATTTTCTCCCGGGGACTGAATACTCCAACTGCTGTGACTGTATCCTTGCGCTTGTTGTCGTATAGTAGTGCTGTATTTGTCTTGGGGTCCACCTTGTGGGAATAGGCACCGGGGACTTCACAGGCGAACAATTGAAGTGTTTTTTTCGCCTTCTTGAAAAGCCGGAAACTTCGTACGAGTCCTGAGGTGAATTCCCTATTGTCACATTCAATGGATTCCTGGATGGGCATGTCGCCAACCGTGTAGCTCAGGACCACATTTTTTCCTGTGCGATAGATACCGTTCCAACGTCCATGAGACAACGGAAGTCCCCCCAGTCCCTTTTCCATGGGGTTCGGGGCCCGTGTACGAGGATCATTTAAATTTATATCTTTACCTGTCGACCAACCCGGAAACATCCCGTTTGTGAAAATGGGTTCCCCAATAATCCTGGGAAGACTCCCCATGCCTTGGGGCACCTTTTTCTTTGCGTTTTCAGGGTGGTAACTGTTCGCCGCCATGCCTCCCATCTCAACAAACCCTCCTTTCCAGAACGCTGCAACGCGCAACAAATCTGGGTCCCAGCAGGCATAGTGGTCCTTGCCCAGTTTTAGAATGATGGCGCGTGGAACCAGGTTTCCTTTGGCAAAACCCTCGCCAAGATTTCTCAAGTCGAGTGTACAGGTGTGAAATGGAAAGTCAGGATCCGAAAAAGGACCAAATGGCGACTCGCCCCTTGATTCTCCAGATAGTATTAATCCTGTTGCGAATGCCAGAATTCGTAAGCGGTTCATTCAGCAGGTATGGTGGGTTCACCTTTCAGCCAACCTAGGCTGGCTAGGAACTTGTCCATGGCATGAACGGTCTTGTAGTAGTAGTTGGGGGACTTGGACCTACCGGAATTAAAGAACCCATGCCCTTGGCCTTCGTAAATATGATTATCACATCGTGCACCTACCGCTTTCATTAGTGACTTATATTTTTCTGCAGTGGAGACCGGGATCAGATTGTCCTTGCTCCCAAGGAAGACAATGGTTGGAGGGGCTCCCTTGCTGATGTTATGCATCGGTGAAATCTCCTTCCACTTTTCCACGACACGGCTGTGCCCATATCCCTCAGGGCCGTTGTCATAGACAGGGTTGAAGAGTAGTAGGGCATCCGGTTTGGATGAGATCTTTAAGTTTTCACCTTCCTCCTCAAGTCCAGTCAGGTTACCGGTTGCCGCAGCGACATGTCCACCGGCCGAGCCTCCACCGCCAGCCACCTTGTTTGGATCAACGCCGAGCTCACCTGCATTTTTACGTACCCATCTGATGGCAGACTTTCCATCCTTTACACACTCAAATGGAGAGGTTTTCTGGCGGGATTTGACCCGGTAGTCAGCGGTCATTGCCACCATGCCTCTTGAGGCCAGATACTCGCAATGGGCATAGAACTGTGATGGTGTGCCACCGTTCCAGCCACCGCCAAAGAAGAACACCACTGCAGGACGCTTTTCTGAAGCCTTATGTCCATCAGGTTCGAAGATAAATATTTTCAATTCGCTACCGCTTGCAGTCTTGTAGACTTCCGCTCTGGTGGGCTCTGGCTTGGTGGCACCGAAAAGTTTGGCTGCAAACAGAAGGATCAGTAGAATTTTGCAATTTTTCATTTAATTATAATTTAGAAATCCAGAAACACTGCCCAAGCGTCAAGATTTGGATGGAAAATCGTACACTTGGTTAAGTTCCACTAGTGCATGACATTAATTTTGCTGAAATCAAATAATTTGCTTACCTATCAGTGCACTGTTCGAGCTTATTGGTTGGGAAATGCCTTGTCCACTTCGTAGGAACCTGTGGACTGGTGCGGTGTGATTGGCCAGTTGTCGGTACGAAAAGGATAGGCCGGGATTTCACGTCCGTTCATAAGTCCACCCATGGGTAAATTGCTAAATGCATATCGAACCGCGACCGGTTCCTTGATGTCTTCATTCCAGACAACAACGGTGCCCTTGCCGCCGTCAACCCTTGCCTGTGCATGCTGAAAAACCTTATCCTTCCCTGCGATGTAAAAGCCAACATCCACATCCTGGTCCAACCGTAGACTTCGATCCGTGCCTTCCTTGAAGGTGATGTGAACCTTTCCTCCCTCAATCTTGTAGGATTCGTAGACAGGCCCCCTCCATTCGATAGGTTTGCGTCCGGTTTGAGACCCAGTTCTGTAGACCTCTGATAATGCCCATCGAGCTGAGCGTTCACCCACGGGTTGCTTTCGGCCGGGATGGATACTGCCGTTTGAATTTGTGTCGTAGGTGGTGATTAGCCCGGTATTGGGTGTGCGTTCCCAGGTTATGTGCTGAATCTCCCTGACAAGGTTTGTATGGTGGTTCATGTCATATGCCATGCTCCGGCGGTTGCTCCATCCAGCAATCTGGATGATCCCAAAAGGAAGTTTTGGTTCATTGAATGCCTTGCGCCAGTCCTTGATTACTGAAGGGAAGGTACGATAAAAAGGTTTCCACCCGACCGTGAAAGAATTATTTTCACCCTGATAGAATAGGACCCCGCGAATGCTGAAGCTTGATATTGGTCCAACCATCCCATTAAACATACCACCTGGTTGACCCTTTTCGGCCGGGTTGGTGTAGGCATTGGAGTTGGGGCCTCTTGGTTGCCGCCCCTCCTTGGTTTTTTCCCATTGGGCACGGGCCTCCCTGTAGGACTTTAGATCGGCTTCGTAACGTTTCTTGGCCCCTTCAGCCTTACCTTCCTTGTTCCATGCGTCCAGCGCAGTTTCGAATTTCTCGAAATAAGGATCGACCTCCGGAATTTTTCGCAGGGTTTCCTTTGTACACCAGTGCTGGGCCATGGTTCCACCCCATGAGATATCGATCAGCCCGATGGGCACCTTCAGGAAGCGATGCAAACGCCGGGCAAAGTAATAGCCGACCCCCGTGCAGTTTTCCACCTCTTCCGGGATTGCCTGTCGCCAGTTGCCTTCTGGGGTTTGCGTACTTTTGATTGGAAAGTCGTCCTGTGGCTTTAGGCGTGCCACTTTGGGTAGTCGGATGAAGCGGATGCCGGTGCTGTCCGCCGAGGTGATTTCGACATCAGCATCCCGTGTAGCACGAAGGCTCCATTCCATATTGCTTTGTCCACCGCATACCCAGACTTCCCCTACAACCACATCCTCAAGCACGACTTTGTCGGTCTTCCCTGTGATGGTAAGGGGCCTGCCTTTGGAACTGCTTTCCAATGGCTTTAGTTCAACGCTCCATCTCCCTTCTTCGGCCAAGCCTTTTGTCTTCAGGGTCTGGTCGGCGAAAGAAACCTCCACGGATTCGCCGGGATCAGCCCAGCCCCATATACGAACGGCTTTGTCCCGCTGGAGGACCATGTGGTCTCCAAATAGGTTGGGCATCCTAACTTCCGCCATGGCCATGTGGGCCAGCAGGGGAAGGAGAAGGAGTAGGAAGCGGATAGTATATTTCATCCGGGCTTACCCCTTCTTATATTTGGGGTTTCTAAAGCGTATGGGATCTTCCTTTGGGTCCTCAGGTGTGACTCCGACAACAATGTCAAAGTTGACGATTAATTCCCCTGTTTTTGAACCCTTCAATGGGGCAAAGTCCTTGATCAGCATTGCACGGAGCTTGGGGTCCCGGATGGAGCGGATGGGACCATCCCTTTGGATCAGGGGATCACCTTTTACATAAAGCTGTGTGGTCAGGACCCGCTGGTTGTTGCGGAGGATTGCAAAATGAATGTGTCGGGCACGACCTCCGTAGGCAGGAGGCTTGACGGTTCGGAAATAGTATTCCCCGGAACTACCCGTTAGAAATCGTCCGAATCCCTGGAAGTTTTTGTCCTGGTTGCCTCTCCTTGCCGTCTGGGAATGAATGTAAACACCTTGGCTGTCCACCTGCCAGAGCTCAACAACGGCATTCCTGACTGGACTGCCGCTTTTATCCAGTATCCGGCCTTGAACGTGGGTTACTTCTCCTACAGCCGGGGTGATGCCTTCATTAATAATCAGCAGGTCGTTGTCTGTGTCCAGTGGCAGTTTATCAGGGTAGAGGGGACCTTCTGTCTGGTGCGGTGTAAGGGTCAGCGCCTCGGCAAATGCTCCTTGTACGGTCCACAAGGCGGAGGTGCCTATGCACAGGCGTTGAAGGAAATCACGACGTTGGAAGATTGATGGATTATTATATTTCATTTTCAGTTGTGTGTAGGTTTAGGCGAGTTGACCGGATGGTTGGTGGAGGACAGGCGTCCATCCCTATCCTTAAGTCTTGGCTTGATGAGATCAAGGTCGGGTTTAAAAAGTGAGGACTTGGACTTTCCCAGTGTATACTTGCCATCGGGCAACCTGGAGGGAAGCTTATATTCCGGGTCGGTGATCAACTTGTAGATGTGAGGGTCGCGGGTGCGGACAAGCTCGCGATTATAGAGTCGCCACTCATGTTGAATGACCTCGTGCCGACGGGGGTTCTCTTGGGCACCGAGAACGGATGTGATGGCCCAGTAGATATATTCCGTACATTGGCAGGGGTAGTCGCAGGTTCGGTCATCGTAGGTAAACCAGGCATCCTTGGGGTACTTGCGGGGCACACGTTGGAATTGGCCACCACGCGCCCGGTCGAGACATTGGGCAAGTATACTGCCTTGATGTTCCCCAAATACCTTTGGGTAGGTGTTGGCATAGCCGATACTGGTAATCAGGTGCAGGACTTCCTCTAGGGTCGCATCAAATTCACCGTTGCCGGGCTTGGTCTCGGTTGCAAATTGTCCCACACCATGATGGAATCCTTTATACTGGAAGACATCATGGTCCAGTCTTGCCATTGCACGTTCATTCTTGGTCATCATCAGGAAGGCATCCTTGTGGACCATGGTTTTGATGACCATGGGGTTGTCCGGTTCCCCATCTTCATCATTGTCGAGGTACTCGGCGAGGATAATTGCCATGTGTCGAAACTTGTCGGGTGGAGAATCCTTTGTAGCGAACAGGTGGATGCCGAATACATTGGTGTACTGGGTGAACTGTTTCTTGAAGACCTTGAGGCGTCCCCCGGGCACTGGGCCAATCTTGAAATCCGGTGGGGCGGCGTGCAAGGCAATGCCGGCTATCATCATCAAGATGCAGGTTTGTCGGGATCGATGGATCATGATGTATCAGGATTTGGAATGGGCAGCCATCTTCAATGCGAACTCGAGGATGGTGTCCACGCCACGAATGAAATCCTCCTGGGTTTGCGTGACCGGATGATCGGGCTGTACGCCGCTGCCCTTGGAGAATTTCCTGAGGCCGGGATTGTTCCGGTAGAGCAGGAGGGGGACCTCGAGTTGGCAACGGGTGTTTGGCAGATCGTAGAGCATCATGTTTCCGGCGGTGAAGGCTGCATGCCCTCCGCCAGTTTCCTCGCCGATGAATACGACATTATCATTGTTCAGGAACTGGCTTGCCAGAACGGCTCCCGCTGAATGGGTCCATCCGCTGATGAGGACATGAATCTTGCCATCAAAAACCTTTTTGCGTGGCTTTATCTCCGGGTTCTTATCTGGGATCATGAAATATCGACCGGTTTCGTCCTTGCGGAAATCCCTTGCCAACTGCTTTTCAATCATGCGAGGAAACTGAAACTTAGCCAGATGCTCCTGTTGAGGGATTTTCTGGCTTATTGCCTCAATGGACTGCGCATCCCAGAAGGGTTGACGGGCAAAGTAGGAGAATAGCCGTGAGTCATTGCCCACGTATCCGCCCTCATTTCTGCGGAGGTCGAGGACCAGGCTCCTGATTTCTTTATTTTGCTCCAGGGCATCAAAGTTATCCTTGAGGAACTGGCGGTAGCGCTGGCGGCTTTTCTGGTTCACCCCGAAGTCGAAGGAGTCAACGGTCAGCAGGGCAATTTCCTTCTCCACCAGCTTGAGCTTGTACTTGCGCATCCTGCCCTTGTCGGAGTGACGTTCTGCAATGAGCTTTTCAAGTTCTTTCCCTGGGATGGGATTAAGCAACTTTTTAAGTACGTTCTTCTCTCCGACTGGACGATAGGTAACCTGAAACTTTGTCGTCTCACCGAAATGAAGGTAATGGTGCAGGGCAAACTCGTCTGCGATCTGCCGGTACTTCATGGTTTGGTTAAAGCCATCGGAGAGAAGATAGGGCAGCAGTTGCTTGAGGATCTCCGGCATGGATACGCCGTTAATGGAGGTGATTTCCGCACCAAGGGGCAGGGAGCCTTCCTGTTGGTCCACATACGCTTTCTGGGCAAGGAAGAAGACGGGGACAGGAAACAATTTGCCATCCTCCATGAGGTTGTTGACCAGTTTGTCTGGGAGATCGAAGTAGGTATGGCCACAGCGTACCTTTTCCATCAGTGGTGCGACCGTCCGATAAAAATCAAGTCGGGTTGTCTTATTGTCGAGGATTTCCTCGGCTTTATTGAAGCCTTGGTTAAAATCTTCTTTTGAAGTATAGAGGTACATGCCGGGGTGCGATGTCTCAAGGATTTCCTGCAGGATTCTTAGATCCTCCTTCAATTGACTCGGCTGGAAAACCTGCTCCAGGGTGGGCGTGGACTTACCCTTTTTTTTCTTTTTTCCCGCAGCGTGCAGGATGTTAGGTGAGAAGCCATTAAGTAAGAAGAACCCAAGGCTCAGGAGTATAATGGCAATATGTCTACGATTCATCGGTTCTACTTGCAGCGGTGCAGGCTCATGAGAGCCATGGCGGTGCCGTATTGCTGATGGTAGTCATAGAAAGGGAAGTCCCACCAGGAACCGTCCTTTTCCTGAAGTGGCAGCAGAATATTGGCAAGGTGCCCCTGATAAAGGGGTTGGTCTGTCTGTGGCAGGGTCTCAATACAGAACGCCGCATAAAAATGTCCATAGTAGAAAAAGTAGCCGGCTATGGCGAACCAGGATTCATGCGGTACAGGCCTTTTGCGACCAATGTCGAGCCAACCATTACGAGCAATGAGGCGATCGAGACATATCTTGTGAACCTCATCTGTAATGGTCTCGTCGCCCCAGACTTGAAGGCCAATGTTGCAGGAATGGGAGCGCCCCAGACTGCCGGCTGGTCGGTTAATACCACGCCTCGGTTTCCACTTCAGGTACTCTCCATAAAGGTAGCTATGATCAGGGAGGCGTTGCCGCTGAAGGGCTGCGTAGGCCCTCTTGATCATTCGTCCCGGCGATTCTATGCCCCTGGTTTTTGCTTCATGCATTGCCAGGAGGGCGGTGCCATTGACAAAGGAGATTGAACTGCTGGCGGGTTGCTTTGTGCCCAGGCGGAAGTCGTAATAACCCCACCCCCCGTCCACTGATTCATAACGTTGAAGCATACCGATCTGTCCACGAATTATTTTGTCAATCTGCGCGATTCGCTCTGAATCTTCCTTTGCCCGGTCTCGCATACGCACAAGTGCTTGAATACCGTAGGAATGAGCCCAGACATTGTAGATGGCGATGCTTGTGGCACGTCGAAGGTTGGGCAGGTTATCGATGAGATGATCCTCTGCATCCCGGATTGTCTTTACATACTTCGGGTCCTGTCCCTTTGTCTCGATGAGCGCTGCAATGGAGAGTGAAGTTACCGCCAGTTGAAATGCACGATGGGAGCCGGGAACCGGGGCAAATATATTGAGTCCCTTGGTTTGCCGGGCGGACCCCCAGGAACCATTGGGATTTTGGATTTTCTTAAGGAATCCTGCACCCCGGTCGATGGATGTCTGGATGCTTTTCCCTGTGGGTGGGGTGATCTCCGGCAGGCGATCAGGGCGTTCAATTTCAGCCTGCGCCTGACAGAGTGTTATCAGAGTTGCACAAAAGAAGGCAACCCACTGTTGGTAATTGGTCACTTCCCTGGTTTCTCAAGGAGGATTTCCGCACCGGCACGCAAACCCTTGAGGATCTCGACCTTTTCTCCGGATCTTATCCCGGGTTCAACATTTACCTTCTTGGGTTTTCGGTCAGCCCGATGGATGTAGACGAAATAACTGCCGGGTTCCTTTTCTTCAAATAATGCACCTTTGGGAACCCAGAGAGCTTCTTTATTCAGATAGGGGACAAATTTGAGCTTTGCAGTCATTCCTGCACGAATGGGGGAGTCCTTCTCCAGTTTGATATGCATCGTGACCCCATGATTGCCGGGGGCAATGGGTGTCAATGATACCTCGCCTACGACTGCTTTCATTTTCATGTCAGGGTCTATTGTTGGGCGAACTTCCGCCTGCAACCCTTTGACCATGTGAAGCAGGTGTTTCTCGGGAGCAGTTGTATGGATGGATAGCTGGCCTCCAGGGACAATGGTCATAAATATTTCGTTGGGCTTGATGGTTCCACCTTTTCGCATCCTTGGGTCCAAACCTGCAGAACCGGACCATTTCCCCTTTTCCATTGTTCCTCTAAAAAGTGTTCCGGAAATAGGTGCGGGTACATGCATCTTTGCACGGTCGGCCTGTAGTCGTGCAAGGTTCTCCTTTACATTTTCCAGCTGTAGTCGGAGCTTTTTTACGGCAATGCTTTTCTTTAGGTGTGTGACCGGATGAGTCTTGCGACTGGTCTTTAGGTTGAGTTCACTTTGCCGTGCATTTTCCTCTGCCTCTATGGATGCCCGCGGGATACTTATTTTGAGGGTTTCCTCCTTTTTTATTTCGGCGCCTTCTAGATAGAACTTTGCCTTCTCAACGGCGGACTCAGCTCGTTGCAGGATGATTTCTTCCGTCTCCTCGGTCAGGTCATCAGCTTCATACATTTTTCGAAGTTGCTTCAATTCCTCCTCGGCATATGCAAGCGAGTCCCGGGCACTTTTTAAGGACACTTCGGCTGCCTTCTCCTGTCGTGGTCTTTGGATTTCCCTATATCGTTTCAGGTCTTCCTTGACATGATTATTCTTTCGTTCGAGAGCCTTTAGCTCAATGGGGGAAGTGACTTCCATAAGCTTGAGTTCCGCCTCGGCAACCTGCAGGTCAAGGGTGACTAATTCCTGCTCAAAACGGAGATCCCTGATTTTTTCATCAATCTTCTCAAAGTCCAGGGTGATCAATCTCTGGCCTTTCTTTACCAATGCTCCTTGGGGTAGGGCATTCAGCACATTCAGTAGACCCCAGGACTTCGTCTCGATTGAGACTTCCCGGGCGTTCGGGTTCATGAATGTCCCATCCAGTTCAAACTCCAGCTTGAACGTGTCCCTCGTTACCTTGTGGGTCTTGCCTTTCTTAGGGTCCTCTTTCTTGGGTTCCTCTTTCTTGTTTACAGGTGTCTCGTGTTCTTTTTTGTCATCCGCCACAAGCGTAAAACCGAGAATCAATGGTAATAATATAAGGAAGTTCTTCATGTTTTTAGGTAAGTTAAATTGGGAGATGAGATTTTCTTTTGTATGAGGGGTTCTGCAAGTTGAAAAGATATATTGGTGAAAACGCAAACAGCTTGCCCAAATTGTCTATTGGTCTTTCCTTGGTTCAAATCCTAAAAAATACATGATCGTCCGAATCCTTCCCATAGTCCTTGCAATCCTTGCACCATTAATGGTTTTCGCGGCCGAGCGCCCAAACATCCTCTGGATCACCGCTGAGGATATGAGCCCCACGCTCGGTTGCTACGGCGACCAATTCGCTGATTCGCCTAATATAGACAAGCTTGCAAACGAGAGCGTACTTTATACCAATGCTTTTGCCAGCGCGCCCGTCTGCTCGCCCTCCCGCTCCTGCATCATCAATGGCCTCTATGCCACATCCCAGGGCACACAGCAGATGCGGTCCGCCTTCCCGATCCCGGACTACATGACCGGATTCCCCAGCTTCCTTCGCAAGGTCGGTTATTATACGAGTAACAACGTCAAGACCGACTATAACAGCGGCAACTATGAGGCTATTATCAAGGCATGCTGGAATGAATCCAGTGCAACTGCCCATTGGCGGAACAAGAAGGCAGGCCAGCCTTTCTTCAGCATTTTCAACTTGATGACCTCCCACCAGAGCCGGACCATGGTCTGGCCCTATGACAAGTTTGTCAGAGATGTGCAGTCCAAGCTGCCCAAGTCCCTCCTTCATGACCCCGCCAAGGTTCCACTTCCTCCATACTATCCGGACACCCCAGTAGTTCGGAAAACTTTGGCTCGTTATTATGACTGCGTTTCCGCCATGGACCAGGAGGTGGGCGACATCCTCAAGCAACTGAAGGCCGACGGTCTTTCAGACGACACAATCGTCTTCTTTTACTCGGACCATGGTTCGGGCATGCCCCGCCACAAGCGTGCGCTCCTTGATTCAGGCATGCGTGTTGCCATGATGGTGTACTGCCCTGAAAAGTGGAGTCATCTTGTGCCTACCAGGAACGGCACACGTACCGACCGTCTCGTCAGTTTCGTAGACTTTGGCCCCACCGCGCTCTCTTTGGCCGGGGTCGATATTCCGGATTATATGGAAGGCAAACCCTTCCTCGGTAAAAAGGCGGTTGCTCCCCGCAGGTTTGTCTATGGGCACCGCGATCGTGTGGATGAGGTTCAGGACCTTGCCCGATCCATACGTGACAAGCGCTACCTCTACATCCGCAATTTCATGCCACATCTGGGTTATAACCAGCCCACCGCATGGCCAGACCTTGGGGAAATTCGCCACGAGTTCTATCGGCTCACAGATGCCGATAAGATGACCTCCGCCCAATGGCATTTCGCCGGTCCATCACGACCCTTGGAGGAACTTTACGATTGTCAGTCCGATCCCCAGAATCTCAAGAATCTGGCTGATTCAGGAAAACACTCGGTGATTCTCAAGAAAATGCGCAGGCAACTTGCGGCCAACATTCGAGGAACCCGTGACCTTGGCTTCCTTCCTGAGGCCCGGGCATGGGAACTCACAAAGGGGACCACCCCATGGAATCTGGCTCGTGATGATAAGAATTCCTACAATCAGCAAAGGCTTGTTGCCGCAGCCCGTCAGGTTGGTAATGCCACCACGGCTCAATTTGTAAGGAACCTCAGGGACAAGGACGCAGGTGTCCGTTTCTGGGGTGCGGTTGGTCTGTCCGGTATCGAGGACCTGTCTGTTAAGCCATCTTTACTGAATCGCCTTTCGAAGACTCTCGGACTATCCGGTGAAACGTCCTCGCCTAGCGAAGCCTTGCTTGAGGCCCTGAAGGATGAATCCATCACGGTCCGTATCGAGGCCGCCAATGCCCTTGCACGACATGGCAATGCAAAGAAGGCCATCCCCATCCTCACCAAGGCCCTTGAAAGCAGGAACCTGGCCGCCGTCCAGCATGCCGCACGAACCGTTGAACTCCTCGGCGCAACTGCGAAGGCCGCCGTCCCTGCCATGAAGGCCTGTGATGCCCGTATGAAGGTCATCCGTCCCCCGGGAACCTCGCCTGTTGTTGTTCAACCGGAAAAGGATGCCGCCATGTTCGTTATCTTTTCCACCGAGGCGTTCCTGAAGGAGCACGGAGGGAATTAATCCCACGTGACGGGGTGAACCAGAGAGAGCAAGCCTTACATCTTGTAGTACTCTTCCCAACCCTTGCGGGGAGGATGCCCCTTGAGGAGTTGGTTGGCACGCTTGTTGT
>Ga0209660_1000373_pt1 | contig 27119 bp, 19 predicted proteins | sample SaaInlV_100m_DNA_2_FD_184659 | JGI IMG/M metagenome (GOLD analysis project Ga0209660, IMG submission 184659) | Marine microbial communities from expanding oxygen minimum zones in the Saanich Inlet - SI072_LV_100m_DNA (SPAdes) (version 2) | ecosystem: Environmental > Aquatic > Marine > Intertidal... | reverse complement strand
CAAGATTGCGGTAAATCACTAAATGAACCTGCCTGTGGCGGAACCATCCCAGATGAGGAGTTCCACGCCTTTTACCCTCGAGGAACTCTTCGGGGAGCTGGAAGGCCCGCTACTGCTGTATGCCATGAAACTCGTGCAAAACCATGACACGGCCCAAGACCTCGTACAGGATGCGTTCCTACGGCTCCACCCTCGTTTGGCAGATGTCAGTCAACCCAAGGCCTGGCTCTATCGCACGGTACATAACCTGGCCATGAACCACCACCGAAAGTTTAGTCGTATCGTGCCGTTCAGTTTGGAAGGCGAGGAAGACAAAAACACAGAAGTGCCAGCCGAACCCATTGATGAAGAACCGTTGCCTGACCAGCAGATTGAGCACCTTGAAAATGTCGGCCTTGCCATGCTTTGTCTCAACAAGCTCGATGATGTATCCAGCAACATCGTCCGACTCAAATTTATTGAGGAACTCTCCTACAAGGAAATTAGTTCACGCACAGGCCTTACTGTCGGCAATGTGGGCTACAAATTACACCATGCACTTAAATCCCTTGCCAAAGAACTCGAACAGAACGGCGTCACCCCGTAGACCGAGCCAATCAACTCGGCAGATCATACGATGAACGACCAACCAATAGAACCTGATAATAATTCTTCCCGCGAACAATTGGAGGCACGTGTCTTAGCGATGCTTCTTGGTGAAGCAGATCTCAGTGAAAAGACCAATCTGGAAGCTCTTCTTTCCGAAGACGTGAAACTTCAAGCCTATCGAGAACAGATGGAACACACCCTCGGTCTGGTAGGAGAGGCAAGCCAATCACTTTGGTCTTCCAAGGACCCTGCTCCAAGACTTTCCGAGGACCGGCGTGCCGCCATCCAGCAGGCTTGGGGAGAAGAACTCACCGAGTCCTCCAACGCATCGGGCACTAAGAGATTTCTGGCTAATCTCCATCCTCTTGTTCCTCTTGGCTTGGCTGCAAGTCTGGCCATACTTCTTGGCGGTGTCTGGTTGCCTCGGCAGTTGGAAAAAGCAGAATCGGACAAGGTTGCATTTCATGTCTATCTACCAGCGGAAAGGATGCATGACGATTATGATCCTGATGCAAACGCGATTGCAACTCCCATGACTGAGGGGGAGGAGGAGTTTGAAAAAAAACGTGGAGATATTAGCCATGGCTCCACTGCCGTTACTGCGACTCTTTATTACCGGGCAGAAAAGGGTGGCGAAGACAAGGCGCTTCCCGGAGAGGATCTTGATAGCGATGGGGATCTTGGCAAGGATGCGATTATTAATGCCGAGGTGAAGAATCTTGGTGACCAATTTGCTGTACCAAAGCTGGCAAAAAAGTTTGGCACAGGCACGGTTCATCCCGCTAAGCCACAACCTCATGCCACCCCGGAACCAGAGCCTGCTTTGACACGGGAACCTTTCTCCTCAAGCAAAGAATTGATCGTAATCAGCGATGTGGAGAATGCCACCATTACTGATGGTGGCAAGCTTGGTGGATTCTTGTCACGGCTGGGTAAGGCCGGTGACAAAAATCATCTCTATGACGACAAGTCTAACCCTGATAATTTTGCAAGGGCTTCGGAAGCGAAACCCGGTATTTTACCAGGTGTCCGTTCCAATGGGGACAGAGATTTCACTATTACTGATGAAAATCAGATAAAACTTGGCCAATCCCTCCTGTTGACCCCGGATCCTGTCGTTGTCCCGATGCCGATAGCTAAACCACCAGCTGGCCCTGCTGCTGTTGGTATTCCATATCCGGCATCGGCATCGGTTCCTTCTGTCCCGGCCCAATCGTCATCACCTTTTCAATTAAAAGCCCGCAAGCACCCTTTGGGGGGCAAGGAGGGATTACTGGGTTCCGAAGCAGCGAAAACAGGAAATCAGAAACAAGAGAGAGATGCACGGGGTTGGCTGGAGGATAAGCAGGCCTCGGTTAAGGTTCCTCCCTCGACCCAACCCCAGCCATTCGGCAATCGTGCGGATAAATCTGACTTGGGAGAAGAAGAAGCACCCAGTACTGACGTACCCACCGGAAATATTGCCGACCGTTCCAAACGTAAGGCCTCAGAGCAAACCCGCCGGATGGAGCGTGCAACAGCCTCGGCATCATCACCTGTTCCAGCCCCGCTTTCACTGTCTGGTTCAGTTGCCCGCCCCATCAATACATCCCCTGGGCCCGGCCAGCAACAGGCTGGAGGTGGCCAATTAAAAAACCTTTCTTTATCCGGATTTGCTGATGCTTCCTATTCGAACGGAAGTGAAACCCCGAAATCCCCCAGCGATCCTGCTGGAAATAACATCGGATTTGCAGGGAAAGTATCTCCTGTAGAGTTATTTAAATCGGAGACTGAGAGCATTGAGCGTCCTTTGAAAATGCAATTGGACCTGGCTGAAAAGATTTCCCTACAGGAGGAGATTACACCTCAAACCGGACTGGATAAAGTTAAAGAATCCAGCTCATTCCTCCGCCCTCCTTCGTCCGTTTTAGTGGAACGCAATAAGGAGGCTGAAGAAAGATTAAGGAAGAAGGCGCGGAATCTCGATCAGGCCCAGCTAAGTGCAGGGGATGGAGAGGGAACCAAGGACTTGAATTCCAAGAACGAGGGGAGAATCAAGCAATCCGGTACTTCCTCCAATCGGCCCGAGGAGCAGTTCCTGAAACAGGATAACAAATTGATGGATATTGGCGGGGAGATAAAAAAGCGTGAGGAACACGCATCGCAGGGCCTTGAGAAACTATCTGTAATTACTGATGGCTTGCTCGAAACGAATAAAAAAGAGTTCGATACCTTAGCAAAAGGCAGGAAGCTTGTTCCCACTACTGGCGGAATCACCACCGTCACCTCATCCAGAAATCAGCCCAGGGCCAACACCGTTTTCATTGATCGCGATGAAAATACCAACGATGGGACTCCGCTTAAGGATACACGCTCCGTCGAGACAAAGGATCATCGAGGAACTAAATACACAGCTTCAAGTGATGAAAAATCAAATCCTTCGCTTCGGAACCTAAATAAGTCTCTAGAGAAAACGGAGAAATTATCTGAAGCACTTGGAAAAGGAGGTGCTGGCACCAACGGGAAAAAACAAAATCTGAAAGTGTCCCCTTATCTTGAGACCGCAAAAATGCCGATTAATAAGAATCCCGGGGATGTACAAGAATTCGCTGAGTCAAAGACACATTTTAGTGACAGGGAATCAGGTCAGGTCGATTATGCCGCCGAACGTCAAGTCTTGATTACAGGATTGGCACCGGTTGACGACCAGAGCGAAGACGAAAGTAAAAGCAGCGATAATGATGTCGGTATCCGTATTCCTGTCCGCTTGCCGGACCCCAAACCCGAGGTTGTTACCGCAGAGGCACCGTATTCCACTTTTTCCCTTAATGTGAGCGATGCCTCCTTTCGCCTCTGCCAAGCCAATTTACTTAACGGGCAAATTCCTGCACCGCATGTTGTTCGCGCCGAGGAGTTTATTAACGCCTTTGACTATCGTGACCCTGCGCCATCCAAGAAGATGCCTCTGGCGTTTGCATGGGAACGTAGCCGTCACCCATTTGCCCACAATCGTGACCTTGTCCGTTTCTCGATACAAACAGCTGCCGAGGGTCGCCAGGGAGGCCAGTCCCTCAACCTCGTCCTTGCGATCGACAACTCCGGTTCAATGGAACGTGCCGATCGTGTGGCGATTCTTCGTGAAGCATTAAAGGTGCTCTCCACCAAGCTTCGGGCGAGTGACACCTTGAGCGTCATCGCTTTTTCCCGTACCCCTCGCCTCTGGCTTGATGGATTAAAAGGGGAGACTGCGCGCGCCAAGCTTTCCAATTTCGATGGCCTTGTGCCACAAGGAGGTACCAATATTGAAAGTGCGCTTGACCTTGGCTATGCCACGGCGCTCAAGCATTTTATTCCCGGTGGGAACAACCGGGTCATCCTTCTCACAGACGGTGCGGCCAACCTCGGTGCGATAGTACCCAAGAACCTAAGGAAGAAGGTGGAAGGCTATCGGAAACAGGGCGTTGCACTGGATTGTTTTGGTATTGGCTGGGACGGCTATAACGACCACCTGATGGAGGCCCTTGCCCGAAACGGTGACGGCCGCTACGCCTTCCTGAACAGCGCGACTGACATAGAACGTGATTTTGGCCGCAAGTTGGCCGGGGCATTGACTGTCTCGGCTGCTGACATCAAGGTGCAGGTTGTCTTTAACCCTGCCCGAGTCACCACACATCGTCAGGTCGGATATTTGCGGCATCAATTGAAGAAAGAGGATTTCCAGAATAATACTGTTGATGCCGCTGAAATTGGTGCTGCCGAATCCGGGAATGCCATCTACGTTCTTCAGGTCAACGACAAGGGAACTGGTCCCCTCGGCAAGGTTCATGTGCGTTACCGCGAACCCGTAAGCGGTCAATACAAGGAAATGTCCTGGCCACTGCCATATCAGGCCAAGGTCCCCGTTTTGGCAGAAGCCTCTTCTTCCCTGCGGCTCGCTGCTTCTGCCGCCACTTTTGCTGAATGGCTTGGTCGCAGTCCATTCGCTGCAGATGTTGATCCACGTGTGATCCAGAAATTACTGAATGGCCTTGAGCAATCATTCCCCAGTGACTCTCCTGTGAAAGCATTTCAACAAATGGTGGTCGGTGCACACAGGCTAATGCCCAGATAGAGATCCCTCTCACAAATTCCTGACAAACCTTTTACTCGATGCTGACCTGCTTCCCACCAAAACCTGCTTTCATGTCAGGCATCCGTATTTAAACATCAATTAACCCTGCATATCTACAGCTGATGAAACCAATCCATAAATATCTGTATATACACAAAATATGGCTGTTACTGATTGCCGCCTGCCTTATGGCGGCAACTTCAACCAATGCCCGCACCTGGGTAAATGAAGACAGCCCTCCCTCCTTTTCTGACTTTGAGCTTACCGGGGAGGTGGTTGATGGCCTGATGCAGTTCTCTCTCACTGGCAATGCGCATATCCATGGCCGCAAGGGAGGGGAGTTAAAGGTTGTCTCTGGTGCAGTTGCTGTAACGGGGATCGAGAAAAAGTCGCGATACAAGGTTGCTCTTGTCGGTGATGCCTACGTCCTTAAGTTTCCTTCCCGAGGTACTTATCCTGTTGTTTTCAATTTCAAGGCCCAGGTCTCCGAGGTGGATGGCTGGAAGTCTGTCCGTTTTAATGTGGTGACAGGTTCGCTGCGGAAGGTGCAGGTCAAGGGTCTACCTGCCGATGTGAAACTTGATATTCAAGATGCCTCCGCACCGATCCACAAGGACCGCACATATAACAGTTTTCTCGCAACAGGAGAGGACTTTCATATGCGCTGGAAAATAGCCACCCCTGAGAAGGCCAGTAAACTATTCTACTCAGCCGAGGCTGTCTGTGAAGCGTCGGCCGCCGCCGGGCTTCTTCGCCAGACCCACCTGCTTCGCCTCAGTGTAATGCAGGGCGAGATGAAGACCCTCCGCTTTGGCCTCGCAGGAAAAGGGGAGGTCGTACGTGTTGAGGGGAAGGACATCCTGAGCTGGAAGATTCTTCCTGCACCGGCAGGTGGGGAACGCGGTCTGGAAGTTCATCTGAATCAGGTTCAGGAGGAGTCCTATACTCTTGTTGTTCGCACCCAGACTCCCCTTGGCGTATTCCCTTTGAAATTTGAGCCCATGCGCCTCGTTCCGGCAGATGCGGTTCGTTACGGTGGCTACCTGCGTATTGTCAACGAGGGAGCCGTCCGTCTCGAGGTCCTCTCTGCACTTGGACTCTCCCAGCTTTCACCTGATCTTTTCCCTCGGGACAAACTGCTTCTGGATTCACAAAAGAAGAGAGCCGTCACGGTTGAGGAAGGCAAGCAGTCCTTTGCCTACCGATTTTCTGGTGCCGATTATACACTTAACGTTCAGGCGGACAATATTCTGCCTGAGTTGACAGTTTCTCAGATTCTAACTGTCCACCTTGGTGACAATGATACCATTCTACAAAGCGAGCTGGAGCTGGATATCCGGGAAGCCCCACTGAGGGAATTCAATATCCTGATACCTGCAGACTTTTCTGTTTCACAGCTCGACGCCAACTCCCTTGGTGATTACTTTGTTTCCCCTGAGCCCGGTCAGGCAAACCTCGCTCGTCTGCGCCTTGTATTCAGCACGCCTTTATCCGGTCGTCAGATTCTTGGGCTCAAGCTGGAAAAAAACCTCTCACTAAAGGATCAGGATTGGCCTCTGCCACGCGTTGAACCCCAGGGCGTCAAGTCTGTTCGTGGCTATGTCGGTGTGACTGCCGCCGAGGGGTTGCGACTGTCCTCTCCCAGTATTGAAGGAGTCACCGAAGTAGCCACAGCTTTTTTCCCCAAGCGGCTTGCAGGTCTCCAACTGGCTTTTCGAATCAAGGAGGAAGACTGGTCAATTGTTCTAAATGCAGCCCGTCTGGACCTGACCATTCAAGCTGATTCCCTGCATCTTTTCTCCATCGGTGAAGGAATTGCCTATGGAAGCACGATCATGAATTTTTTCATAGTTGGCGCACCGGTCTCAGAGTTTAAATTTGAGGCTCCGGAGAGTTACGGTAATATCGAGTTTATTGGTCAGGAAGTCAGGAATTGGAAACGTGACGGTAATCAGTATCAGGTCTTTTTACATACCCCACAGGGCGGTGCCTATACCTTGCTTGCCACTTATGACTCCCGCTTCAATCCCCATGGGGAAACTCTTGAATTCACCGGCCTGAAACCGGTTGGCACACAATCAGAGCAAGGAACGATTATTGTCACAAGTGACCACTACTATCGTCAACCAGAAGCCGAACTGGAAAAAATCTCTGCCATGCTTATCGAAATGGAGCATGAAGAAATTCCCGCTGAATATCGTCTCCTCTACGATGCACCGATTGTTTCCTCCTACCAGTTCACGGCCAGACCCTTTGAGGCGAGTCTCAACCTCAAGCCCTACAGTCAGTCCATGACTGTTGGCCAAGTCGTTGACTATGCCCAGCTCAACACCCGTGTCTCAGGGAAAGGCGAAGTTCTCACGGATGTACACTACCTCCTCAAGAGCAAGGGATCGACCAACCTGCAACTGCATCTTCCTGAAAATAGCAGCCTTTGGACTGCAAAGGTCAATGGAAAGAAAGTTACGCCCATTTCCAGTGCAACAGCCACTCTTATCCCGTTGCCACAAAACGCCGACCCCAATACTATCGTTTCGATAGATCTCAAGCTGGCGACCGCCGGAATTGCCACGACCGGAGTTGGGAAAAATGAGAAACAACCCATTGATCTTCATGTTGCTGCACCATCTCTGGAGGCCCCTGTTCTTCTAACTGACTGGCAATTTAAAGCAGAGGAGGGGTTCCGCCTTGATTACCTGTCAGGTGGTATTAAGCCGGTAAATGCCCGTCCGAATATCGATGGTTTCACGTGGTTGCACAAGTTGATCAACGGTGATTTTGGCCGGCGACCTCTTGGTTATCTTGGCGGTGTCTTACTGGCTGCATTCGCCGCAATCCTACTTGTTCAATTTGCACGCCGTACTGGTAAGACATGGAAGGACGGGTCAGTCATGGGGCTTGGTTTTGCGGGGATTACACTCTGTGGACTTGCTTTCATCCTGGTGTTTCGTCTTCTCGATTATGCTCCAATGCCAAGTGGGGAGACTTGGAGCAATCTGGAGTTCCGTGCTCCTGTACAACTTTCTGGTGCTGAATTGGACGTAACCATCAGAAATGTTGAGCTGGGTACGGGATTTCCAAAAACTCTCAGTGCCTGGCCTGCCGCAGTCGGTGTGGCCCTGTGGTTTGTTGGTCTACTTTTCATCCTCAAGGGTGGGTTCAAACGATTTCTTGGAAACTTCGTTACCGGGGCTGCATGGATTTTTATTTTATGGGGGGTGCTCAGTCTTCCAAACGGCGGACAAGCCTTGCCTTATATTCTGGCATCATTCCTCGGCGTTCATGTTGCGTTTCCGATTATGAGGCATCTCATTCGTATTCCTCGCGGGGAGGTTTCAACTTCTCCTCATGGGGTTGTCACAGGTACTGCGCTTTTCATGCTTACGCTCTTCTTCCTTCCCAACGAAAGCGATGCGCGTATTACCCTTTTTAAAAAACGGGTTACTGCAGCCAAACCTGTTGCTGTACAAGCATCACATGAAGCACCTGCGAAAGGAAAGGTGGCGGTGTTGAAGCCAAAAGTAGCAGACAAGCAAATAAAGGCGCGCTCGTCTGCTCCGGCCATTCATTTTATCACCGAGGTTGAAGCCCTACACCACAGGGTTCAAATTGATGAGGGGCGCGCCAACTTCAAGTTTTCAGCCACGTGGGACGCAAAAGCGGGAGACAAACTGCTTCTTGCCCGTGAGCCTGCGATTATCACTGGCGGCACCTGGGACAACAAGTCCTTTAAGTTGCAGCAGGTTCGCCTGGAGGGGAAGGGGGCTTATTACCTTGAGGCCATCCGGGCCAAAAGGGAAGAAATATCAATTACTTTCCAAGTGAAGATTGCCTCAAGCAAGGATACATGGCAATCAATCCAGCTTCCGGGGATCACGGGCTTGCTCAATACTGTGGAACTGGATATCGACAGTCCAGATCTTGTCGTTGAATCTCCCCAATCTGTTTCGCTCGTGGCGAAAGAGAACCTGCTAAATACACGAACAACTGCGACAGCAACCCTTATGAACGCAATGGCGGCCACCCTTCGCTGGCGACCGCGCAGTCGTGATATTAAGGCGGAGGATTCAGTCTATTATGCGGAGCTCAATCACTTGTTCACTCCGACCGCTGGAATTGTTGAAGGATTGCACGAGATTCGCATTCGTCCGGCTCAGGGGCAAGTCCGGGCACTGGCAATTGAGGTGCCGGGATCCCTGACAATTACGGATGTTGTCGCTGATCAAATGCAGGGATGGCGGTTTGATCCAGACACGCGTCTTCTGGATCTTTATTTTGAGCCTGGGTTTTCTCAGCCATTTGTATTTCATGTGCGGTCTCAGGTTGCTGCAAAGCCGTTACCCTATGATCAGGAGGTGTCACCAATTACTTTGAAGGATGCGGCCGGACAAGTTGGCCTTGTGGGTGTGGCCACGGGACCGGAGGTACAATTGGGGGATGTGCAGGCGGAACTACTTTCCCCTATCAACCTGGAAGACTTCCCCTCGGAGCTTGTCAAGCAGGCCATGGTAAACAGCAAGTCACTCACATTGCGTCGTTCCTTCCGGTATTCAGATCTTGAGGCAAGCATGCGGCTGTCCGCTTTGCCGGTGAAGCCGGATGTACGTGTCGCAACGAAGGAGACACTATCCATTGGTGAGGATCGAGTGGTACTTGCCTCCGAGCTACAGGTTAACATTTCCCGCGCCGGCATCTTTAAGCTCACCTTTGAATTCCCTGAGGGAATGGATGTTGAATCCCTCTCCGGAACGGCCCTTAGCCATTGGACTGAAATAAAGAACAAGGATGGTCGAACCCTTACACTGCACCTGCGAGGGAAGACGCTTGGTGCCACTACATTCCATGTCAGCCTTGCCGGGTCAGGTATCACTACCGGGGAAAAGAGCTGGGCTGCGCCCCGGCTTATCATTCAGGAAGCCAGTAAACAGGTTGGGCAGCTTCAGGTGGTCCCTGAGCAGGGTATGCGACTCAATGTCCAGAATAGGGATGGCCTTACCCAGCTTGATCCAAAGAAAGCAGGCATACAGCAGAAGGGGGTTCTTGTTTTCCGGTTATTACAAAGTCGATGGTCGCTTAAATTTGGCATCGAGAAAGTGGAGCCCTGGATACAGGCTGTGGTTCTTCAGGACGTGCATGTTCGCGAAGGACTACATGAGGTTCAGGCAAATATTGACTTTGAAATCGAGAATGCAGGGGTGAAGACTCTTGGATTTAGCCTGCCAAAGGATGCGGTTGGGGTTCGTTTCCGTGGTGCTTCCGTAGCTGATGCATACCGAGTCCAGGACGGAGACGGCGGGGATTGGGAAGTGAAACTTGCCAGACGTTTTATTGGTAAGCTTCAGGTGCAGCTTTCATACCAGACAATTATTGATGTCGAGGATGACGCCGAGTCTGGCATTGAAGGGATTGTCATGGGAAACATTAACCTTCAGCGAGGATTCCTTACCTTGAAGACCGGCTCACGCCTTGAACTGCAACTGCTCGAACTCCCATCTGCATTAAAGGCGGTTGAATGGCAGTCTGTTCCACGGAATCTGAAGCGTGGCATTTCCGACGATGATGTACACTTCACCTTCCGGGTCCTGGAGTCCAATTACCGGTTGCCGTTACGGGTCATTCGTCACGAGGTCGAGGCGGTGCTCCCAGCCCGGGTCGAGAGGGTTGATATCGCGTCCGTTCTATCTGAGGCAGGTATCCTTCTCACGGAGGTTGTCTTGAAAATTCAACCCGGGAACAAACCCCACCTTGGATTGGAGTTGCCATCTAAAGCCAGGTTTTGGTCGGCCTTCATGAACAAGAAAAGCGTCTGGCCGTGGCGTGAGGGCCGTCAGATTCTTGTTCCGATGGAGGAGGGGAGCGTCGAGGGAGAGGCTGTAGAGATCAAGTTCCTCTACACTGTCGAGGTCGGTAAAATGGATAAGGACAAAGTCGAGAACCTGCTCCTTGGTCCCAGTTTCGACCTTCCCCTCGAGAACATAACCTGGCGCGTGCATTTGCCAGAGTACTGGGAAGTTACAGATTGGGAAGGCAGCACACTTGAATTGCGGGAAGAGAAGGGCAAGGAACTGGTGACCTTCGCGATCAGTGACTATGTTCAGCGTGAGGCCAGTCTTCGCCAGGAGCAGTATGAGAAAGCGGAGAGCCTACTTAACATAAGCAACGACCTTCTTGCCAAGGGCGAACAGCGCAGAGCACGGAAGGCGTTGCAGTCCGCATGGTCCCTTTCACAGGCAGATCGAGACTTTAATGAGGACGCCAGAGTGCAGTTACAGAACCTGAAGACCCAACAGGCTCTGGTTGGTCTCGCCAACCGTCGCAATTTCTATTTTAATGATAAACTTGGGCAACAGCAGGTGGAGGGGCATCAGGCTAAGGAATTATTACCATATCTTGGCCAGAAGAAGGCCAATTATACTCAGCAGGAGGCTCAACAGGTACTAGATCAGAATAGTGCAGAGATTAACAAGGACCTACAGCAACTCGCCACCTGTCTCATTGGCCATCAGGATGCGGCTTTGGCCATCCCGGAGGCAATTCGCGCCAATTTGCCGAAACAGGGTCAGGTCCTGACTTTTACCAGAAGTCTTCAGGTTAACACTGACACTGGCTTACGGATCCAGATTCAGGCAGAGCGACCAGCAGATCGAGCAGGCTTCATGAATGTCGGCTTGGCTCTCGTAGCCTTTGCTGGGTTATCAATTCTAAGCGGAGTTGCCAATCGTAAGGTTTAGAACTGTCATTCCATTTAAGTTCGAATTACTTCCACGTATTCCTTCCCATTGCGGACGCACTTTGTCATCATTCTTTCATCGAAGGTAGATAGTGCACCTTTATTCCGCGCTGCAAGACCGAGTAAGTAGATATCTAGCAGGAATTTTCCTGAGGTTAGGCTTCCTAGCTTGAATGGTGGTGAATCCAGAACCGATAACTCATCTGGCCAAAACACATGATGACCAGATTTTCTGAACTGGCGAAGCCTTTTGGCCGCTTCACGGGGTAGACCAAGAGATGCGGGATTGTTGGGGTGACTCATTATTCGGATAAAACCGTTCTCTGTCAGGGGACAGGTGGCCCAGCCTTCCTTGCGAATTCCTTCAAACCATCCATGTGAAAGATCATGATGCTCGTGCCCTGGGTCATAAAGGGCAATCAGCACATTTATATCGAGCAATCGAACCATGCTTTTAAGAGGGATTCTTAATCCGGTGGGTTATATCCCGAGTTCATCCCTCAGACGATTTAGGTCACCTTCGGTGAGCGGGCTTCCTTTACGAAGAGGTAATAATGGAACGCCGTTTCGAACTCCTGTGACACTATTTGATATTTGCGCCTGGAGATGTTTTTGGAGGGATTCGATCACCAGAGCTCGAAGAGTGGTTGCATGTTCTACTGCATGAATTCTTGCTTTTTTGTAAAGAGGTTCGGGAAGATCTATGGTTGTTTTCATATAATACGGGAATATGTATTCCCGTATTCCTGTTTCGCCGTCAAGAAACATTCAAACTTTATTTTCTGGATAAAGGATGAATTGTCTTCAGGAATAGGTGCTTAACCTTTTAGTCTCTCCCATCAGAAGGTTAAATTTGTCCTTTTGCATTGCCGTACATTCGGGATCAGGAAACATTATTTTGTTATGGTGAAAAACGTACCTTTTAATCCTCTCCGGATATTTCTATCATGGAGGGGGACAATTGCCCGTGGACCCTATGCACTCGCCGGCACGATTCTTTTTTTTGTCAAATGGAACCTGGATCGGTTGCTTGGAGCAGGTCTTTTTGACGACCCTTGGCCGGTTCGTTATATTTTCCCGCGAAGAGGCATCCTTGAGTTAGCTGAAGATGGACGTCAGATTGTCGCTATTCTTGGTGCTATATCCCTTCCTTTTATTTATATCGGGATTGTTTTAACGTTGAAGCGTTTGCGATCCGTTGGACTTCCCTTGTGGTTGGTGCTGCTTTTCTTTGTGCCCTTTATAAACCTCTTGTTCTTTATCTTGCTCAGTACTCTGCCGGGGAGGGCTGATGAAACGTCATGGGAGAATTCACGAAAAACATCCTTCTTGGATAATTACATCCCTAAAAATCGGATTGCTTGCTCCGCCTTAGCCGTAGTTTTATGGGCAGGTCCAGCCTTGTTGGGGATTTACGTTTTCCATGATTATGGGTGGGGGCTCTTCCTGGGGATTCCATTTGGCCTCGGATTTGTAGCTGCTATTTTGTCAGGATGGCACAATTCATCTACAGTCAGAAACGGGATTATTGCAGCGGCAATTTCCACTGCTTTGGGCCTTTGCCTGTTATTTCTTTTCGCATTGGAGGGTATCCTTTGCATTGTGATGGCAGTACCCATCGTGTTTCCAATTGCTTTTTTTGGGGGGGTACTGGGCAGTCTAGTTCAATCAAATAGGGGCAAAAGCCTTTGTGTTCTTTTTATTGGAACCATTTTACTTATGGGTTTTGAGCATCTTGAAAATCCGCGACCTCCAACATGTGCTGTAATTTCCACCATTGAAGTCGATGCATCACCACAAACTGTATGGGAAAACGTTGTTACATTTTCCGATTTACCTGAAGTAAAGGATTGGCTTTTCAAGACTGGCATCGCATACCCGACACATGCCGAGATTAAAGGCCAAGGGGTCGGTGCGGAGCGATCATGTGTCTTTTCCACTGGGCCTTTTGAGGAACCGATCACAGTTTGGGATGAACCACGGGAATTGCGCTTTGGGGTGACATCGCAGCCAGCGCCCATGCAGGAGTGGACCTTCTATCCTCATGTTCATCCACCCCACTTGGAGCGTTCCTTTCGAGCGGAGGAAGGGCAATTTTTACTGGAGCCTCTACCTCTTGGGCGTACAAGGCTTCACGGGACAACTTGGTATCACAATAATCTCTGGCCATCAAGTTATTGGAAGCTGTGGTCTGATTTTATCATTCACCGGATTCATCTTCGGGTCCTCAATCATGTGAAAGATATTTCTGAACAGGGCTGAGAATCATTTTTCCGATTGCTCCATTTGGAAACACCTTCATCATAAATTTCGGCATTATGAAAGTGATACGAGCAGACAGCGCAGGTTTTTGTTGGGGTGTGGAACGAGCCATTAATATTGCCCGCGACTTAGCGGCAGATGGAACTCAAGAACGAACCGTTTATACCGATGGTCCACTTATTCATAATAGCCAAATGATGGAAAGGATGAAGGCGGAGGGTGTCCGTGAGGTCGGTGATTATTACAGCAAGTCAAAGATTAAGGTCGATGAGGGCGCTAAGGAAGACTCCGTTGTTGTTGTTCGTGCACATGGTATTTCTCCTGATCGCCGAAAGTATTTAAAGGGACTGGGCCTGCCATTTAAGGATGCAACCTGCCCGGATGTCGGCATTATCGCTGGTAAAATCAAGAGCCATGCCCTAAAGGGATTTGATATAATTATTTTTGGTGACCCAAAGCATCCCGAGGTTACCGGGTTATTGGGCTACGCTGATGGCCGAGGACATGTCGTCCAGAATATGGATGACTTGGATGCCTTACCCGAGTTCAATGGTGAAGTTTGTATGGTTTCGCAGTCTACCATGTTTTCCCATGAGTATAAGGCACTGGTGGATCAAATTTTTAACCGGTACCCTGAAGCCCAAATTTTTGACACGATATGCGGTGCTACCAAGGAACGCCAATCTGGTGTATTGGCTCTGGTTGAACAAGGTGCCGAGGCTATCATAGTAATTGGAGGTCGTCATTCTGCCAATACATGTAAACTCGTTAAGCTAGCCGAGTCACATGGTAAACCAACATTCCACATTGAGACTGCAGCAGAGTTGAATGCCGGGATTTTCAGTCAATTTGACGCCGTTGGAGTGACTGCTGGTGCATCGACTCCAGAGTTTATTATTGAGGCTGTATGCAAAGAGTTGCACGAGGTTTAACTCTCTGTTCACTTTTGTTGGCTTAGAAATGCAACCAACTGTTTAAAGGCGTTGGCTCTGTGGCTTATACGATTTTTGAGATCTGCAGAAAGAATACCAAATGTATTTTTGTGGCCCTCTGGTATAAAGACTGGGTCATAACCGAACCCATCAGAACCTCTTTCTTCCAATGCGATAGATCCTTCACAGGTTCCTGAAAAAACATGCTCTTGATTATTGGGCCCCAAAAGTGCAAGGACACAGATAAATCGGGCTTGGCGCATTGCATAAGGGATACCTTGCATGGCTTTAAGCAATTTAAGGCGGTTTTCATCATCGGTTGCATTTGATCCAGCAAAACGGGCTGAGTAGATTCCAGGGTTTCCGTTTAGGGCATCAACAACAAGTCCGCTGTCATCGGAGAGTGTCCAGTAGTCCTTATCTATTATCCGGTGCAATGCGTGGGCTTTTAGTAGGGCATTGCCTTCAAATGTAACGGCGCTTTCCTCCACATCAGGCATGCCACCAAATTTTTTGGCACCTCTGACTTGAATGTCAGGCAGGTTTTTTTTGAGCATATTCTCAAGTTCCCCAACCTTGTTGGCATTATTTGTTGCGATGTATAGTTTCACGGACGACTGATATATCCACGGAGAAGCTGATCATCGCCTAACGTAGCGTGTTGAACATTGGTGAGAGAGATAGATTGTTCAATGGATTCTATCTGGCGTCCATGAAATACCGGAATGGCCGATATATCCCCCAGGATTCTAGGTGCTCGATAGGCGAAAAGGTAGTCTAGATTACCAGAATTCAGGAAGGAACTGAGAAGCTTGGAACCGCCTTCAATGAGTACGCCATTAATTGCCGCATCTACGCATCTGTTTTTAAACGATTCAAGACAGGGTCTGCCCTCTTTTTCCGGGAGCTGCCAAATGGACAGGGATGAGTGCTTAATTTCTGAAACAATTTTTGCTGGAGCAGATTCTACGGTTACGAGGATAGTCTGATCTCTAAAATTATCCATGTAGATTGCTTTATTTGGCCAGGTTTTTAATTGGCTATCGAAGACAAATCGAATGGGGCACCAGTCTTTTCTTCCCTCAATACGACTGGTTAGGCTTGGGTTGTCTGCCATTACAGTGCCTGCACCTACTGCAATGGCTGGAAATAGCCTGCGCCATCGCATTACATCTTTACGAGCCTTTCCTGACGTGATCCATTTTGAGTGCCCATTATGGGTTGCCGTTCGCCCATCGATGGTGGTGGCGACTTTACCTGCAAGTAGGGGGGTCTGGGTTTTGATCCAGTGGTTAAACAAGAGATTGAGGTCGCGGCATTCATCTTCCATCTCTCCCATGTGAACTTTGATGCCAGCGTTCTGAAGTAACTGAATGCCTTTTCCTGAAACCAGCGGGTTGGGGTCGATTGTACCAATATGGACATCACGGATGCCCGACTTAACAATAGCTTGTGTACAAGGGGGCGTTAAGGCATCGATACAGCAAGGTTCAAGTGTGACATACAGGCTGGCTTTCGGAGATGGTTCCCTTCCCAAGTCCCGGAGGGCATCTACCTCGGCGTGGTCTTTACCCGTTGCTTTGTGATATCCAGTGGCAACGACTTCGCCATTTTCTACTATGACTGCTCCAACCATGGGGTTGGGGTGAGTCTTTCCCCAAGCCCTTTTGGCCTCTTCAAGTGCCAATTTCATTGGGCTATCTAATTTGTATTCCATCTCTTGGATTATTAATGCGAAGTGGCTAAAATCATGATGAGGGCTTTTACACCCCCCCCCACGCTAATTATTACATTGGGCGCACATAGGGATTCGATGATTTTTCTTGGGCAACGGTGGTCATCGGACCGTGTCCAGGTAGTAGAATAGTGTCATCAGGTAAGGTGTATATTTCCTCTCGAATTGCTTTTTCCAGTGTGTGGAAGTCTCCGCCAGGGAGATCGGTTCGCCCTATGCTTCCTGCAAAAATAGCATCACCCACAATCGCTGTTTTCTGGTCAGGGAAAAAGAAGAGAACATTTCCTGGGCAGTGTCCGGGGACATGCCGAATCTCTGTTGATTGGCCAAGTATTTTTAACCTTTGGCCATGAACCAGATCATTGTTAATTTCTGCTGGTTTCATGGGCAGACCTGGAGGAACATAGGAAGATGCTAATTCCGGTTGTTCCACTAGAAGCCGGTCATCCGGATGAAGCCAAGTCTGGATATTTTGTATTTCCAGAAAAGGGAGCCCTGCAAAGTGATCCCAGTGCCCGTGGGTCAGATATACATCGGTTAGGGTCAGGTTTTTTTCTGCGAGGTATGGAGGTACCGTTTCCTCAACACCAAGCGGTGCATCCAGCAAAACCGCATCTCCACCCTCATGTTCCCAGAGGAGGAAGGCGTTGGTGGCAAAAGGCCCAAGTTCAAAGCTTTCAATTTCCATATTTCCTGAGAAAATCAGGTTCTGTTATCCTTTCCAGTTAAAATGGTCGAACAGGTTTTTCGATTTGATATAAAGTTCTGTTCTTGTCTGCCGACTTTTATGGCAAAAGCAAGGAGGCTATTATGATCAAAAACCCGTGGATTCAAAACATTTGGACGCTTCTGTTGATGGCTATAATATTGGCTGCAACAGGGATTGACACATTTGCAGGTGCAGGCATTCGGCCTCAAAAGTTAACAAAGTGGAAACGGGAAGCAAAAGTTTCCAACCCGTCAACGTCTCCAGGATTTTCCTTAAAGATGCTTGATTTTACTCCACGGCTCATAAACGGAAGCTCGGTTGCGGAGCCTCAGCCTGAAGGCTATCTTGCTATTCGTGGGCCTTTAGATCTTCGCCTTACAGGGACATCGATAAAGGAATTTGACCGTAGCAAAATTGAGTATGTAGAGCTTCAAGGATCTTTCCCAAAACCACCCCAAGCCAAACTTACCAAGCCTGAACCACGGGTGGTCACTTCACCAACGCCTCCTGCTGTTGTTATTCCTGACACTGCGTCAGGCACATCCTCCGCACCGGTCATGGCAGATACCACAACACCCAACTTGCTGCAGCTTTTGGAAAATGCGGGTGGGCACAAGAGTAAGTCTTCGGGGACGTTACTCTTTAATAAAAAGATTGACGGTATATCCCCATCCGGACAGGAGATTTATGCACCTTTTGTTATCCCCTATGATGTAAATCCTCCAACGGTGCGTTTTAAAACTAAAGCGACCTACATCCGTGAATAATGTAACCTGTTTTTCATTTATGAATCTACTCAGATTTACTTTCTCTTTTACAGTTGCAGCTCTTGTATCCTCTGCGTTCGTTATTTCATCGCAGGCTGAGGATGGTCTTGATTTAAAGCAGACCAAGGCTCCAGAGCATTCGCAAGAGGCTCATTCCGAAGGTGATGGCCCAGCGCACAAATTACCCGAAGTTAAAGGGCCTCACAAACATGTTGAGAAGTTTGGTGAGGGAGAGAAGATGCGTCGGTTTGGTTCTATTGAACAACGTTGGAAATCGCAGCTAGAAGAAGCCCGTCGTCTTGAGAGTATCGCGAAGGATGATGAGGCAGAAAAGATTTACAACAGTCTGGCTGCCCCCCCTTACCCTGAGCATCTCAATAAGGACGCCTATCCCATCCTTATAGATTTCTATGCAAAACGCAGTCGTGTTAAGCTAATTGAGCTTTATGAAAAATTTTCTGAAAAATATACAAGAGACCCAGAATTACCTGAGATTTACTTTCGTCTTGGAAATCTTTACCGGGAATTTGGGGCTTTTGAATTGGCACAGGATCGTTTTTTCAAGGTTCTGAGCACAACGATTCGTGGAGTTCGTAGTGACGAGGATAAGCGACAGTTCCGACAGACCTCTCTACGGGCTCAGATAGAGATCGCAGACATATATCTTCAAATGGGTGATCATGAAAAGGCTGCACAATTTTTTGACCGCCTTCTTCGGCTTGAGGATTTGGATGTGCCTGATTCGACCGAGAATCGTTCCCGATCTGAATTTAAACGAGCTTACTCTACCTACTACAAGGCCAAGGATTTGGATGACGAAAAGGAGCGAAACAAGCAGTTTGCCCGAGTTATTAAATGGCTCTTAAGCTCCGGTGCAGAAGGTAAGCCTTTTTATGAAGTCTACCCGGACAACATGCACGCACCAGAGAGCCACTATCTTTTGGCAACAATCTATAAGCGTCTTGGTACCCTGGACAGTAAGGATAAAGCTCACGAGCAGGTTGTCATGTTGCTCGACAAGGCTAATAAAGGTGTGCGAGCAAAGAAGATTTCCTTGAAGGATACCACGGGTCTGTCGGCGTCAGAGGGAGTCAAGCCTTGGGAGTCTAAATCTAATGATTATATTTGGTCCAATGAAGATGAATTATGGAAGGACAACAAGGACGAACCTGCCGATACCGATGCACTTGCTGAAATTAGTGGCCATATAGACCAATGGGTGCGCTGGCAGAAGAAGGCAGGCAACCAACTTGCCAACGAACATTTTGAATCAGGTGAGACGCTTAGCGCCATAGAAATCTACCAGAAAATGATTATTCTGGATTCGACTCCCAAATGGCAGGCTCCCATAGTTTACCAGTTGGGCCTTTGCTTTGAGCGCTTGGGAGGAGCTACTTACAATCCCAAGGCCATTCAGGCCTATGAGATTCTCACTAATCCAGCCAAGAATCCCAAGACTTGGAAGACTTGGACGGAATCTGTGGAGAAATCACTTGTTAAATCCGGAGGAAGCGTCGACGAGAACCTTGCAGCCGTTCTCCAGAATCAGGAACAGTTCATTTACCGGATGGCACAGTGGCGATTAAAGAATCTTCGCTGGAACCTCACTGCGGCAAACGAGATCAAGCGTTTGGAGAACTAGCTTTACACCTTTTCCCATTGTCTCGGACGAGTCATGGAAAAAGTTATAGCGGATAACTTTTGAATCTTTTGGGTTGCTTCCTGTGTTTGGGTCTATTTTTTGGCCCACCATTCAGATTCACTGGAATTTATACCCATGCAGTCAGAGCAAGTCATTCGGGAGCACCTAAACCTGTGCGAGCAGACCCACGCACTTCTTCTTCAGGAGAATCATCACCTAAAGAGTGAGGGCACCCCTCCTCCAGATGAGATTCTGGAAAAAAAACGTGCCATTTTGCCCTTGCTGGATACATCTTTGACCGCCCTGAAGTCATTGCGTCGAGAAAATTTTTCCCCCTTCGGTGATGGGCCTGCCTTAATTCAGAAGGCTCAGAACAAGTTGATGCAGGTTTTTTATATCGACAGGGAGAATGAGCAATTACTTATGAAAGCCTCCATGCAGGATGCAACCAATTCCACAGGGGATCAAGTACTCGGTTCTAAGATAACAGAAATTCGTGATGTTCAGGCTCAATTGGCGACACGTGACCGCCAATCAGAAAACTAGTTTCACAGATTCAAGGTCCTGAAGAGTCAAGTAGGTATATCTATACCTTCTTCCTTGTATTGGTTGATTTTATTCCGGAGCGTACGAATGTTGATCCCAAGAATATCAGCAGCCTTGGTTCGGTTTCCGCTGGTGTGTCCAAGAGCCCGAAGGATTTGTTCCTGCTCAATCATCTCAAGTCTTTTAAACTCTCCTTTTTCGTTGTGGAACCCGTTTACTTCACTTGCCTCTGCTTTAATGGGAGGGGAATCATCCTCGACTTCTATTTCATTGGAGTCCTTTTCTGGGGGTTGGGTGGGCAATGAATCCATTTCGGAATCAGCGTCAAGCTCCAGCATCACTGGTTGACCGCCGGCGGGAAAGATGCCCAAGATTCCAGGAGGGATTACCTTCCCATTCTGGGCGAGAATAACGGCTCGCTCAATCGTGTTCTGAAGTTCACGCACATTACCGGGCCATCTGTGCTCCTTGAGCGCTTTTTCGGCGTCCTCCGAGAAACCTGGAATATGTAAGTTGTGTTGTCGTTGAAATTTCCCCAGGAAATTCTTTGCCAGTAATAAGATGTCATCAGCCCGTTCCCTTAATGGTGGAACATGCACGGGGAAAACATTGAGCCTGTAATAGAGGTCTTCACGAAACTCTCCTTTATCAACTGCCTTGAGAAGATCTCTGTTGGTGGTTGCCAGGACACGTACATTAACGCGTATAGTTTTTGATCCACCAACTCGTTCAAATTCTCGTTCCTGTAGCACACGAAGGAGCTTGACTTGCACTTGCGGTGAGATCTCACCGATTTCGTCCAGAAGGATGGTGCCATTATTGGCTAGTTCGAACCGGCCTTCACGTCTCGTAAGCGCTCCAGTAAATGCCCCTTTTTCGTGTCCGAAAAATTCACTTTCAATCAGGTTTTCCGGAATCGCGGCACAATTGACTCGGATATAGGGTTGATTTGAGAGGAGGCTGTTCCGGTAGAGTTCCATTGCCACCAACTCCTTGCCTGTTCCGTTCTCTCCTGTGATCAAGACCGTTGCCTCAGTCTTTGCTACGCGCCTGAGTACTCGCCCCAGATTTTGCATCAGGGGACATTCTCCGATTAATTCTATTCCATCGTTTTGTTGCTCGCTATAGAACTGGTTGACCTTGAGGAGTTGACTGTAATTTTCAGCTCTCTTTAGAACCAGTTCGATTTGATCGGTGTCGAAGGGCTTTACGACATAGTCCCTTGCTCCAAGGCGAATGCAATCAATCACTGACTCCATGCTTCCATGGGCTGAGATCATGATTGGCATGGGCGCATTGGGAAGTTGCTGCAACTCCTTAAGAATTTCCATGCCGTCTCCGTCCGGCAGTTTGAGGTCGATAAAGATTAGGTCGTAGCTATCCTTTAGTAATTGTTTCTGTGCATCCTTGATGGTTTGTACAGATTTCACCGAGTACCGTTTCTTCCTGAGGTAGTCCTCAAGCGTCTTTCGGACCATCAGGTCGTCATCCACTACGATGATTTTCTCTAACGGCATACTATAGGGCAGCCCGGTCTTTTGGGCTGGAGAATGGATTACAAGGAGAGGAGTTTAATTGGAAATGTGAGGATGTAATTTATCTAACCATACAATGCCCCAAAATTGTACGATTTGCAAGTGGCATTTGTAGTATTAGCTGCAACCAGATTTCGAATGCTGGTTCCATTTATAATTTGATACTATTTGGAATCTATTTTTTTTTGGGAGGCCGACCACGTCGAGGTTTGGGTTTTTCTTCAACTTCAACGCTGTCACCCATAATATCTTCAAATTCTGGATTGTCTCGTTTCCGTTGTTGCTCCTCTTCCTGCTGTTCCCAGTTGAGGGCTTCCTTATCCTGTTTAAAGGCTTCGTCATCCTCGTTGATTTCTTCGTAACCATCTTCCAGTACCGTATCTCCGGCCTTGGTGACGGTCTCTTCCTCGACGATATCCTTTAATTCATCGGCGTCTAGGCCAGCCGGCGTATACTCCAATACTGTGGTGATTTCCGTAAAATAGTGGATTGATTGTTCTTCAATATTGTCAGTGGCCTGAGCTTCCCGAATTTCTGCGTCAACTTCCTCTACCGTCAGTGCTTGATCGGATTCAATCAAATCATTAAGCATACGAACACGAACTCGCATAATGTGCCTCATGAAATCGGCAAAAGGCCCACTTTCCTCATCGATGTCGTCAGGCAGAATAAATAGAATCTGGTCTGAATCATATATTGAATCACGTGTGCGCTCCAACCTAAATCTTTTGTTGGTCATCTCCTTTTTAAGTCTGAACTTAAAGAAGGCTTTCTCAACGATATCATCCTGCACGCCATATTCACGCATGGAGGCAAGAAGTTCGAGGACGTGCTGAAGTTGTCTTGGGTCAATTATACCTAGTTCGTCAAAGCCCCAGTGGATGCCTTTATTGACGGATTGTACCCACCAGAGACTTTCATTATCAAACCGTACGGTACACCATTCTAGTTTTGGGGTCGCAGTAGCCATTTTATTATTTCAGAGAATAAATATTTATTAAATTATGTTGATGGAATGGTCTGGGTAAAACTATTTGCTTTCCCAAATTTCAAGAAAAATGCGATAAGTATCAAATATTTATTAAAATCCCAGCAAAACCGTGATTGATCCATTTTACGAAAAATTCCTTAGACGCATCTTTTTCCGATTGGACCCTGAGGAGGTGCATGAGATAACAATTAATGGTCTTGCTTGGCTGAGCCGAATGAAGACTATTTGTCAATTGTTGCATAAGCTTAATGGCACTTATTCTAAAAAGCCTGTTCATCTTTTTGGTTTGAAGTTTCCTAACCTTGTCGGTCTTGCTGCAGGGCTTGATAAAAATGCGCAATGCCTTCCTGCATTCTCCGCCATGGGATTTGGGCATGTCGAGACCGGAACAGTTACACCCCGTTGTCAACCGGGTAATGAGCGTCCAAGACTTTTTCGTTACCCTGAACAGGAGGCCGTCATAAATCGAATGGGATTCAATAATGATGGCGCAGAGGAGATGAAAAAGCGAATCCAACGCTCAATGCCCAAGGATCGTCGTTCGATTCCTGTTGGTGTCAACATTGGTAAGGCCAGAAGTACCGCTCTTGAGGATGCCGTAGATGACTACCTTGCTTGCTTTTGCGCGCTGGCAGATCAGGCAGACTACTTTACTGTTAATATCAGCAGTCCCAATACCCCAGGGCTTCGTAAGCTTCAGGAGGAAGAATACCTGAGGGAACTTCTCGGTGCGTTGCAGACTGAGAATAATGATCGTGCCCAAAGACTTGGATCTAGACCACTACCCATTCTTGTGAAGATTGCTCCTGACCTTGATTACCGACAAATTGAAGAATTAATAGATATTCTCCTCGACCTTGGTTACGATGGTGTCATTGCAACCAATACTACTATTGCCCGCACTGGATACTTTAAAACCATCCAAGAGAATGGAGGTCTAAGTGGTCGACCACTACAGGATAAATCCGATAAGGTGATCCGTTTCATCCACCGCATTACCTCGGGCAAATTGCCCATCATCGGTGTCGGTGGCATCATGGACGTGGCAAGTGCTGCTCGAAAAATGGATGAAGGTGCTTCTTTGGTCCAAGTTTACAGCGGGCTTATCTACCGCGGTCCGAGCCTTGTGCGTGGATTGGTTAAAGGCTTAAGTGAGCATCAGGGCTAATACCCTTTAATGGTGCTCAGGGCGGGACTTGAACCCGCACGTCCTATCGGACACCAGGTCCTTAACCTGGCGCGTCTACCAATTCCGCCACCTGAGCTAGGTGAGGGAGATAATCTCCCCGAATTTTGGAAGGACGATTGAAAAAAGGGCTTTTTCCTTGTTTTGCAAGCTTTCGTTTTTTAATTTTCAATTATCTGGGCTGTCGCGATCTAAGGGTTCAACACAGTTTCTATCGAATGCATGGCATTGAATGTCTCAATTATTTTATTGGCGATTACTTGATGTGGCTGGAAATAGAAAAAAGGCGCGAAATGCCGCGCCTTTTTTTGCACATCATATATGAGTGCCAGATTGAAATTTTTTAGCGATATGCTTTATAATTTTGGGCGTTTTTTGAAGGGAGAGCTTTTTTTGGCGAATCCAGTCATCCCTTTCCCCGGGCGCTTAAATCCCCCTCCTATCTTTGCCGGTGCCTTTGTAGGTGGTTGCGATGGCGGTCCTTCTAGAGCAGGCTCGATGGCTTCTTCTTCGGGTAGCAACTCTGGTTGCTCTGTGACGATTTCATCATCAAATTCATCCTCCTCAACGTCGTCAAGGGGTTGTGTGACGGGGGCCTTTTTAAATGGGAATTTTTTAGATGGGAATTTAGAAGGAGGCTTTGGAGCTGTTGCGACTTCTTCATCTGCTTCTTCCTCTTCAACTTCAGAGACGCTATCCTCTGTTTCAGGTTCAATTGCAGCCTTTTTTAGAGGGAATTTTTTAGATGGAGCTATTGTTTTTGCCTTTGCTGGAAGTGGTGTTCCCTCAACATCTTCTTCTGGCTCAGGAGCTTTTATTGCTGGAGTCTTTGTCACCTTTGCAAAAGGACTAGATTTTCCAGATGTTGCAGATCCACCCGTTAGGGCTTCTCCGCATATCGCATTAGATTTCTTTCCCAGCATTTCATCCGCTGCTTCCCAGCATTCCACAATTAACTCGGTTTCATCGCACCCAGCTTTTTCCTTCAACTTACACATCAGGCGTTTACCCTCGCGGGAAGTTGCATAATCCAGAGTTTCCTCTATCTGTTTGCAGGATGCCTTTAGGAAATCAACATGTGTGTTTTCGTGTGAACCACGTTGATCAGGAATTTCTATTGTGAATGTGTAGCGCATGATAAATTGGTGTTTTTATTAGGCTCAAAAAGCTTGGGTAGTCATTCGTGTGAGGCAAGACGAAAAAGCTACCTCAAATTCGACGCTTAAAATAATACAATACTGAGTTGCCGGCAATCCCCTCTTTCTTTTGGCTAAAAACCAATTCCCAACCAAGGGTTCCCAGTGTGTTCAGCGCGTTAATCTCATCGATGCGGGATGTCTTGTTCATTTGAACGTGGACCTCACGGAATGCTTTTGCAATGTCACGAGTACGCCCAGAACTCCTTGCGGGCATGTGCAATTGGAAAAAACTCTCGCCTTGTCCCTGTCCTCTCAATCGAACTTCCATTATACTGTATTCCCACCTGGTTGGTCGCAGATATGGTTGTCTTGACAGGTTAAATAGTTGTTTGGGGCTCGGTTGTATTACTCTTGGCGGTGTTCTCCGGAATTCAGTTTGTTTATCGTCAGGTTTTGACTTTGGTTGATCTTCATCCGCAATTGATGGAATAAGAAGCGCGAGCGAGGTAAATAAGCTAAAGATTCTTTTCATTGAACGACTAATTTTTTTAACCCTGTATTTTTTTTAAGAAATTTTCAATCTGTGATACTCATTTGTTTTCACCTGCAAACAAACTTGCATGAACGACTTTTCTTCCCATATCTTCCAACTCTTCTTTAGTCAATTATTTCATTAACAACCCATCTACTTCCCCTGCATTCCCCATGACGGAATCCGGCGCCAACCCCGACAACGCAAAAGACGAGCCTTCCCTCGATCTTAATTCGCTCTTAAATGAAGGTATTATGGGCCCCGATTGGGCCGTTGGCGATAAAGGCGGCTCGACACCTTCCGAATTCAATTACTCCGAATCTAAGCGAGAGCGGCGAGAACGCAAACCTCGTAACCATGATGGAGGACGTCGGCCTCGCTCTGGCGGTGGTCAAGCCCAAGGGCGTCGCCAGGGCAGGACTCGCGAGAATCAAACCCAGCCTTATCGACCCGTTTATAATGTCCAGTTACAGCCACAAGGCCAGGCTTTCGCTGCACTGATAAAGGCCATACGTGATTCTTGCCGGACCTACGAACTTTTTGAGATTGCAACCCTTTTTCTCTCCAAGTCTGACCGCTTTGTCGCCAAAGTATGGCCAATTGATGCAAAGGATTCGGATAATGAAGCCTTTCATATTTCTGTGCCTGACGGCATCGGTTTTGAGAGTGAGGACGAAGCTGTAGCCCATGTCCTGGCCAATCATTTGGGTCGCTTCTTTGACGTTGAGGAGGTCGAGACTGAACCACCCAAAGGCACATTCAATGTGGTAAATCGTTGTTCCGTGACAGGGGATTTGCTCGGTCCTCCCAATTACCATCGTTACAAGCACATCCTACAGGAGCATTTTGCGAGCAAAATCAAGGGCATGTCGTTTGATCGGTTTACTTCTCGCATCCAGACTCTTTCTGAACAGGAGTCAATCGACGCATGGATTGATTCCATGAAGAAGCGGCAAAATTATAAGGATAAGTTTGGTGAACAAATATTCAGCCACTTGGAAGACGCCCGGCGCCACTTGCTTATGAATAATAAATCCAAGGTGGTTAAAGGAGCTGATATTTGTCGGGTGGATGGAAAGGATTTAAACAAGCTTCCTAACAATAGCATTCGTCGTTCTATCGAAGCGGTTCTGGCTTCTCAGTTGAAATTCCCACTCGAATTTGCGAATCATCTCCGAAGCCGGCTACGCAGGGCGAATTTCACTATCTACAAGCGTGGTGGACGTGGAGGTATTACCTACGCCTGTTCAATACAACGTCAATATCGTGCTCCGGGGGTTACTTTTTCAGATTCCATTCAGGAATTGATCCAGTTTATCGAAAATAATCCAGATGTAACTTTGCACCAGATTCTGCATGATAGTACCGCGACTGTTTCTGTTACAAAAACTGAGAACGAAGAGAAGGCGAATCCTTTATCCGATGCAAGCGAACTAGAAAAAGATTCAACACCTTCAGAAGCAACCTCTTGTGAGTCAGTCCATACTTTTGTAGGTGAAAAACCCAGTTCATCCACTCTTGCTCAAGACTTACGCTGGCTTGTCCAGTCTGGTTTTGTTACAGAGTATAGCGATGGCCGTCTTTTTGCGCCACCTATCCGTGAGGTGCCAACTTCCAAGAAAGAAAGGGAAGGGAAAGAACAACCGGAACAACCGGAACAACCGGAACAACCGGAACAACCGGAACAACCGGAACAACCGGAACAACCGGAACAACCGGAACAACCGGAACAACC
>Ga0209660_1000370_pt1 | contig 27174 bp, 28 predicted proteins | sample SaaInlV_100m_DNA_2_FD_184659 | JGI IMG/M metagenome (GOLD analysis project Ga0209660, IMG submission 184659) | Marine microbial communities from expanding oxygen minimum zones in the Saanich Inlet - SI072_LV_100m_DNA (SPAdes) (version 2) | ecosystem: Environmental > Aquatic > Marine > Intertidal... | reverse complement strand
GTACGAGACAGAAGTCGAGTCCTCTGACGGCACCTTCTCCATCAAGGTTGAAGCCGGTGGCGTTTATGAAGTTGGCGCTTACCTGCCTCCACAGCTTCGTGAACTGGACTACATTGAGCCCAAGGCTCAGACCGCGGACATCAATGCGACAGGCTCTGCAACCGTTAGTCTTGCCCTTGAAAAACTGGCGGAGGACAACTTCATTTCCGGAACCATTTCCACAAGTGAAGGCGTAGTGGACGGAGCATTCGTTTATGCCTATTCTGATGACGGCCAGTATGCGGAGGGGGTCACTGCTTCTGATGGTACCTACAAATTATTGGTTCCTGCCGGTTCCAAGTGGCATGTTGGTGCAGACCACGCTACAGTCGCTGAGGATGGAACCGAGTCCATCTACATCACGGACAAGGATTTGGATGCTGATCTCACTTCTGCTTTCACTCTCGAGTCTCAGGATATTGTTCTATCCACCCCGGACTTCACCGTTCCCGATGGCGCGGCAAATGTTTTTGATCCGACAAAGGACTTTACCACGGTACTGGATGACGGCACCGAGGTATATATCCCCGCAAATGCAATCTCTGTCACTGCGGATGCCGATGGCAACTCAGAGGCTCGGTTTGTTGTGAATCCTTACACTGATGGCTTGGCTAAGAACGCCAATGATCAACCTTTGGATTATGGTTACAAGCTCGAACTCTATGACAGCAGTGGTAAGGAGATCAGCCAGGAATTTGCCAAGCCAGTCACGATGACCATGGCCTTTGATGCCACAAAGCTTGCTGAGGATGGTATTAGTGCCGGAGATCTTAATATCTCTTCATACTCCTCTGAAAAGAATGCCTGGGTTAATGCCACTGCGACGATTGATGAAGCGTCTGGAAAGATTCTTGCCCAGGTGGATCATTTCTCTAGTTGGGCGCCTACGGCTCCGGCTTCCAGCAACTCCTCAACCACGCTTCTAGATACCGTACTGACTGGATCCACCGCACTTGCCGATGGATGGTATCTCTCATCATGGTTCGGTTTGTTCTATTATGATACCACCCAGTCCGATCTAAAGTGGGTTTACAACAAGTACCTTGGCTGGGTTTATATCTCGGCCACCGATGCTTCAAGTGTTTGGCTCTACAGCACGAATTCCAATCTTGGTTGGCTTTGGACTACGAGCACTCAGTTCACACAATCCAATCTCTATCCGGCTGCATATGTTTACCGCAGTTCAGATAGCCGCTGGCTCTATTACGTGGTGGATCAGGATAGTGCATCGGCAACGTTTGAACAAAATTGGTTCCATCAGTTTATCGCAGGGGAAGAGACCTCAACCCCTGGATGGATTCAGTATAACGAATAGACTGATTTACAACTCTCTTATCAAAAAAGGCGCCCAATTCGGGCGCCTTTTTTTGTCATGGATTAAAATGCTTCCTGCCCATTAATCGTAGAATATTGCGCTTCAGCCAAACTTTCAACATTCCCACTTTGGCTCGGGTGGCGTATTGCAAAGGGTATATCCTGTCAGAAGCGTTCTTTTGCCGTTTAAAAACCCAGCAGTCAGGACTATTTTCTAGTTGGTCCTGAAAATTTCCATACATACGCTGCATGCTGGCATGTACTTCATCTGGAATTTCCTGTGATTGAGTTTTTCTTTCTTTTTTTTGGGGAAATGAAGTCTTTTTTTCTTTTGGAATCCCTGCAAATTTTAGCAGTGTATCCAGATTCTCCCAGATCTTCTCGTAGCGGACAAAGAGAACAGGGTACTGGAAATTCCTTTCACTCCAGTTAAGAAAATGGTTTTCAAAATGAAACCGGTCAGTTCCTTCTTTTGCATAGGTCTCCAACGACATTTCAATCGGGACAGGATTCAACTTTTCATACTGTTCCAGTAGTTTATAGGACTGTTCATTATGGAAACCTCGACGAAACAAGGAATAGATTGCATCAATTGGTTTTCCGAAAATATAAATTGTCTTCAGCTCGGGGTTGCGAGTTGGCGGGGGTTTATCCAGATGCTTGAATCCATCCTGATCGTCTCTATTATTGCACTTCTTATAATGTGCCAGAAAATCAATCAGGAAAGTTGTTCCGACTCCTCCATAAGAGCAGATCAAAAGTTCCATTTCTTTCGGTAGGTAGATTGATTTCATGACTTGCGGAATGATTCTTATACTGGAACAAAAGAAATTTCTGATCAAGCTAACAGCCTATTTAATGGATCTTTTTTTCATATGAATTACCTGCCTTGCCTTTGTTTGATTGCCATCAATTGCTTTGCCGGAGAATGCCTGCCTCGAGCCGATCAGGTGGATAAACCCGAGAATATTCGTTTTATTGTGCCTGACCCCATGACTCTTCAGGGTATTGTTGTCGACAATACCCATGCGGTACTTGTCGGTATATGGAAGCATAGTATCCATACCCCCCCTTTTGTCGGGATCAGCTATATCCATGACATGAAGGAAAAAAAAGGTGAGAAAAGTGTGACCTTTACCCCTGACCTTCCCTGGTCGGGAATTTATGAGGTGCGTGTATCACACAACTCAAATATTCGGCGGGCCACTAAGGTTCCGATCCGCATCCGTCATGCAAAGGGAGAAACCATTGTCCTTATCAATGAGGGTGATCCCGCCCCCATAAAAAAACTTTTTCGTTCAATTGGGAAATTTCAATTCATTAAAGGCCAGCATGGATTTGTGAGATTTGGCACTGCGGGGACCGAGGGTAAATATGTGATCGTGGACTCAGTGCAGTTTATTCCCGTTGCAGAATTGCCTGCAGATTGACTTATCCTAGAGACACAGCAGGATTATCTCATCCATGTCTGATTTTCTTAAGCAAGCTGCTGGTTGGCTTTGGGGGACACCTCTTCTTTGTCTTTTACTGGGCGGCGGACTTTTTTTCACATTTTACTCTGGCTTCACCCCTTTTTTATACCTGAGGCACGGGGTTGATATCTTGCTCGGAAAGTACGATAATGAAAAGGCTCCCGGTGAAGTAAGCCATTTTCGAGCCTTGTGTAGTGCCTTATCCGGTACGGTTGGAATGGGCAATGTTGCCGGGGTGGCAATTGCCATCACTCAGGGAGGACCCGGTGCCTTGTTTTGGATGTGGATGTGTGCCTTGGTGGGAATGGCAACCAAGTTCTTTACCTGCAGTCTGGCCATCATGTACCGGGGCAGGGATGATGCCGGGCAACTCCAAGGTGGTCCAATGTATTTCATTATTGAAGGTCTGGGGGCGAAGTGGAAACCACTTGCTGTCATGTTTTGCATCTGTGGTCTCTTTGGGTGCCTCCCTTTACTGCAGTCCAATCAGCTTGTTCAAGTCACCCGAGAAATGTTCCTTGAGCCACGCGGTTGGTTCGTGGGGTCTGATATGGCGATAAATATTGGAAATGGATTTTTTGGGCTATTGATGGCGGTACTTGTTGGCTTGGTGATTCTTGGCGGAATCAAGAGGATTGGCCATGTGGCTGCATTATTGGTGCCTTCAATGGTTGTCCTTTATGGAATGTGCTCCATGATAATTATCGTTAGTCATCTTTCTGAGGTGCCGGGTGCCATTGCCCTAATTTTTACGGATGCCTTTACAGGTCAGGCTATGGCCGGTGGAGCTCTTGGTACAGTTATTGTCACGGGTGTTCGTCGTGCTGCATTCTCGAATGAGGCAGGTATGGGTACTGAAGCCATGGCGCATGGTGCCGCCCGTACGCGTGAGCCGATTCGAGAAGGAGTGGTTGCCATGCTTGGGCCGATGATCGACACATTGATTGTTTGTACCATGACCGGGCTTGTCATTCTGGTCACCGGCGTCTGGCAGGATGGTGGAGAGGATGGCGTCAACCTGACTGCCAAGGCCTTTTCCGAGGGGATTCCGGGGGTTGGGCCCTACCTTCTGTTGCTTTGTGTTCTTTTCCTGAGCTTTTCTTCCATGATAGGCTTCTCCTACTACGTCAGCAAATGTGGTTGTTTCCTTTTTGGTTCGAGGGCCCGAGTTCCTCTGGCGATTTTTTACCTCCTTACGATTGTGATCTCTGCCATGGTGAAAATGGATGATGTGATCAATTTTCTTGATATAACCTTCGGACTCATGGCGATCCCCACCATGTTGGCTTCGATTTTGCTGGCACCAAGGGTCATGTCCGCTGCCAGGATATACTTCACCAGGTAGCCGCTATTGGTTCGTGGGGAATCGCCGTTTCCTGATAACGGGTTCAACCTTGCATCTTTTGTTGCGGCAAGTAGGATTGGTGGAACATTTTCTCCTTATCCTTACTCGGGATCCAGTGAAAGCCTTCATTCTCCATTTTGCCCTTGCCTGCCTTCCCCTTGGCACATCCATCTTTGCCCGGCAGACAAATGTGGCGCTTGGCCGCCCGGTAGTGGCATCCGGGGCAACTCATTCCGGACATCCATCGGCCAACCTGACAGATGGTAATCCAGCAACCATGTCACATCCACAGGCCAAGATGGGTACCGCTGGGTTCTATTATGAAATCGACCTCGGAAAGGATTATCCCTTGCACGAACTTGTGGTATATAATCGCTCCAATTGTTGCCCTGAGCGCTTGACGCGATATCGTGTATCAGTCTTCGCTTCAAATGATGCCAAGCGTGAGACTCCAAACTGGTCAACCATACTGCGTCCCGATGGGACAAACTCGGGCAGGGGTGGTATCGACCGAGCTGATTCAGCTCTCGATCCCCACGGCAATTTGTTCGGTCGTTTTATCCGAATCATAAATACTGGCGAAGGTGAGTATAACCCTCAGGTTGCCGAAGTTGAGGCTTGGGTTGAGCAATCAAATGAGGTTGGGGTTATCATGAACCCTCCACATGGATTCTACGATGAGCCTTTCAAGCTGACGATTTCCGCCGTGTCACCGGGGTCCCAGATTCGCTACACGACAGACTCAACAGAGCCCACCTTGTCGACGGGGCAGTTGTACGTCGGTCCATTTACAATCAGTGGAACAACCACTGTCCGTGCGGTTTCCTTCGGGCCTGGGAAGACTGGTTCCCGGGTTGAGACTCGGTCCTATATTTTCAGGGATGATGTTGTTGATAGCGCTGTCATGGACAAGGGGATTACCGCGCATGCGGTTTACGGCCCGAAGATGCGTGAATCCTTGGTTGGCATACCTTCCATTGTTATCACAACCGGGGGTTCCATTAACGGTAGCACGGAAGCCTTTGGCTCTATTGAGCTGATCCCGACCAATGGGGAAACGGGGTTTCAGGTCAACGCGGGCATTCGTAATTTTGGGGGTGCATTCACTAATTTTGCAAAGAAGAACTTTCGGATTTCATTCCGCAAGGAATACGGTGTTTCAAAGTTGAGTTATCCTCTTTTTGAAGGGTTTGAACATGGCATCGAACCGGCTTCCGAATTTGATCAGCTGAACCTCCGGACCGGTTCACACGACATGGAAAAACGAGGCTTCTACATGTCCAATCGCTTCACCGATGACACCATGCTAGAGATGGGGAACATCAATCCCCACGGCCGTTTCGTGCATCTTTACCTGAATGGCTCCTATTGGGGGATGTACCACCTGCGTGAACGCTGGAGCGCTGATACCCTCACTGAATACCTCGGGGGGCAAACGGAGGATTATGAGTCGATCAATGGCAACTGGAATGTCGGCGGTTGGGCTGACCCCGGTGATCCCTATGACGGTGACGGGTCTGCCTGGACGCGTATCAAGTCCCTTCGTGGTGATTACGAACAAATCCGGACTTATCTCGATGTCCCGAACTACATCGACTACATGCTCCTCTTTATGTTCGGGAACTCGGAGGCTGAGTACCGATGTGCCGGTCCGACCGGGGAGGGGAGCGGATTCAAGTTTTTTCTAAATGATGCGGATGGCTGGTTGCGAACAACTGCCGGGAATCGAACCGGTCGGGATTCCCCGGGAAGGAAAGCCGGTGACGGCCCGGGAAGTATCTTCAGCATGTTGCACAAGGAGGGACATCCCGATTATATGGTCCTTCTGGCGGATCGCATCCACAAGCATTTGTTTAACAATGGTGCGCTGACCCCATCAAGCAATGCCGCACGTCTCAAAGCCCGGGTTGATGAGATGGAGCTGGCATTCCTGTCTGAATCCGCCAGATGGAGCTATCGAAGCCCCGGGTCCTGGTCCATTGCCAGGGATGAGATTCTCAACACTTGGTTTCCCACCCGGACCACCACCGTGATTTCACACCTCAAATCGGCAGGTTTCTACCCGGGAACTGATGCACCGATCCTCAATCGACATGGAGGCCCGGTATTTGCAGGGTTTGAATTGCAGCTATCCGCCGAGGCCGGGGCCATCATTCACCACACAACGGATGGGAGCGACCCGAGACTAAAGGGCGGTGAAATCTCTCCATCTGCAATCGGTTCAGTTGCCAATATAGCTTCCCTTGTCATCAACCGGAACACCTGGGTCAAGGCACGGGCATTACTTAACGGTGAATGGTCGGCTCTCATTGACACCTTTTTTTGGGTTCACCATCCGGTTGCACCGGGTGACCTTGTGATCTCCGAGCTTCACTACCACCCGCGAGACAATGCGCAAATGGAATTTCTTGAACTACAAAATATTTCCGGTCAGGCAATCAACTTAAGCGGTGCCCGGTTCCAGACGGGAATTCGATACATTTTCTCCAGTACCATTGACACGATCCTTCCGGCATCCGGTCGATTCCTTCTTGCGAGGAGCCAGTTTGATATGCAGAAGGCGCATGGACTCGGGCTGGATATTGGTGGTGTCTATCAGGGGACTCTAAGCAACAAGGGGGAGGAATTGAGCCTTGTCGACATGAAAGGGAATGCCTTGGCCCGACTTCAATACTCCGATGATGTCCCCTGGCCGGATGCTGCAGATGGGTTCGGGTCGAGTCTTGTTTTCCACGGATCCAGCTCTTCGCAAAGCGATCCTTCCATCTGGCGGATTGGCCAATCAGGCGGTTCTCCTGGGACAGGTGAAGGTGATCACTATCTGGCAAACCCAACCTTGGACGCCGATGGCAATGGTCATCCTGATCTCCTTGATTACGCCTTTGGCCAAGACACAAACGGTCAAACCAACTTTCCTTCCTACAATATCGACCCCTTAGCCGGAGAGATCACCGCAAAATTGCGTGGCACCTATACCATATGGCAGAACCCTGCAGCAGACGATTTGAATTTTGTCTCGGAGTATTCCACTAATCTGCTGGACTGGTTGCCTATCACCAACCAGTTCGACATAGGGGAATCCAAGTTTCTTGATACTGGGATTCTTCAGCATTACTGGCACAATGCCATTTCAGACACCGGCACCGCCACATTTTTTCGGCTTCGAATCGAGGCGCGTTGATTTAAGATACGTTTTCTGGGGGGAACCTTTTGCCCTCACTGCTTTGTATGGGAAATCTTGCCCCCGACTAATCTGGTGATTAAAATACCTCTAGTAGCACCTTCGGGTTTTGACGCTCCTATAACCCTCCACCATCGAGAGTTTGGCTGTGGCTATTGGCTCATTATTATGGTAATGATTTTCATTTCTTGTATCCCCCTCATCATTATAATTTGAGAGTTCTTTTTTTAGGTGGATTCGTGCCCTGTGGCCGATAACCTACCTTAAATTCTAATTCAATGAGTGCCCAATCCTGTTTTTGGTGATCCAATAGAACTCCTCCATCGTATACTCCCTTTCAACATTACATCTTAACTCTTAATCCAACCCAACTACTTCATGAGTTCTAACACACCCAATCCTCTCTCAACGATCTGTTTCATTGCCGGTTTTGCTTCCATCATTGGATCCATCCTTATCTGGTATATGGCCAAAGGTGAAGCTCCTGATTCCCACGCTCATGCTGAAAGATTCGGGATCTTTGTCGGACTTTGGGCCCCTACATTTTTTATTCTTTCCTCTAGGTTTCGACATTCCCCATCTATTGGTTAGTTCCCACACGAATCTCTTCCCCACCAACCCATTTTCTTACTATATCCTTCATGTAACGATATATTTGATTATATTCTTGATTCTCATTATCTAGAGTGCACATCAATTTTCGCACATCTAAATACCTTCCTCGTTTCATATTTTGTCTCTCCTTCCCAGTTATAATTTCCCTCTCAATTCCATACTGATCTTGGTTATTTACGGTTGAGTTGTGCACGAACAAAATTGTTTTGGATTTTGTTTTTGACATATAGAAATTATATTCCCGCGTGAAGTTATTTCATTAAGTACCCTTTTGTTCCTTCTCCTTGACGGTTCTAGTTGCTCGGGTAGGGTGTTGTACATGATTTGGCTGTCATCCATTTACTATCTTTGGTTCGGGTATAGCATCATGGAGAGTTTTCCTTCCTCGTTGTCAGAAACGGATTGGTCGGATTGGGGCTGGTTCTTTGCCTTCCTCTTTCTTGGTTCCCCCCTGATGCTTAAAGTTTGGAAGGCGGATAAAAAGGGTCTCCGCGAATTGGTCAGCCTTCTTGTCCTTCTTGTTTTCTTTTTTTGTGGATGGGCCTTTGTCCGCTACCTTGTGCGATAGTCCTTTTCTTGCCAACCGGCTTCCCCCGGCCGCATCAGGGCGTCAGCTTGTCAATGTACTCCTGGGTCTTTTGCGTCTCCGGATGCTTCAAGCCCAGTTTCTTCTCGCGTATCGCCTTTGCCTTTAGCAGGGAAGCCATTGCAGCCTCCTTGTCTCCCTTGGCGGCATATACTGTTCCAATGTCATGATGGCAGGTGGCAACCGACAAATGTTCAGTCCCCCGTGCCTTCAGCATGATTGCCAGGTCTTTCTGGAAATAGCCGATGGCTTGGTCAAATTCCTTTTTTCGGATATGGCTCGCGCCCAGGTTGTTGTAGGTTATGGCTACGTCAGTATGGTCATCGCCGAGGGTCTTCAGCTCAATTGCCAGGCACTTCTCGTAGTAGTTGATGGCTTTGTCATGATCCCCTTTCCGTGAGTAGGCGACAGCACCGTTGTTGTAGGTCGTGGCAACTGTTGGGTGGTTTGGCCCATAGGCGTTCAACCAGATTGCCAGGGCTTTCCCATGGTTGGCGATGGCCCCGCCATGGTCGCCCTTGTTGTTGAGGGCTGAACCCAGATTGCTGTAGCTGGTTGCAACATCGGGATGGTCGTCGCCGAGGGTCTTCAGCCGGATCGCAAGGGACTTTTCGTAATACGCAATTGCCTTCTCCGGTTCTTCCTTGTTGTCGTGGGCCAGGCCCAGATTGTTGTAACATGTGGCCACATCCGGGTGGTTGGCCCCGAGTGTCTTTAACCAGATGGCCAAGGCCTCCTCATAATTGACAATGGCCCTGCCATACATGCCCTTTTTGTCGTAGGCCGTGCCTGTGCCGTGGTAGGCGGTGGCAATTCGAGGATGTTCCGGGCCAAGGGTCTCCATCCAGATTTCGACGGCTTTCTCGTGGTACGCGATGGCGTTGTCGTATTCACCCCTTCCGAGAAAGGCCAGGCCCAGGCTGTTGTAGCTTGATGCCAAATCCGAGTGCCCGGGGCCATGGGCCTTCAATCCCATCTCGACAGCCTTCCCTAGGTGCCCGATGGCCTTGTCGTGCAGCCCCTTTCGGCGGTTGGCTGAACCGAGCTGGTTATGGGCGTAAATTCTGTCATCATCGTTGCGTGCATGAGCCAGTATCTCGTTGGCATACTGGATGGCCTTGTCGCTTTCCTGCAGGGCATCGGCAATCCTGCAGAACTCCTTCAGGAAGTGTATGTGCCATGCCTCATCCTTGACTCCCTGCCGCTGGAACGCACCATAGGCCTCGGCCAGCCTTGTCTTTGCCTGGTTGTATTTCCCTTTGTCAAAGAGGGCCTTTGCCTCGCCGACAAGCTTCTCGATTTTCTCGACCGAAAACGTCCCTGCAACTGCACTTGTTGCGGGAGCCTTCCCTGGCGGGTTACCCTTTGCCTCGGGATCTTGACCCTCGTTTTGACTTCCACACCCTGCGAGTAATATCACCACACATATAAGGGGCGTCAGCTTTTTCATGGTATTTTAGATCGGGGTCCCATCGGGGTCCCATTCCTTTTTTGAAATCAGTTCACCGTTCCTGTAGATGGCTTCCGATCCCTTCTCTCCATTCTCGTACCATACGGACCACAGACCGTCCAGTTTACCATCCTTCCAGTTGTTTTCCTCCTCCTTCTGTCCGTTAGAGTACCATGATGAGATGTAGGGGCCATTCAGCTTGCCTCCCTTATAGTAGCCTTCCATCTCCTTGTCCCCGTTCTCGAACCAGGCGGTGAGGAGACCTTCCATCCTTCCATCCTTGTAGTTGGTCCTCGATAGCTTCTGCCCGTTTTCGTATCTCTTGTCTGCAACTCCCGTGAAAGGGGTTTGCTCGTCGGGCAGGTATGCGACTTCTTCCCGAAACTGCAGCAATTCACCATCAACCACGACCTCCTCGTCATCATTCCCGTTTCCTGTTTTATTTGCCTCAGGCATCTATCCTTTCCTCCACATTTCTTGCGTGTCAGGACCAGTCAATTTGTTGGCTATCCGGTATTCCATCATGACAAACCCTAACGTCTGGCGGCAGACGTTGTCAAGTTGGGGTGGTGGAGGTCTTGGGATGACATGGCCCACCGCGACGGGGGTCATCGATTTCGCGGCAGGTTAGAATTCCTTGGTGGATATGCATCTGCCATGCTTTTTTTGAAATCCGTGGAAAGACTTCAGCTCATGAAGTAGTTTTTGGGAGCGCCAACAGCAAAGCTTCATTGGCTTCCTCCCAGAAGGATTGGAAGTTGTCTTTGGAAACCAACTTATTGTACCGATAATATATAATTCTCGTTCCATCGCACTCCATGCTAACTCCCTTTTGACTCTCAAGAAACTCCAGTAACCCTGTACCCATCAGGTTTCGGATCTGTTCTTCCTCAGCTCCCCTCAACAGGTACTTTTTGGAAAATAAAGGATGTTCTTTGAAATCAATATCCTTGTACCCAACTACGGACGCTATCTTGTGAAAAATGTTTTCAGGACGAATATCAAAGGCTGGAAAATCGAGTTCTTTGGATTCGAGCATAACGACCGTTTGGCGGTAGGTTCTTCCTTTTTCACCACCGCTCGAATATCGATAATCCATCATCACCAGCTCGAACTGGTTGCTTCGCTTACTCATTTCGTTCCAAATTACTCTACGGATGCCTTTTGAAAATAGGTGAAGTAGATTATAAGGATGTACATCTCGGTTGGTCTTTTTTTTGAACTCGAACCCATTCGCTGAGGCAAAATCACGTTGTAGTTTAACACGTTTTATTGAGCTGTAAATTTTGAAGGCTATGCTTGATGCAATAATTAATAATACTATTAATAATAAGATTAGAATATTCTCGGGTACGGGTTCCAATACTTCGTCGTCCCGTTTTTCCCTTTGTGTTTGAATCTTTGCCCTCGGGGTGTTTCCCTCCTTAAAATCTATGCCATCGGAAGTGGCTAAATGATGGGAAGGGGTTTTCGACGAATAAATCCGTGTAGGCTCTACAAGATGCCTATAATCTCCACACGAACTAGATTGAAAGGGGTAAAGAATCACCAGGAGTATGATGTTTAGTATGTACTTCATCACAATAAACTAGTCATCAGTAAGCTGGCGGTCAAGGAATCAGGGATGTGGACCTCCTGTCTCAATCGTCGAAGTGATGACCCACCGCATCGCGTCCCGCCTTCTTGATTTTGCGGCGGGTATAGAAACTCTTGCAGACTTACGGGGAAATCACTTTGTCATTTTCGAAGACGGTTTCTTTCAGCTTTGAGCCATCCTCACGGTACACAATCCAGGCACCATGTCGCTTACCGTTGGCGTAGGGTGTTTCCCTGGATTTCGAACCGTCCTCACGGTACACAATCCAGTTTCCATGACGCTTTCCGTTCGCATAGGGGGTTTCCCTCGATTTCGAACCATCCTCGCGGTACATAATTCCCATGCCATGCTCCTCTCCGTTCACATGAGGGGTTTCGGAATTCTTCCAACCGTCCTCGTGGTACGCAATATATGTGCCGTGCTTCCTGCCGTTCACGTAGGGAATCTCTGCCATTTTTGATCCGTTTTCGTAGAATGCAATGTGTAGCCCATGCTTCTCCCCGTCCACGTAAGGGGTTTGGGACTTTTTTGCCCCATCATCGTAGTACTCAAATTTTAATTTCGGCTTTGAGGCATCTTCTTCGCTTGCCATTTTAATTGTCTGACACCCGCCCAGCAGGCAGGCTATTATCAAAAGAGGTATGGAATATTGCATGGGTTCAAAGAAACAGCATCCAGTGCCGCGGTCAAGAAAACGGGTAGGAGTTGACTCGGGTGATGGCAACTATAGCGTAATTCCCGGATTTGCAAAGCGGCTCACTAATAACCATAGGCTTTGTCCACAGTAAATTTTTTTTCAGCAGAAAGGACGTAATGCAACAGAACTATCAATCAGCGAAACATCTTCCCATTGTCGCCGTGCTCACCATGATCGGAATTCTGGGATGTAACGATTCTGGTGATTCCCCGAATGGTGATTCGAGTACGGCAGCACCGGATATGTCCCTGACCGATGCCGCCGTTTCTGGAAATGTCGCAGCGGTTCGGCAGCATATCGCGGCAGGTACCGACCTGAATATACGAAACCCCGAGGGTGGGGCCACGGCCCTTATCGCAGCGGCGTCGTTTGGGCAAAATGAAACAGCAAGCCTGCTGATTGAAGCCGGCGCTGATCTCGAAGTGAAAAACAATGAAGGGTCCACAGCACTTCATACCGCTGCTTTTCTGTGTCGCGAAAAGATCGTCAAAGCACTTCTGGCAAAAGGCGCCGATCGGAACTCGAGGAATAACGCAGGTTCAACAGCCCTTGATTCTGTTGGCGGGCCTTTTGAAGGCGTAAAGCCAATCTATGATTACATCTTTGGGGTTCTCGCTCCTCACGGTTTAAAACTGGATTACGAGTTCATCAAGGAAACACGCCCGAAGGTCGCCGAGATACTCCGCGCAGAATACTAAAGAATCAGGAAGAGGACAAGGAGGACAAGTCCCCCAATGCCAGAAAGGATGATGGTGATGGCGGTGTTTTCTGGCATGGATGAACGGGTTGGATGCTTACTTCAGGTTGCCGTCCACGTCCCATTTCTTTTCGAAAATCTTTTTGCCGTCCCGGAAAGTGATTTCAGACTCCTTCTTTCCGTTTTCATGGTATTGGCAGAGTGTCCCGTTCCCCTTGACGTATTTAGTTTCAGGGCACTTGTCTCCGTTTGGTTGCCAGGCGATGGCGGCGATCAGCACCTGGTCACTGAAGATTCGCTCGTAACTTTTTTTCCCATTCCGGTAGAATCGGGTGAATTTTCCGTTTGGCTTCCCTCCAATATAATTCCCTTCAAACTTTTTTTGACCGTTATCATACCACCAGGTCTCCAGCCCCTCCTTTTTGCCATCCCTGTATATGGATTCCTTTTTCTCAAGGTTCTCCAGTTCCCATTTTGCCACCCCCGTGAAGGGGTTCATTTGTCGGGCAAAGTAAGTAACCCCGTTTCTCGATTGGAGCTTTTTCCCCTCAAAGACTCCTTCACCCCGTTTCTTGAGGGTCCGAATCTCAGCCTTCAGTATTTCCAGTTCAGCCGATGACCGGGTCTTCAAGTCGTCGATCTCGGTCTGGAGGGTCCCAGTCTCCAGGTTGCTGCTGCAACCTGCAAGCAATACTGATACACATAGAACTTTTATCCAATTCATCATGGGCAAAGCCTAGAACCCGTCGCGAGCGCGTGTCAAGGCGAGGTGGGGTCGGCAATTTCGAGAGGTGCCTCCCAAAAACCTTGCCGGACGTATCAATCTTTCTTCACATTAGGCCTGTCATTTTATTGCTGTTGACAGACACTCCAAGCTCATGACCCCTAATTTCATCCCCTTCTTCCTGCTCTTTGTTGCCGTGGTCCCGGTCTTGGCAAAACCGGATTTCTCCGCAGTGCGTGCCTATCTGGATGAATCGATTGCCGATGGTACCGTTGCCGGTGGGTCGGTGCTTGTCCACCATCGTGGCGGGGTGGTCCTGGAAACCGGGTTTGGCTTTGCGAACCTGAAAACTAAGAAGCCTTTCCTGGTGGACACCCCGGGGGTCATTGCCTCGATCAGCAAGCCTCTGCTGGCAACAGCCATGTTCCGTTTGGTCGAGTCCGGCAAGCTCGATGTCACGATCCCCATCTCCCAGTACCTGCAGGAGTTCAAGGACCTCAAGCTTGAATCCGGCACCCCTGTGTCCCGCGCACCTACGGTTATCGAGCTGTTTACCCACTCCTCCGGTCTTCGCAATGATGAGTCTTCTGGCGGGCGTCCATGGTTTGCCTCCTGGGCCCGTGGCCAACCACTCTCATTTGTCGTCAGTAAATACGCCCGCGAGTTCCCGTTCAAGGCTCGGCCCGGCACCCGCTACGCATACAGCGGGATCGGGACCGACGTGGCCGCACGTGTCGGGGAGGTGGTCTCTGGGAAACCCCGCAATGAACTGCTTGTTGCGGAAGTCTGCCAGCCGCTCGAGCTGATGCATACCTTCTACCTGGATGCAGAACGATTGAAACAGGGCAACCCAATGCCGACCCGCTACTACCGTGGAAGGAACGGCAGGCTGCTTGTCTCCATCAAGCGTACCCCTCCGCCTCCGAACACCTACAGTTCCTCCGGTGGCTCGATTGTCTCCACCGCACCGGACCTTTTGCGCTGGTTGCTCATGATCCGGAATCGCGGTGTACATGATGGCCAGCCTTACTTGTCCCCGGGAACAATCCGCAGGATGCTCACCGGGCATACCATCGGCAGCAATGCCCAGGGTGGGTTTTTTATTCGAAGGAAAGGCCCTAAGGGTCAACCGGCCATCATTGGCCACACTGGTTCAAGTGGCACTAATTGCTGGATTGATTTTGAGACGGACACCATCGGTATCATGCTCACGCAAACTCGGGGGAAGGATATCAAGCCCTTCCGTATCGAATTGGAAAAAAAGATTACCCGTAGCGTGTCACCCCGGTAAGCCGGGTTGCAGCGGTTCATTTTCCCAACCGTGGAGGGCAAGAATCATTCATCTCTTGCCAAATGATCACAGGGAACCATCATTTGCTCCAAATATATTAAACTCTATTCAGACACCGGGTACAATCCATGAAAAATATCATCAGTACAATTCTCTTGGCCTTCTTCTTTACCGTCTTTGTACAAGCCCGTACATGGACCAGCACCGCAGGGACCAATGTGGATGGCGAAATTACCGCCTTCCTTGAGCAACGAATTGCAAAAATTGTAACCGAGGATGGTCGTAGTTTATCGGTTCCGATCCATTTGCTGAGTGCCCCGGATCAAGCCTATGTGAAGGAGTGGTTTGCCGCCAAGAACGGAAAGCCATCCGCGAAAACAGTTGCCTCCGCGGCACTCAACCCCGGATTGGCTTCTTTACTACCCGAAAAATTAATGAATGCAAGCGGAGAGGAAGTTTCGCGCAATCAACTGGCCGGGAAGACGGTTGGTTTCTATTTCTCTGCCCACTGGTGCCCCCCATGCCGGGCATTCACCCCCAGCCTTGTCAAGTTCCGGGATACCAACCAGGAGGATTTTGAGATTGTCTTCGTCAGTTCCGACAAGAGCCCAGCTGCTCAAATGGCCTACATGAAGGAGACAGACATGAAGTGGCTAACCATGGAACACCGCTCAAAGCCTGCCAATACCTTGTCCCAGAAGTTTGGTATTCGTGGCATTCCTGCATTGATCATCGTATCACCGGAAGGGGAAGTCATTACAAAGAATGGTCGGGGCGAAGTATCAGGGAATCCACAGGGCGCACTCGCTTCATGGCAAAAGCCCTGAGTCGTCTGCCTATTTTCAAAGCTTATCGCCTGAGAGGTGTCTGTTTTTCACGACGGCTTTACGGAGTGGTGAGCGGATGCGGTCTAGGTGCCTCGCTTGCTCTTTGCCCCCTTTGATTTCATGCTTTGGTTGATAATGATTAGCAGGATCACCCCTGCGGCCAGAATTGTTCCAGCCAGGCCTCCAATTATGATCCATATCCAACGCCCAAAGAAATTTTTATCGGCATCCTGTGTCTGGACCGGTTCATGGTTATTGTCGGGTGACGCATGGTGTGGCTTGTTATATTTTGATGCATCATGGCCCTGCGATGCTTTGTGTGCCGAGGCTGGAGATGTATCGTGACTTAAAGTTCCTGAGTAAGCCGCTTTTAACCCCGGGTATGCCTGTTCGTAGTATTCCCACGCATTCTTTTCCTCCATTACCCTGCCCAAATCCTTGAAGAGTTCAAAGTCACTCATGTGAAGGTGCAGGTTCTTGGGATCCGATTGCCTAATGTCCTCCCGATAGTCACTCAGGAACTTTTTGGCAGAATCATTGAGGACAATGGATGCGCTTAAGGCATGTTCCCAAAATGAGGCAAGCAGTATGGCAAGTAGCAGGAACGGGATCAGTATATTCTTCATGCGACCAATCAGTATGGATACTTGCCTATGACATTTCCCCTTGGTGAATATCTGGCGACAACATAGATCCGGCCATTCTTTGCAACGGCCATGCCGAGACCAACCTGCTTGGTAGGTTTCCATACCATTTGTGTATAATGACCAATAGGCTTCCCGCCTTGAAAGTCCGTCTTTGAAAGTTTGGAATGCTTGTAATCCTTAATCTCATTATACCATGCCTTGGATGCTGCGGTTGCCGGGTTTTTTATGCGGGTTCCCATGAACAGGTTTTCGCCCTGGTCTCTTGTCTTGGCATGAACAAGTCCCCCTCCTTTCCTCGCCAACAAATTCGCATAAGCCTGGGCATCACCCGCCAGTTTCCCTGACCATTTCAAGGCCGGTGCCCGGACATCCTTCCGGGCCTTGTTATGGATTCCCAGGGCGGATTTAATATCTGCCTTCCCGACTTCAGTATCCTTCCCTTCACAAACGGTTAGCACCACGATTGCACACAAGATATTTTTCCAATTCATCACTCAAAAGCCTAGGTTTAATTTGGGCTTGCTGTCAAGGTGGGCGGGAGTGACCCACCGTAGCCCGACTAATTGATTTCTCGGTCGACCAGTTGATTGTAAATCGCTGACCTATTCAGGCAAATGTCGAAGTTGTCGAGTGGGAAGCCTCTCCCATTTGGACTTCAGGGCAGTCAGTTTGAATGGGTCCTCAATTGGAAAATCCTTTTTCCTCACCCGGAAAATTTGTCTGTCGATGAATTCTTTTACGATATAATGAAATTCCCCTCTCGTCCCCATGTAGTGCCATGACGCCTTTTCGACTATCGCCATTCTTTTGCGTAGGTTTTCTCCGCTGATCTCACGTGCATAAACTTCCCCAGGAATCTTGGTTACTATTGCAGACTTCTGCGCAAGGTTTTTTGAGGCGACGGCAGTGGCAATGGCTCCAATCCCGACTGTCTCCGAAACTTTTCCAGAAGCTGCCTTTATTGGATCGGTAACCTTTTTCACCGGACTGATAATTTTGCATGAGCTAAGAATGAGACAGGATACGATAAAGTACTTCATAAATGGGCATGAAAGCCCACCTCGTTTGAGTGGTCAAGGAAACTGGGGGCTTTTAATCGCAGTTGGCAATCATCATGGATATGTCCAGCAACCCTCTCTGGTGCACATTTTCTCCGTTCATCAACAGGGGGCTCATTTTAGCTTGAATCATTATTCTTTCGTAAAAAGAAAGATACAGAGTGTCGGGGTCATAATCCCTGACAAAAGATAGGGTTTCTTTTAATTTTCAGATAGATTGAGTCGAGTCATTGTGTATGATGAATTTTATTTATGAAAAGTCCTGTTAATTTTCTCTCTGTCTGCCTCATTCCTTTTCTCTCTTTTATCGGGATTTCTCTCACATTGCCTGCTTCAGTGGCTTATCAGGTTTCTTCACTTCCAACAGAACTGGATGGTGTTAAATCTGTGTTCACCAAATACGTTAGTGTTTATGGCTTGCATGTCCTCGCCTCCTCAAATGTTTCCGATGCCAAAGTTATTCATACGGCAAATGTTTTGGCAGAATATCTGGATAACAATGAAGACGGAATTATTGATCAGTATGACGTTCTTCAAAAACTATTGGGAAACTCTTCAAGCGAGATTGCGACCATGGTGCTATTTGCATCGGAGTCAGAGCAGAACAGCCTGGTCAATGACGAATCAATTTTTGAAAACACCCTCAGTCGCGCACAAAACCTTTTTGCTGACGAAATATTTGAAAACGGAAGTAGTGGAGATGATCGGGATGCAACCCTGGAAGAAGTCCTGCACCTTGTGACGGACAAGGGTTGGGACGAGGCCCTGCCAGACACATGGGGAGAAAGGCAGGGGAGCGCTATAGCTGGTGCAATGGATACTGCCCGAGGCGGTTACTTTCAAAACGTCCCGCAGCAGTATCCGCAAAATGCATGGTATACCTACTATGATGAGACAGCTGATTACGGTACACAGGTCACTGAATATGTCTACTGGGCCACAACCACTTACCTGGAAGGGCAAAACTGGCAGGGTCGTAATCACTCGGAATACACCAGCGAATGGCAACCCTACACCAAGGCGATGCTCGAGTCAACAGACCCTGCGGTTGTCAGCATCTTGACCTCCAGTGACTATAGTTTTCCTGTCGTTCAACTGCCTGAAGGAAACTATTCGATACAAAACCTGAGAGCCCAAGCGGATATCGTAACCGCAGATGGTTGGAAGAAGAGTCCTTGGTTGGGCTACTTTTACGATTCCGGCTCCAATTGGATTTATCATGACACGTTCGGCTGGATGTATGTTTATGATCCTGGAGATGCTTCAACGTGGCTCTACCACTTGGAATTCGGTTGGATGTGGTCGCGGCCCGATACCTATCCCTGGCTGTATTTTGATAAATTGTCAGCATGGCGATACTTTCTTTCCTCCTATGGGTTTTACAACCCCTCGGATTCCAGTTGGACAAGCACTGCAAACTTCTCCGTTGATTCATCGGACACGGACCAGGCAACTCCCTTAATTGGGCGTATTATATTAAACCAGAATTCGATCATCTACTATCAGGAGGATTCCACCGCTACAGATGGTTGGTCAAAGGTTGCTGAAGAATCATCCGCTACTGCATCTGGTGAACTTGCCTACTTGCAGGGGGATTCCTCTTTTGAGCGCAGGGCTCGTTTGATCGTTTCCAACTACCGGACCCAAGTTGCCGCTGGCGGTCCCATCACCCTGGTTCTGGATGGACAGTCCAGTTCCAACCAACTCACAATTGAAAAGGATAGTGCCAATGATCACATGGTTGTCACCGGTAATGGACTCCCAAACTACACACCAACTGTAATTGGCGTTGAGGTGACAAATGGTTGGAATTCTGCGGCGAACGGTGGGTTCCAAAGCCTCAAGCTCAGCGAGGACAATCTTGGTTCCAGCGGAGGAAATAATCCTAACCAAATCTTAGAAGCACAAGAAACCTTCCGTATTCCGCTGAATCCGCTCAATAATTCTACAGCCACCGATACACCGCTTGGCACAGTTGGGTTGGCGCTCAACGGCGTCCCCATCTACAATCCCTTTGAGGATCCCAATGAAACTGCTGCTTACGGTCGAATCTTCTCTGGTTGTTGCGGGCATCCTCAGCGCAATGGAATCTACCATTACCATAAATATCCCACCTGCCTTCGTTTACTTTCAGACACTTGGAAATCGGAAAAGGAAAAGTGTGACGAGCTGGATGCCCTCCTGGTTGAGAACGGTCATTCCCCGTTGATTGGTTTTGCCGACGATGGGTGGCCGATCTATGGGCCTGTTGGTTGGAGGAATGACGGAAGCAAGACAGGTGTAGTCCTGCTCAGCAGTTACACAGGCAGTAGTGATTCGTCCGGCAACGCTGCCTATGTTGAAGGTAGTGGAGACCTAGATGATTGCAACGGCCTGGTTTCTCCCACTCCTGAGTTTCCGGAAGGTATATATCATTATGTGATGACTATCGAGGCAGATGAAGATGGGACTGTCCTTCGCTATATTAATCCGCACTTCGGGTATGATGTCCGAAATACTCTCAAGAAACATGATTTAATGCCTGATTCATGGACGGATGATTCCACTTACATCGCAGCATTGAAATCGGGGTTCACTATTAATGGTGTTTCGGTATCCGGAACGAATAATTTCGATTATTTTGCAGATTTCATCTCCGCGCTTCAGTCTACGCTCAACTCCAATGGAATGTCAGAAGTTGGAGCCGAGTTTGAAACGATGAAAATTGCATATCCATTCACTATTCGAAAGTACCGGGGAACACCTTCCTCTTCGGGTTAAAGTTCCAGTTCCTGGATGGGGTTCTCCCTATTTTAATTTAGCGCCTGGATTAGGACGTCCAACGGGCAATCCCCCAGTGTGGCACGCCAGCAGGCACTGTGGGTCCACAGGTCCTTCATGGCTTGGTATCGCTAACTTGATGCATCCATCCTGAGAACCAACGGCCAGTGATCGCTTGCATCGGTTGGAGACTCATGATCGATGGTTACACTGCCAACATTCCCTTCCCAGTTCGATGGGATTAGGATGTGATCCAGCACGGTCTTGGATCCCTTGTAGTCATAGGTATACCGCTTCTCCGTTCCTTCCACGAACTTCAGGCAGTTGATTAATTCTTTGCCACCACCCTCGTGATAATCCTTCAGGCTGGAGAATACCCTGGAGGAGGGTAGGGGTGTGGCCTTTGGATTGGCATCTTCCACATCACCATCCCAGTCATTAAAGTCACCAAGGACGATGGGGTAATATCCATTCTTGTGTAGCTTCCGTAAATCCTGGGCTACAGCAGACACCTGGGAATTTCTCTTGGTGACCGATTGCAACTTGTCCGGTATTGACTTTAAGTGGATGCCAACCAGCGCAACATGTTGTTCCCCAATACGACACCTGAGTATCGTGCATTTTGATGGATCACGCGGGTGGGATGAACGGGTCGCCTTTTCTGTTGTAATCGTTTCGGTGCTGTTGGCGGATGTCAGAAAAACAACATCCTGCTCGGTAAACGAATCACGACTGTTCATATAGTGCAGGTTGTAGTTTGCACCTTTGGATTGCAGGGTTTGCACAAGACGCTTTGCCGCGGCCTCATTGATCACTTCCTGGAGGCAGATTATATCGGGAGAATGCCTGGCAATCGTGTTGGCGACAGCTTCATGGTGGGCGGCTATTTCGGTTTCCTCGTCACGGCTTTCCAATCCCCAGATACGCTTGGACTTTAAACGTGCCACCAGTTCTTCGCTGTCCACCAACCACTTCACGTTAAATGTCATGATGGTGACATTGGGGGATTCGCCTGTCAGGACTACAGGGACCCCCATTCTTGGCCCACATCCACCAAACAGCAGCAACAGGACGGGAAGGATTAGGCGCATGGCAGGTCTTTTATATATAGATTTGTTCCTCTTTTGCCGAAATCGACTTCTATTGGGAACCCTTATTAGGAAGTCGGGCTTCCATTAACATTAATGGGAATAGAGGATGGTAGCGTTCCTCTAGGCAGTCAATAGGGTATTGTATTGATAGGATTAAGTCGCATAGTGTATAATATTACATACTATTATAAAATCAAAATAAAATGATAAGGAATACAAAAGAAATATATAATAATATAATAAAATCAGGTAGGGTTCCCCATGAGAATTACAGTCTGTCTTCATGCCACAACCCATGAAGATGTGGCCCATGACAGAGAAATTGTGGCTGATACCGTTGATGACACCATTTCCTTACCCCGTTGGTTTAGTTGCCACCAGAAGACATACCTGGACCGCAGCTCCTTCACTTCCCGACCCTCACACGGAGGAACTGCATCCCTGTTTCCGCATCCATCTTTACGCTGTGTTTCTCGTGTTCCGTCCACACCTTTAGGTCGGTAGATTTCTCGATAGTGAAGTTCAATTGGAATGAATCGCCAACCTTCTCAATAATGACCCCCCCGAGGCGGAAATGGGTATCCTGAATGGAGTCTGCATTGAAGAGGTCATGGATCGCAGGATTGGCTTTGATGATTTCCATCACTGGGGCATAACTGATTGTCGGGTCCATTCCTTTTCCTGCCAACTCTCCATCTGGAAACCCGTCTCCGGTTGTGTCCTCCTTTTCTGGATCGGTCTTGTGGGTCAGCACCTCTTCATAGGCAGTTAGACCATCCTTGTCATTGTCGGAGGTGTCATGGTCATAAATAGCGGTTATCGTCTTGTCGGTATCCATTTCAAGGGTTTGCTCCGCTTCTTCTCCTGTAATGTCTCCTGACCATTGCTTGAACGTGTACCCCGCTATCGTGTCTGCCTTGACCGGTTCATTTCCCCCGGTGGTTATATAGCGGATGGAGGCTATGGACCGGGCGCCCTCGGTTTCGTTGTATAAAATGAGTTCACTTGTCCCTGGAAGACCATCCTCCTCGTAGATCGTTGCCACCCATTCAGGATAGTCCACGAAGGGATTACGGTTCCCCTGATATTCTGTGTGGATGAGATCATTCCTTAATATTTCAGCATCATCAACCGGATCGTCCACATGCCATTGCAGCAAGGTCCTTAGTTTCGCGAAGTAGGGGGAATTTATGGCGACCAGGCTCAGGTCATTCGTTATTATCAAATCCGGTTCCTTCTCCACATCCCCCGAGTACCGTACATCCATGTAGAAAACCGCCCTTGCAACGTTGCCCTTTATTTCGTCCGGAGGTTCCCATGAGTCCGTGTCCCTGCTGGTCTCTGGTGCTTCCTCGTTCGCCGGTTTAGCATAGTTTGCATCCGATGAGTCACTGTTATCAAAAAACTTGTTGCCCCGTGAGGAGTTCACATTCCAATCCGCTGGCCGGAGGTTATGCAGATCGGTATAGGATGCCCTGGACGAGGTTCCCAATCCGTAGCTGTTGGGCCAGAGGTGTTCGCGGTTCCAGATTTCTGAGTATCCGCTGGCATACTCCTTCCTTCGACTATAGATCAAAATCACCTTGTCCACTTCGCCGGGGGTGGCATCCAGCACTTTCATGGCATCAACTGTGCCAACCTTTGTGTAGGGAATGATAGTGTGGTCGTCGATGATCCGGTGAAGCTCATCCCGGAGCGGTTTTTCTGTGTCTATCTCGTAGTAGTTGTCCAGTGTCTCTTGGTCCGCCGCCGTTGCCGTGACCGCAAATGATAGCAACAAGCAAAGCCAAATTGAGCAACTGGAATTCATTGGGAGGGGATATAGATTTGTTCCCCTTTTGCCGAAATCGACTTCTATTGGGAACACTTATTGAGAAGTCGGGCTTCCATTGACATTAATGGGAGTGAATGATGGCAGCATTCCTCTAGGCAGTCAATAGGGTATTGTGTATATAGGATTATAATCGCGTAGTATATAATTCAAATATATATAAATATAATGGAATATAAATAAATAATAAAAGGCTCATGCAGCAACCCATGAAGGTGTGGCCCATGACAGAAAAATTGCGGCTGATACCGTTGAGGATGCAATCTCCTTAACCCGTTGGTTTAGTTACCACCAGAAGACATACCTGGAGTCAGGGGAGGTAAACCATACAGATGCTATGCTGGGCAAGATTGTGGAGTTTGTGGGAAGAAAACCAGATGGAGCAACTGCCCGTGAGGTTCAGCAGCGGTTACGCAAGACTGCTAAAATCACCAGGATGTATCTGGACAAGTTGGTTCCCGGCAGGTTGACCTGTGTTGAGATGCCTCCCCCCAAAGAAAAGGGTGGTCATACCAAGGTGATTTACAGGTTGCCGGAACAGTGAATTTCTACGGGGGACCCTGTTACACTTGCTCCTGTATGGAGGTGCCCTTGACACCCACTCGCGGCTGGCGGTAGATTTAGCAACATGAAGACTTGGATAACAGTCCTGTGTGCGGTGGCGTTGCTTGGTGGGTGTGCGAAGAAGGTCGGTTTTGATGACCTTGAAAAACGGGACGGCCTCCGGTACTTCGAAGAGAAACCCTTCACGGGGGTTGCTGTAAGGAAATACAAGAACGGGCAGAAGTGGTTTGAAGACACCTACAAGGACGGCAAGCAGCACGGTCTGTCGACCTTTTGGCTCAAGAACGGGCAGAAGAAGGATGAAGCCACCTACAAGGACGGCAAGAAGCACGGTCTCTACATCTCTTGGTACGAGAACGGGCAGAAGAAGAAGGAAGCCACCTTCAAGGACGGCAAGGAGCTGGGTCCGGTGTGGATTTTACGTGCCGCACGGGCAGGAGTGGTTTGAAGACGCCTTCAAGGAGGGCAAGGAGCACGGTCCGGTGACTGGATGGTACGGATGGTACGAGAACGGGCAGAAGTCGTACGAATACGAAGCCACCTTCAAGGACGGAAAGCTACATGGTCGGTATACCGAATGGTACGAGAACGGGCAGAAGAGGGAGGAAATCACCCGCAAGGACGGCAAAATTCTTTCCAGAAAGAAATGGGACGAAGACGGGGGAATAGTTCCACAAATGTAACCTCCTAACCCGCCGCGAAGTCGATCGTCTTGGCCGCCTCCAGCCTAGCCCATCTCATCGTTGCTCTACCCCGGGGAGGGGGAATCACAATCCTTGCTCCTGCTCCTGTGGCACCCATTCAGCCAGCACCGCAGCACCACCAAAACGATTGCATGCTTGAACTGCCCAAGGTACCTGCTACGGTTCCAGCATTATGAAGGCATCCTATGGAAAAACCCTGCTGATGGTCCTCATGTGCTTGTGCCTCTTTGGGTGCAGTCAACCGGATGCACCCACTACTGAGGAGCAAAAGGAACTGGCTGCTGAACCAGTCAAGGCACCTGTCAAGGAACTAGTCAAGGCACACCCTTCTCCTGTACTAACTGCCGCGCCGGTTGAGGGTGAGTCATTCTCCATCCCTGATGTTAACCTGAACATGCTATGGTGTAAACCGGGTACATTTATGATGGGAAGTCCGGAGGGCGAAAAGGGTCGTGAAAACGATGAGACCCGGCACCAAGTGACCCTGACAAAGGGGTTCTACTTAGGCAAATATGAGGTGACACAGGCCCAATGGAAGAAGGTGATGGAATTGAACCCAAGTCACTTCAAGGGAGCAACCCTCCCGGTGGAGAAAGTCTCATGGGAAGATGCCATGCAGTTTTGTGAGAAACTCACGCAAATGGAGAAGGCCAAAGGTCGATTGCCGGAAGGGTGGATCTACACCCTGCCGACAGAGGCGCAGTGGGAGTATGCGTGTCGTGCGGGGACAGCAACTGTTTATTCATTTGGGGATGAGATTACTCCTAAGCAGGCCAACTTTATTCAGAATTTTGGAAAGACGACAGATGGACTCCAGTACCCGGCCAACCCTTGGGGTTTCCATGACATGCATGGGAATGTGTGGGAGTGGTGTCGTGACCGGTATGTAAAATACCCGAATGGTTCAGTAAGTGATCCTGCAGGTCCACCGGATGGCTCGTTACGAGTCCTCCGTGGTGGCAGCTGGAGCGGCTACGGCAGGTACATGCGTTCGGCGAACCGGCGCAGGGACGCGCCGGACCGCCGGAACGCCAATCTGGGCTTCCGTCTCAGTCTCCAGACAGAAAAAAAAGAACGGAGTGACCCTTAGGTAGCCGGAAGACCCGTGGGGGACCACAGGAGCAACCGGAGGAGGAACGGTGTGACCGTGGGTCCTTGTTGCTGCAGTCGTCATCCAACTAGGGATGGCCGCATCAAGAGTTACCGCAGGGGGTAGCAGTAATGGCGGCACAACCATAGGATCACTTACATTTTGTTGGGGCAAAACATGTATTAGTACCTGTCGATCAACTCTACTTCCACTGTCATATGACACCACGGTTGTTTGTGCCCCGGTTCCCCTTAATCCTGAATGGGTATTGTTCCTGCCCATGAATCAGTTGGGCCAGATTAACCACCAAAGAGAAATAATTCCATGACCAAGCCCAATTCAGATAATTCCATCACAGAGGAGGAAATCATAGACAGGTTGAACCAGAGGATAAAGGAGGAGGGCCGTTATCCGGACAAACCTCAAGGGCTGGACGTATCTCTGGGCAACTCATCTGCCGTCATGTTTCACGGCATCCTTGGTACATTTAATCAGGGCGGGGAGTTTCCATTTCCCCCATCCCAGGATCAGGAATCTATTGAGGAATAATTAAAATGAAATGGTCGGGACTATGACAACACATTCTACCATGCCGTGTTGCATTGCAGGCCCAAAATCAAGGGATGCTAAAGCCAAGATTCAAAAACAAACAGGAACTGGAGGACTTCATGCGGGCCAAATACGCGGGAATGCTTGGCGCGTTGACCCTCCAGCCACAGGAGACGATTTCTTCAGTGGGATCTTCCGCGCCGACAAAGACCATTCATCAAGAAAAGCAGTCGAAGTCAAAGGACTCGACTTCTACAGAGACCCCGCCACAGGGCTCTTCTTAAACTGTGATAACCTGGCAGATATGGAGGTCACAGATTATCGTTATCCTGTTAATGTATTCAAGGACCCGACTTCGCAGGTTAACGTGCGAGAGTTGCCTGGGCGAACCGTCACATTCACGAACAGGGTACATTTGGACAATAGAAAATACTCATGAAAATCAAAATTGAAATTGAATACAGTGTTGAGGGTGCGCCGGAAACGGACCTCACCAAGCATGTTGCCAGGCTGTCCATATTCCGGGTCCTGCGCGGCCTGTCACCCATGGTCCTCCATACCAGGGACAAGCCACTGGAATCCTCCTGGCCGGTCTACTTCGGCAAGCCCCAGGTTGGCACCGCAAAGTTTACCCTGGAGGATGATGGAAACTATGGTGACACCGAATATTATTAAGTGCACGGGCAAGATTTTTTGAGGGGTTGTACCGATTTAATCGGTTTAGGGTGTTTCCCAAAACGCCTAAAACGCGCGCGCCCTAGGACACATCGAGGACACAAATTTGCCTAAAAACCCCCTGTTTTTACTGTTTTGCCCTCTGGCGGTGTCTCGGATGGGAATACCTCACATCGCCCCTTACCCCGCACCATTACTGGGATGAAAATGGAGCCGAGAACGGGAGTCGAACCCGTGACCTACGCATTACGAGTGCGTCGCTCTACCAACTGAGCTATCTCGGCTTTGCCGGGGGGCTGGCTCCCCGCGGTTGAAAGGGTTGGGATATAGAAATCTTGGCGGTGTGGCGTCAAGTGAGATTTTCTCGTCT
>Ga0209660_1000367_pt1 | contig 27297 bp, 17 predicted proteins | sample SaaInlV_100m_DNA_2_FD_184659 | JGI IMG/M metagenome (GOLD analysis project Ga0209660, IMG submission 184659) | Marine microbial communities from expanding oxygen minimum zones in the Saanich Inlet - SI072_LV_100m_DNA (SPAdes) (version 2) | ecosystem: Environmental > Aquatic > Marine > Intertidal... | reverse complement strand
CCGCGCCGGCAGCGGCGGCCACGGCCCGGGCGGCGTGGGCAACTCGACCACCGGCCAGGCCACCGTCATGGGCGACGCCAAGAGCGGTGACATTGAAGACGCTACGGTTACAGAAACAAGTGACCCCGCGGCCGGCAGTGGTGCACAATCCGACGCGGGTGACACGTCGTCCGCGCCTGAGGACATGCCGCCCATCTGAGCGTGCGCGTCTCCGTGCGCTCCGCGGCACCTCGCGGGGTTTTGGGCCCCGTGGAGGTGCCGCACCTAACATTAGAACGTGACTGGCAAAGTCAGGGCGGTGCGTCGGTGATGATGATCCGGCTAGTTAGTCTGCCCCTAGTAAACTCAAGCCCTTCAAACGCCCTGGCCTCAGCTGGGGCGTTTGTCGTTCTAGTCTCCGGTGCGTTGGTTCAGGCGGTCGATGCGCTCGTGGATGCGGGTCGTCTCCTTGGCCTGAGAGTCGGCCAGGCGTGTGAGCGCATCAGACTGAGCTTCGGCAGTGCGTATCAGATCGGCGTCGCGCTTCTTGCCCCCCTCGATGACCGACGTCCTGATGACCGTCATGTCCTCCCGCATTAGCGTGGCGTTGTCGCGCAGCGCGGTGTGCACGCCATCGAGAGCCGCGGCCATCTCGGTCTTGTCGGCCTTCTTCTCGGCTAGATTGTCGATGGCCCTGACCTGGCGCTTGAACACCCAGCCAAACGCAGTGAGCAACAGCCCGGTGATGGTCGCTATTGCCACCATACCGAACTCACCGAACATGCCGGCGCTCGCCGCATGCTCAACTATGACCTGCTTCTTCTCGCTCATTCCTACATTCCTTGGGTGTTTCCTTCGGCACCTGCCTGCAAGTGTGTTCACCCGGCTACCCCTTAGGCGCCTTCCATGCCGTGACGGCCTTCTCGGCTGATCTGCCGACAACGTAACCACCCAGGCCTATCTTGAGCAGCCCCCACATGTCCGGTGGAATCTCAAGCGTCGGCGCTTCCGGCCAGAACAACGAGAGGTACGGGTAGATGATGTAGTTGTTCGCGATGATGACCACGAACACCAGCATCGTGATGGGTCGCCAGTTGGCAGTCAGCCAGTGCTGAGACGACGCCTCCGCAGTGATGATCGCTATCTGCCCCTCAAGGGACTTCAGCTCGCCAGCCTGCGTCAGCTCTACAAGCTTCAGCTTAGCTTCCATCGCTGCCTGCGGATCAGGGATAATCTTGTCGATGATGCTGGGAACGATGCCCAGAATTGCGCTTAGCATGACGGTCTCCTGGTTGCTTGGTTATACAGGTTGGCGCAGCGCGCCACGCTCCGTACGCTTGGCCACTCGTGCGCTGATGTCATCCCGAAACGATTGGTCGAGAGTGCCAATCATTCCTGGTTGGCTGAAATAATCTTCCATTCGCCGGACCAACTTGGCGTCCGTTGCGAGTAGCTCGGAATCAATGGCCAACCGCTTGTCGCGGTCAGGATCGCTTCTCTCCCAGCTCATTCCGTCAGCAGCGAGAACATCCCCATCGGGCTCTGTTGGCGAGGGCATCCTGCTGACGGTCCCCGGTGGTTTAGTATTCCGCTCGTCACCCCATTGGAGCAACTTCCGATCAACATCTATGTCTGCAACCATTCCCATGTCTCTATACCTCTGAGAATCTATCTGTGAACATGTAGCTATTTATCCCCACGTTCGCCGTAGGTATGCCGGTGAGCGCATACCGGGAGCCGGTCATCTGTTGGTTTGCGTCGAGGCGCATCGCAAAGGCTCCAGATAGCGTGCCCACGAGCGTGCCATTGACCGCGGTGTGCCCAATCTCGTTGAAGTAGTTGGTCCCGTTCCCCGACTCCGATGCTGCCCCGATACCGCCTATTAGGTTTCCCGCGTAGATGTTGTTCGCGACGTACATGTTGCCAAACACAACCGAATGTGCCGGAGCAGCCGCACATGTAAACAACGTTAAGACGCTCTGCGTCCATGCGGTTGTGGATATTTGGGTTAGTGGGATAGTAAACCGATAGTGTCCGGCACTCTCATCGAAACCGTGCAAATTGTTCGAGGCGTCGGTCGAAACCGCTCCAATCCGCCTACCAAGAGTGAACCCGCTCTGCTTAGTTACGCCCGCCCAAGTCGCGCTGGTACTGCACACCACAATCGAATTTGCCTGGGCTGCATCGTGCGTAACGTACAGGTACAGAATGTCGCTAGCAGGGATAACTCCGGTGTCTAAGTTCCCCGCTCCGCTCCACAGCGCATCACACACAATCGTAGCAGCAGCATAGGTGATGTACTCAGTGCTGGTGCTATCCCAGCACCCACCGGCACCTATATCCAGGTCATGATCGGCATCAGTGCCGTTGGCCACCGAGAAGCCGTGATCGTTTATCCGGCCGAACTCGACAATCCCCAGATTTGCCCTTGCCGCTGCAGCCGTAGTCTCTAACAGCAGGGTCTGCATGTATGCCGTCACTAGCGCCAGGTCAACATCTGCAGCGCTCAGGTACTGCACGCCCAGCGCATCGGCTGCCAGGGCTAACAACTTGCCACCGTTACCGGCCGGCAACGGCATGGTGCCACTGAATAGTGGGTCAGCGGCCGTCGGCAAATGGATGGCCCGGTTGACAGTGAAGTCAGCCTTGCGCACCACCCGCGTGACCTTGTCGAATGCGTTCTCATGCAACGAGCCGCGGAAGTCGCCGACGGTAGCGAACGGGATGATCTGCGACGTAGGCGGATTGTCCTCAATCGCGATGACGTGGAGGTTTGTTGGTGGCGTAACGAAAACGACCTGGCCGCCGGCGTCCACGCCAACCCCAGTGACCGTGTAGTCGACATCAACCACGTGCGTGGTGACAACGCCCAGAGTGTCAGTCGTGGTCACCAGTAGGTCGGTCTTCAAGCCGATCTTGAACGTGTAGTTCCACGCCGCGGTGACGCCATTGGCGGTGTGGTTGTTGAGTGGGGTCTGGCCAGCAGGTATGGTCATGGTTAGCGCTCCGGTCCAAACAGGACTTGTTTAACAGTGGATGGCACGTCTGCGCCAGTTTCCTGCGCGTGAATGTACCCGAAAATTGACCGATTTATCTGTGTGGTTGGCAGACCGAACAGCAGGCCTATGGTTTGTATCGCAGCTTTGGCGGCCGCTTGGTCGGCCTCGCCTTGTTGCGCTTGTTTCACCAGGCGCGTGAATGCCGGGATGACAGACAGCCCCTGTGGTCCACTGTAGTCAAACCCTTGTGCCATGCCTGAGAGCTGCGCAGTCAAGATGTTCATGCCCAAGAAGAACCCGACCTGCTCACGCACCAGGCGCTCCTCGAACGGGGTGTCTTCGTCGTCGCCGGCAACCCAGGCGCCGAGCATCGCGTTGAGGATGGCTGGCACCGACATGGTGACGAACGTATTGACCGACCAGTTGTACCCGGCCGCCATCTTGTCGAGCGCGCTCGCGTCGTCTGCCTTCATAGCCAGGCCGGTGCGCCGGTTGTTCTCCACCTGTAGCGAGTAGGTGGTCATGGTGTACGTCAGGAAGTTGGTGAACAGCTTGCGCCACGGGCCGCCTTGCGCATCGTCCATGTGGGTCGTCGTGTCCATCGGGCCGCCGCCGCCCTGCGCGGTGCGCACCACCTGGTCTGCCCACTTGGCTGCGTTGTCGTCGCTCTTGCCTAGGCTCGACGCATGGTCGAATGCAGCCATCCAGGTTGGCAGGTCAACGCCCCAGTATTGCGACTGCACGATAGGGAACATGACCGCCTGCTTGAGCCCGTCAGTGATGCCCCCGTTCGTTTGAATGCGGTTGCGTATCCGCTGCAGCGCCATGCTCTGCGTGTTCATCCGGGTGCGCATCATCCCGCTGAGCTCCTGCGCTCGAGCGCTGGCGGCCGCGGGGTTCTTGCTCATGCGAGCGTACGCCGCAACGACGCTGTGCACGCCGATGCCTGACATCCGCATCCGCACCACCGAGTTGGTCACGCCGAAGACCTGCAGCGCCGTCGTGCGCATGCTGGCGCCGAGCATTGCGATGGTCGCGTTGTTGCGCACCTTGGTGAGTAACGCATCCTGCATGTCGTGCAACTGGCTGGCACCGTCTCTCATCTGGCGGATTCGCCTAGTCAAGTAGTCGTAGACGTGCTCGCCGTACTGCCCTTGCATCGCCGTCTTGACGTCATCGTTGGACAGCAGCCGGCCGACATCGAACAGTGCGCGATCATGCGTCACATGATGGAGCGTATCGGTCAGGTGTGCCGTCATCACGCCGAGCACGTCCGAGCGTAGCGGCCGGCCCTTAACACGCGCCACACGGGCCTGTGCGGCGCCGTGCTTGGGCTTCGCACCTAGACGGTCACCGGAGTGGTGCTCGCCGGTCAGCGCGTGCTCCTCGGCCTTGGCTGATTGTTTGGGGTCGTACTTGATTGGGAAGTACCCGCCGGCAACGACCTGGCCATTGACCTCGAATGTCGTGAGCTCCACACGGGGCGGCGTGAATCCGTACATGTCCCGGTGCAGCTGCGCCGTCTGCGGCCACAGCCCCTCGAGCATTGACCAGGCACCCTGGGCGAACTCGACATCGGACTGGTCTATGTACTTGCCGAAGATGTACTCGACCTGCTGGTCGGTAAACCCCCAGCCGTCACGCACTCGCTGCCGATTGGATTCGGTGCCCCAGTTGAGCAGCACAGTGAGCGCGTCGTTCTTGCTGATGCCGGTGCCCAGGTTCTCATCCCAGGTCTTGGCTTTCATGCGCGACTGAGCTCGAGCGCCGTAGTATCGGTCGAACAGATCGCCGAGCTCCTCGTTGGCTGCGTTGAGCATCTCAGACTCGGCGACGGCCGCATCCTGTAATGGCTGCCCGATGAGGCGCCAGGCGTCGCCGTCGTCCTGGTAGCCATCGAGCATCCGCACCAGGTTGGATATAGTCAGCGAGCCATCCATGACGGCCCTGGTCTTCTCGAGGACAGTGAGGTCCTCGCCGCCGAACGTGTCGACCTTGGGCGCGTGCTTGGCATTGAGCTCCATCGTGCGCAGCAGCTTGGCCTGCGCTACCTCGAGGGCCTCGCGCCGACCCTGGGCCAGCATGAACGCCTTCGAGCGACTGGCGCCCTCGAGCATCTCGAGCGCCTGGTGCACGGTGGCGAGCTGCTCACCCGTCAGGCTCAGGTAATGCACCTGGTCCTGGTCAAGCAGTGCGGTCAATCCGGGGATGTCCATACCGAACGCCTGGGCGTCTTCACGTTCTTCTTGTCGGCGCAGCGCACGCTCCTCCTCGGGCAGCGCATCGTGTGGCGTTTCAGGATTGGCGAAGCCGGCCGTCTCGAGCAGCTGCGAGCGCAGCGCCTGCACGTCGACAGGCTTGCCGCCCTTGCGCCGGAAGTCGAACACAGCAAGGACTGTGTCGAGCGCGTTCTTGTAGATGTCACCTGACGCCTTGACCCGGTCGTAGCGCACACCGCGGCGCATGGACTTGGCCAGAGCTCGAGACTTCTCGGCCTGCTCGAGCTGTGCCTTGGCCGCCTTCCAGATGTAGTGCTGGTGTGCCTGGCGCGTGAGGGCCTCGAGCGTCGCCTGCGCATCGCCTCGAGCAGCTGCCTGCACGGCCGCGTCGCCCCACTTCTGCTCCTGGCGTTGTATCTGCCCTAGCCGCAGGCTGCGCAGCGGGACGTTGGCTGTGGCGGCCTCGGCCGCAGCTCGCAACTGGCCGCGGATGTCGCCTGGTTGCTCCTGGCTGCCCATCTGCCGGCGCAGCGCCGCTATCTGGCGCACCAGGGACTCGCCGGTCTGATCGGCGTGCACTGCTGCAGCAGCTCGTGTGCGAATGGTGTCGTCGTCCATCTCGGACACCTCGGCCTTGGCGCGCCTGGTGCCCTCTGCCTTGGCGTATGCCTTGCGCTCTGCCTTGGTCATGGTGTTGGCCATGGCCTCGACGAGCTCGGCGCCACTCGAGTACCCCAGCACGCTGGCCGCGATGTCGATGTCGACACCATCCTTGGCCGTCAGTCGGTTCATGCGCCTCGAGCGCGGTGCGTCGGTTAGTGCCCGCACCTGGCTGGCGTTGAGCTTGAACGCATCTGTGCCGTCGAGGGCTGCCGTCGCTGCAGAGAATCGGTCGCTGACCTGGCCCGACGTCAAGAAGTCCCAGGTCACCACATCGCGGTCGCGCTCGAGCTCAGCTGCCGCGTCGGCCTGGCGACGGCGCTCGACGTCCTTGAAGTACGCGGTCGTGTCGCGCTGCAGGTCCTTCATCATCTCGACGGTCAGCTGGGCGGTGGCCTCCTCCGCGGCTGCGTCCATCGCGTCCTGCACTTGGGCGCGTGCATCGTCGTCTAAGCCCAGGCCATCGAGCGGCAGCTCGTTGCGCTGGCCGGCCGCTTCTCGAGCCGCCAGGATGGCGTCGTCGGTCGCCAGCATGCGGTCGAAGACTTCGCGAATGGGGTCGTTGAGCTCGGCGCCGCCCAGCTTGTTGGTGCCGAACGGGCTCGAGCGCAGCAGGTTGCGGTACAGGTGCATGAGCCAGGCGCGGAATTTGTTGAACACGCTGGCGAGCTCGCGACTCGGGGCGCGGCCCTCCATGAGATACGTCTCGAAGCCGCTTGCAAACAGCTCGTGCCTGGTGCGCTCGTCCTTGGCGCCCTGGCTACGGAACCACGTCTCTGCGGCCGCCAGGTCGTTGGCAATAGATGGGTCGATGGTCTGAGCGTCGCGCATCACCTCGAGGAAGTAGTGCGCGCTCTCGTGTAGGAATGTGCTCTTGTCCTTGCCGCGGCCGAGCACGATGCGACGCTTGGCCGGCTCGTAATAGCCTCGAGCCTCGGGCGCGCTCGCGACGGGTTTCGGTTGGTTGAGCGCGGCTGGCGCCGGCAGCGCGACGTTGCGGTTGTGCCAGACGACGAACTGGTCGTCGCGTGCCACGTCCTCAGTTGCTCGTGGAGCGCCGGACATATCACGCCGATGTGCCACAGGGGCCTCGCGACGTTCGGCTGCGTTCAGGTGCATGCGCGCCTGAGTGGCGCGGGCCTCGACCTCACCGGCCAAGCGGTGGTAGAGCTCATAACTGCTGGCGTACTTGACGTCGTGCAGCTGGTTCTGTAGCTCGACATGCTTCTTGCGGAGCGCTCGGCCAGGGGCCACCGTGGCGACAGCGGCGCCATAGGCCTTGGACGCGGCTGCTTGTATTGTTCTCACCGTTCGAGGGTCGCTCTCGAACGTCGCCAGCCACGACGGCCCCAGCCTCGTTTCAATGGCGGCCGCCATGCGCAGCGATGACCTCCGCAGCCATTCGTTGTAGTCCTTGCTCCGACGTTTTGGCGCGCTGCCACCCCACGCCGAGAGGTCGCGGGTAAGCTGAGGGTCTAGTTCTCGAAACTCTGGATGGTGCGCCCACTCGAGCAGTCCGCGAACGTGACGCCCTACCGTGGTCAGCTTGTCTCGAGCCACGTACTCGCGCAGCTTCAGCATGTCGCCATACAGGTGTGCGTTGTGCACCGTTTCCAGGGCCTTCGCTTCGTAGGCGTCCATCATCTCGGGCATGACGTCGCCGAAGTGCACGCGCATCCAGCTATCGAACTCGTGACTAAACGCCGACGACGCCGACTTGTATGCCTCGACCGCCAGCGCCTTCATCTGTGGGCTCGAGTTACCACCCTGGGCGAACCCCTCGAGGGATTGGATAGCGTGCTGGACCTCGTGCAATACGGTTGTCAGCATCTCAGGCTCGGCGAGCTTGGGCGACATCACCAGCGTCTGGCTCTGCACGTTCCACTGGCCGAGCGTATTGCCAGGTAACGGCCGCACCTCAACCGTGATGTCACGCAACGATGGGTACGCCTCGAATAGGCGCGGGTGGTCGAGGACCTTGTCGAGCGGGGCGCTCGAGCGCTTGCTGCCGATACCAGAGTCGCGAGCTGCAGCCAAGGCCTGCGCCGCCTGGTCTGTCGTAGGCTGCTCGCCGCTGAGGATCATGTTGCGCAACGACATCGTCGCTGCGATTTCCTTGGCGAACGCCCCCGCGGGGCCATCCTCCCAGCCATTGTCCGTGAGGGATATTCTGAGAACGGAGACAAACCGCGGATTGCTTGTGTAATTCCAGCCCGTCTCGTCCAGCATTGCAGCAATGTGATGAGGCCGTAACAGCCCTCTGATGTCTTCGCTCAACGCAACCAGGTCGTCGTGAATGCGACCTGGATCACCGAACAGGGCGTCGGGGTCCTTCACGGGCTCGGGTATCGACAGCGTCGCCTGGCTGTCGTCAATCTCGAATCGCATATAGCCGTCAGCGCCGCGGGTCCAGCCAGTCTCTCGCTGAACGTACGCGGCGTTGCGGCCTTGGTCGAGCATCTCTTCGGCGCGAGCGGCGCCAGGCGGGACGTTGCGGGCCTGCTCACCCGCAAACTGGTTCAGTCTTGCGGGAACTCCGGCGGCCACTCCGTCTCGGCTAGCCAGCCCGCGGTCTCCTCCGGTGTAAGGCCGTCCCCCTCCCTCACGAACTCGGCCCAGTCCATTGGCGTAAGAGGAATCTCCTGGGCTCGCATCCGCTGCAGCTCCGGCGTCGTCAGGGTTTGCCCACTCGGGAGCGGGGAAAACGCCTCCGGCCAGGTCGAGGATAGCTTGTCGGACATCGTCTCTCTCCGCGCTTGTTTTGGTGGCCCCATTATCCCACATATCGCGAACCGCTGCCTGGTTGGCATCGGTCTTCCAGTCGGCTGGGAACGCTGTGCGAATAGCCTCCCACGTAATGGACTGTATCTGGCGAGGGAGGATGGGGCCGCCATCGGCCTCGGCAGCTGCCTGCCTATATGCCTCCGCATAGATGCCGTAAATGCCGCGGATGCCCGTGTGCTGAGAGCTGAACCCGCCGAAGTTCTTCAAGACCTCCGCGGCCGAGCTGCCGACGGCCAGCATCAGGCCGGCGCCGATAGCGTGCGTGTCAATCGTCACGTCGCCGTAGTCGTTGTTTGGCGACAGGATGTTGTTGTAGAAGTTGCGCACCTTGTGCGCGTCGCCCATTGCTGCGCTGACCCCCTCGAACGACATGTCATCCAGAACCGCGAGCGCCTTGGACATCTCCCCGTATGAGTTCCACGAGGTGGTGCCTCGAGGTTCGCCGATGAAGTCGCCCTCGGGTGTTAGCACCCGGTGCCCGCGTTCGTTGTGTGCCTCGTCGTAGGCACGCAACCACATCGCTCGGTCCTTGGTCGACGTCAGGCTCGCGTAGTCTGACTGCAGCACCCGTCGCAAGTTCTCGAGGTCCTCGAGAGAGCCGCGACTCTCGAACCTGCCCTTGCGTTCTGCATGGGTTTGCTTGCGCCCCTTGTCGCCCTCTGGCAGGGCCAGCCGAGCGAGCCGCCCTCGCTTGTTGGCCTTGGCACTCTCGGCCTTGGCTCGCCGCTGCTTGCCGTATATCTCCGACACGTAACCGTTGGGCCCGTACTTCCACTCTGCCCACTCGATCATCTCAGGCGTGGCGGCGCCGACATCCTCGAGCACGTTGAAGTGTAGGTCGACGACCCGCTCAGCCAGGCTGATATTCTCAAACCAATCCTTCTGCGGTGACAGCGCTGCGAACACGCCAGCCATCGCATGATCGGGAATGCCGAACCGATCAGCCCAGCGGGATGTCAGCGCTCGAGCGCCGTCATACCAGCGCCGTGAGCGCTCGCGTATCTCCGGGTCGATGTTGTTGTGAATCCACAGCAGGTTCTCCTTAACGTGAGCGATGAACTCCTCGATGACCTGATCGGGGTTGTCCCACGATACCGTTGGCTTGAACCCTCCGGCCTGCATGGCCAGGAACGCGGCGCGGGTCTTGGTGCCGCCCACGCCAGGTGTCCTGCCATCCGACGGGTCGACGCCTTCTGGCGCCTCAGGCAGCGACGTGAACTGCTCGACGCCGATGACCAGGTTGTCCTCGAGCGGGTTCTCGGTCGCACGCGGCCCCGCGGCCTGGCGCGTTGAAATTCTAAACGGGTGATTGCCGTCCTCGTCCTGCCCGTTGACGCTGGGCTCGCGCATCGAAGGGCCACCGTTATGCCCGACACCCTGATCGAGGCGCTGAGGCAGCTGCGCCACACGTGGCACCTCGGAGCGCGGGTCGACCTCGCCCGTCGCGTTACGCACGACAACCACAGGCATGGACTCAACACCCGCCTCGATTGCCGCTAGGGCACGATGACGCCCGCCATGGTCGTTGCTCGTGGCGCCATCCTTCCTGACGTACCCCAGGAACCCGGCAGGGAACACGTCGCCGTTGCGCATGCTCTCGACGTAGCCGTCGACGACGTCCTGCTCGACGCCTTCCATCGAGTCGCGCTCGCCGAACTGATCCTGTACTCGTGCGAGAAACTCCTGCGGCGTCATGACCGTCTCGATGCGCTCGAGCTTGCCCTCGAATCGCTCGGGGTTCTCGCGGATGGCCTCGGCAATCTGGGCGTCGGTGGTGAAGTCAGTGACGAATGAGGGCGTGTCTACTGGCTGCCTGAGCGGCACGTTGCCGGGTTGCACCACCTCGGCCTCGAGCGGCGCCACCGCGGCCCCAGCGGCGCCGGCCTGGCGCGCTACCTGGCGCTGCTGCATGTCGAGCTCGGCGACGACTGCGTCGACAGCGCTGGCCGGATCGGCCCCGTGGGCCAGGTACGCCTCGAGGGCGTCACGGTCCTTGCCATCGAGAGCCTTGCCCGCCTTACGGATGCAGTCAGCCAGTGATGCCACCGGTTAGTTCTCCATGTGGTAGTACGCGATTACCGCTAGGATGATAGCGTGTCGGCGCCGTTGAGCGCGCCGCAATGATGACTCAAGGTTGCCGGATGACCGGCCCGGTCCTGGGCCTATGCCCCTGCCTTGGCCGCCAGTAGTGACGACGTGCGGCACCGTCTCGGCCGCGGCCGCGGCACCGGCGGCGAACCCGAATGCCGGTAGGTTCGATGCGCCCATCCCCAGTGTGACAATGCTCATGGCGACGCTAGCGCATCTCGGCGCTTGATGGTCTGACCTTCGGCTGCAGTCCAGGCCTCGGTACCTTCATCGTCGGCCCACAGCGGGGCTTCAAGCAGTACCGCACTGCCCGCGTCGTTGTATATTTTCTGCTTGCTCGTCTCGTCGTCAGTCTCGTTTCGGTTCTGCACAATCTGCCTGGCGAGCCCCGCATCGGTGGCCGCAGCAGCAGAGGATGCGGCAGCTGTCACCGCGGCAGCGCGGTCGCCGGCCGTGAATCCACCACCACCGGCGTCATACCCATAGACCGGGTTGCGCCAGTTGACCTCGATTCCGTAGCCGCCCGTCGTCGGGTCCTTGGCTGGCCGAACGTCGTCGTCGCGGAATATGCGCGAGCTGTCGGTCTGCTTGACGAAGGCGCCGATTGTCTCATCGAGATACAAGTTAACTACCGCGGTGTTGATTCGATAGTTGGCCGGGTCGATGGCTGTCGCACCACCCCAGAACTGGTGCATGCCGGCCGTTGTTGTGAGGGCGTAGCAATAGAACGCCCACAACTGCGTGCCGGCGTAGTCAGCATCCGCAGCGAGGTCTATCTCATCGTTGACGTAGTCGGCCGAGAACATGGTCACGGCAGAGCCGTCTACCGCGTTGATGGCATAGGGCGAGTCAGCGACAACGGCCACCACGAACGAGAACCCTGACGCCGCAGCGATGCCGCTGGTGTCGTAGAGACTGAAACTCGTGGCACCATCAAGCTCCGCGAACCTTACCCGGAACGCATCTCCAGCCGAGAACTCTTCACCGTTGGTGTAGTTGAGGGCAACCGTCGCGCCAGCTGGGTCAGCGTCGTAGAACAGGATGGCGTACGTGGTCCAAACAACGTCGCCAGCTCCAGAGCCATTGGTGTCAGCCGTCGTGTTGCCGACGGTTGTGTCCCAGGTCGGCTCGGTGTCGTTCGACGTACCTGCCGTCGTGCAGACCATGTACAGGCCTGCCGTTGATTCTGTGCCCAGGCCGGTTGAGCGCAGCACCTTGTCGCCCAGCGAGTAGGCTGTCGTCGCCGCCCAGGCTGATGCTGTTAGCGCCGCGACGTTTGTGACCTGCAGTCGGATGTCGGCGCCAGTGGTCGGCATTCCTGAGCCGCCAACCGTCGCCGTGACAGTCACCTGACGACTGACGCCCAGGTCGTCGACGTGGATTATGTTGGACGCATCTGCAGCCGCGATGTTCTTGATGGTCAGGCCCTGGCTGGTCGTGATGACGCCGCCAGAGAATGAGAGCGTAGCCTCGGCGTAGATGTTGCCGACCTCAGTCGCGCCCACGTCGATTGTGCCGGTGGCCAGCAGTTCGTTCTGATACCAGTCGTAACACTGCTGCACCGTGCCACCATTGGCGTCAATCTCACCGACCGCGAAGTCGCGGCTGACCCCATTGATTGTATGCGTCGTCGCGCCCAGGGTGAGCGTCATCGAATCGTAGGGCGAGCCTGACGGGCTGGTGGTGACGATGCCTGCGTCGGTCACCGTGGTCATCGGGATGAGGTAGCTGCGATAGGTGAGTGCTGTCAGCGCCTGCGTCGTGACCAGGTCGTAGTACCCGTAAGTCTTGCCAGCTTCGCGGGCGTAAATCTCCAGGGCCGTTCGTCTGTCAATGACACCGTTGTCGTAGACCTGGATGCACTCGTTGAACGCATCAGCCACCCCGAAGTTCGTCTTCGCCGCATCGCCGTCGAGCAGGTAGTAAGGTTGGTCTGCTGCATCGGCAAGCGTGCCGCCTTGAACGAGACAGAGCCATTCCTCTTGCGTGACGTCACTGGTGTCGATGTAGGCGAACCCACACGAGCGCAGCAGCGCTGCCGACGCGGTGCTGAAAAACTCCCAGCCCTGCCTGAACTCCAGCATTGTCTTGATGGGGCCGTCGGCCATGGCGAACGGCATGCGGTACTGGTTGTGCGTGGCGCCGGAGTTCCATAGGTCGGAGAGCGCGCCGAAGAGTGCCGCACCCGTGATGCCATTGGCCGCGCCAGCAGACAGGTTGCCAGCGATGTTCAGTGTTACCTTCTTGGTGCTCAGGTTGACCGTCATTTCGGTCCCGTCTGAGCAGTTCGCCTTGGCGGTAATCCTAGCCATACGCTGGGTCCACCTCTAGCGTGACGCTGATGCTGGAGTCAACAGAGCCAACATTAAGGTTCGACTGCCAGTAGGGCTTGTACCCGGCCAGGAACACCTGAATGTCGACGTTGTTGCCAAGTGGCGCCGTGAATACAAATGCCTCAGACGTGCCAGCTGTCTCGACGTGCAGTTCTTCGGTTTGCGTTCCGGCGGCGAGGATGGTTAGCTCTGCGCCGGTCGGTGAGATGTTGACGGTGAACGTCACGTCGTTGGAGTAGGTGACGCCCGTGGCGCTTCCTGAGATAGAGGAGGTCGAGAAGTCCGACCCATTAGACAGCACGACCGTGAGCGCGGAACTGTTGGTTGAGTTGTAGTGCAGGTCTACCGTATTGCCGCTGCCCGTGATCGCGTCAGCGGTTAACGATACTGCGCCAGTGCCGGTGAACTCGACGCGCAGCCCAATCGCGTTATTTGAAAATGTACAGTTTGCGAGGTCGTCAAGCTCTGCCTGTAGTGCCGCCTGCGTGGCACCCGAGATAGTCATGCACTGCGCGTCAAGGGTGTTATCGAACGTGTTGCCTCCACTCAAGTCTGCACTGTTCTTGGTTATCTCCTTGCACCCTGTGATTGTCATGCCCGCAATCGGCGAGCCAATATCGTTAAGAGTTACGGTGCCCGACAACAGCGTTAGGCCATTCATCGAGTAGGCCGCGCTTGCGCTGGTCAATGCGTTAATAAGGAAGTTGTGCAGGTTCCCCAGGTTGACAGTCGTCTTGTCTAGCGTAATGTCGCAGTCGTCGCTGGCGTAAACACTGAGCGTGAATGCCGCCGCCGACACTTGGCAGTGCATTTGCAGAATGTCGATGTCCGCAGCCGCAGGGAACTCTACCGCCTGTGACGTGCTATCCCAAATTGTCTTCCTAGCGCCGTTGCCAATCTGGATGCTTTGGTGGGCGTAGAACTGGGAAGTCGCCTGCCCGCCCTGGGCTTGAACACTTGAGAGGCCAGCGCTGCTTGCTATCTTCTCAGCAGTGCTGAATGAAGCCACTGCCCCTCCGGTTGAGCCGCCAATGATTTTCATCGTCAGCAAGCTATACAGGAACGCCCACACGGGCTGGTCATTAGAATACTCGGACCAGAACCCAAACATTATGTCGCTTACAGATGCGTTGTTAGGAGTGCCGTGCGTCTCGTAAGGTGTCTCTGAGGCTTCAAAAACGTAAGGAAACGTGCCGCGATTTGGTGTGACCAAGGTATCTCGGGACGCCATCTTCCACACGTTTGCGCCTGTAGTCGTCCCTGTAATAAGGCCGATGTACATCCCGCCTATGCTCCAGTCAGCAAGGGCTACGCTCCCAACCTTATGTATAAACGACAATATTGCACCGCTTAGGTCTTGCGCGCTTGCTAGAGGGACTCGTGTTATCGAAGGTTCGTATCGGTCGCCCGTGTACAATTGGTAATTGCAGTGGTCTATTAAACCGTTTCGCGGGCCGAGCGGCATTGGGTAGTTGGCAGTAACCGCCTGAAACGTGCAGGTGGTACCTTCCAAGTCAGGAACCGCTCCGGTTGGGTCTGCGTCGGGGGATGTTCCAAGTTCTGCACTGTAACCGGCCTCGAACAGCCCATGAACAAGCGTAGCCGGAGAATCGGTCGGGTCTTGGTAAGCGTCTATCTCCGCATTCCCATCGTCACGCACCTCAATAGTCCAAGCGTGACCGAATCGCGTGACGGTATAGGCTTGCCTGCATCTATGGGAGGTCGTCGCTACGCTGGCCTGCTGGTGCGTGTAACCGGCAACTGCCATGGAGCAATTGTAGTTTGATGCTGCCGCTATCTGAGTCGCCGCAGTCTCGAAGACCATCCCGTTGATTGACTGGGAGAAGGCAGCCTCGACAATGTAGGTGTTCGCCTCACTTGGCGTAACGCTAGGCGTGTCGTAGTACCACGCGGAAGCCTCGGTTGTTTCTGTAATCGTGTAGGTGGTCGTGGCGTGCGCCCCGTCCATGACGATTACAACCGCTGACCATTCGCCATTTGCCCCTGTGACTACAAGGTCAACCTCCGAGCTAGATGCGGCCCTGTTAACAAAGAGTCCTGCGGTATTTCGCTTGCCGGAGGTTTGCTGCTCTTTGGTCCAATTGGTGCTCACGGTGGCGAGCGTACCCCCGTAAATGTCGTGGTTAACGAGAACCATTAACTCGTTACCCGACACATGGGCAGGCATAGAGATGGTGATGCTCGTCTGGTTGCCGTCCGATATAACGGAACCCGAACGAAGTGGCCTAGCCATCAGTGCCTCGCCTTCGGTTTCACGCCGACGATGTCACCAGTGCCGTCAAGGTCGAACTCGAGCTCGGGAAATGGGCGCGGCTTCGACATGGCGCTGGCCATCGTCTGCATGGCCCCCGTGACCGCCTTGAGTTGTTCGCGGTCTGCGTCGCCCTTGGTGGTCAGGGCTTCCACCGCTGCGCACATCAGCGACAGCTGTAGGCGCTGCTCATCCATCGCCGCGGCGTGTTTAGCTGATTGAGAGCTCAGCGCCTCGAGCAGTTGTTCAACCGTTCGCTCGAGCCCCGTCTTGTGCCGGCGCAGCTCTACGACATCATCGCCGGAGAGCTCGCTCTGTCCTACCTTGCGAACCATTACGCCCCCATGCAGTCAGCTAGTTGTTCAACAACGCCGCGTCGCTTGCCCACCTGCTCGAAGGTGCGCTGCGCATCTCGCACGATGTCGACCTGCTCGCCCGTCTCGCGAACCTGTACCGTTTCTCCGATGCGAGTCTCGCCGAAGTCCTGCACATCCGCCACCGGAGTTGTAACCGCACCGGCGGCAATTTCATCCTGCTCAAGGCGCTGATCGTCGGCCTGGCCCAGCGCCTTGCGGACGGCCTCATTGTCCAGTTGGCTTAGGTCGAGCATGTTGTCGTCGAGCACTTCCTGTAGCGCTTGGGCACGCTCGAACACAGCCGTCGCGTCCTCATTGGCGTTGATCGGCGAGTAGGTTGGCTTGCCCACGAGCTCGCCAAGCACTGCGTTGACCAACGTCTGTGGGTCGTTCGCCTCGAGGAACCCCTGGTCGAACATCGACTGCGCCGTATCAGCCAGGCCGGACAGGTCTGCGCCGTTCGCAACGTCGATGTTCATGTCACTGGTGTCGATGCCCGCAGCCGCGAGCGTCTCGCCTAACGTAGCGCCGCGGGCCTCGCCCTCTGTTGGGATTGAGCCCTCGCGCATCTTGTCGAGCTGCATGTCGAACAGGTCGACCTGCTCCATGTGCTTGGCCAGCCGCGGGTCGATCTCCTCCATGATGGTCAGCCCGTACTTGTCCATCAGGTCCTGCATCGTGACGCCGGCCGCCTTCAGCCCTGGGCGCTCGAGTAGCGTCTCGAAGAACGCCTGGTGCACGAGCGCGTAGGAGCTCGCGACGTCAGCTGGCGTGCTGGCCTTGATCAGCTGGTCGTACACGTTGTCATAGACCTGGCTGCCGCCTTCGAGCTCGTCTGTGGCCTTGGCCTGCAACTCGGCGATGCGCGCCTGCACGTCTTCGTTGAATACCTCGTTGAGCGTCATGCCCTCGGGGTCGGTTTTCATGTCTTGCTTGAGCGCTTCGTGCACCTCGGTGCCGGCGTACTGCGACATGAATGTCTCGATGGGTATCCCGACCAGAGAACCCGTGGCGGCCGCCTCGGCGACTTGCTCCTTGAGCTCCTCGACCGCCTCGGTCAGCGGGTCCTCGAGAGGAAGCGCGAGCTGCTGCAGATACACCTCGGCCTGGGTCGGGTCCAGATAGACATACTCGGTGCCAGCCTCGAACCCCATCTCCTTAACCAGGGCGGCGAACCGCTTGGGGTTGTTGACCCTCAGCTCGGCGCGGTTGGCCAGGTCTGCCATCATCTGTAGCTTTTGGTGGTCCCTTAATGCTCGGTCGATGCGCCTGGTGGTTACACCCACGGCCTGCACGCCGGCAATCTGCGTCGCACTGCTCGTCACACTCGACACGAGCGTGTCACGCGCCGTGGTCTTGGCTATCTCCCACAGGTTCGCTGTGTCGCCCTTCTCGTACGCATCCCGTATCGCCTTACCCTGGTCACCGACCTCCGCGACGGCACCGGTCAGCGCCTGGCCGAAGCTAGCGAGCTGCTCGCCGCCAATCTCCGACAGGATGAAATTCTTGATGTTGCCCTTCCAGCCATCGCCCAGCCCCTTCATCAGCGCATCGGTTGGTAGCTTCTCAGTACCGACCTCGATGCCGGTATTGATGAGCGCGTACACAAACGCACCGGCCGGGTTCATGCCTTCCTTGATTGCCTCGAGGCGAGCGTTGCCGAATTCTAGCGAGCCCATTATGGCGAGCGCGGTGTTGGGGTTGCGCGTGACGGCGCCGAGCATCAGCGCGGGCACCTGAGTCACGGTGCTGATGAGGCCAGAGCGCATGCCATGCTCGAGCCAGTTCATGCCGGCCGGCGTGGTTGACCTGATTTGCTCCTCGAGCTCGTTCGATTCCTTGAGCAGAGCAGGGATGTTCAACTGCTCGTTGGCCGTGGCGACCTGGTTCTGCACCCTGAGCAGGTTGGCGTGCGCCTTAGGGGCATACCGCTCCATGATGTAGCCCAACATGCCGACGTCACCACCCAGGCCGGGAACTCCTGCCAGAACATAGTTGCCGCCGAGAGTGTTGACGTCCACATACGCCTGCATCTGACTGTGCAGCTGGTCGTTGTAAAACTGCTGATACCGAGCCCAGGCCGCGGCGCCGACACCCTGAAACATCCGCGTGGGATTGCTCGCGATGTTCGCCATCGCATCAACCATCGACATCTCCGGCTGGCCGGCTTCCGGGGTCTGTACGAGCTTGCCGTTCTGCGACCAGTAGTTCGAGTCGCTCAGGCTTAGCCCCATGACGCGCTCGATGTCGGTCAGCGCCGGGACGCTGGTGTGCGCCTGCTTGGCGAACTGGATGTCAGCCAGGTGCGACGCCACGACGGGCGTGTCAGACAGGATGGCATCAAATGGGATTTGCCCGCGGGCCACCTCGCCCTCGGCCCACTTGCGGTTACGCCTCGTAAACTCAATATCCTTGCCGATCTGGCGCGATAGGTCCTCGAGCGCTGACTCGTCGGCCGGGTTCGTTTCGACTGCCTGGCCCATCGTTTGCGTCAAGTCCTCGAGCGCATGGGCCTCGGGGAGATTGACACCGGCGAACGGGTCGTCAGCGACATTGGGAGCGGCCGGGGCAGGGCCCAGGTCGACGCCGGCGAACGGAGAGTCATTGGCTGCTGGCACCGCAGCTGCGGTGCTCGGTGCCACATCTGCGGTGGCGTCCACTGCAGGCGCTGCTGCAGCGCTCGACTCGGCGAGCGTGTCAACACCAAACGGATTGGGCGTGCTCACTTAACGCGGCCTCGCCACTTCTCCAGAGCAGAGCGCATACTGTCGTCGGTGAGGTATCGCTCCCAGAGCAGCTTCTCGGCTGCCTTGTCACCAGGTGTATATCGCTTGTCTGGGTCGTTCCGAATCATCTGGCGCAGGACCCCCATCGTGTCATCGCGACCATCGAGGTCGATGAGATACTGCTTGATGCTACCGGCGTGGGGCTCAACGCCCAGGCGACGCAGGCTGTCACGTGCTTTGTTCATGTCATCGGCGTCGAGCTCGCCGTAGCCCTCCACGGTATCAGTGAACCAGCCCTCAGTCGTCGTGGTGAGCTTCTCCACCGCGTCGATACCCTGCTGCAGGACTTCCGGCGGTGGGGTCTTGTCAGGGCCGTTAGCCGCACGCCAGGCCTGGACAGGCTCGAGCGCGACCTTGAGCACCTCGGCGTGGCGCCAGGCGTAGTCGCGGCGGTCCTGCATGGTGGCCTTGGTTCCTGGCTTCGGGCCGATCTGTCCAAGCATCGAGCGCTCGAGCGAATCACCCGCGGTCCCCGTGAACTCATTTGCAGCGGCGCCCTTGTTGGGGTCGAACTTGCCGAGCTCCTCGATATAGCCTGCGTACTGCGAAGGCGTCAGGCTTTGCTTGTTCGCATGCACTTGCTCGAGAGCCAGGTCGCGGGCCTCGAGACTATCCACCCCACCAACCATGGCGTTGACCGTGGCGTGCACCCTGCCGTCGTATTTAGGCGGCACACCCTTGAGCAGCTGCATGTACACGGCACCGGACACCTGGTCCTTCGCGCCGGGGTTTGCCATGAAGTATGCGGCCGGATCAGCGCCGCCCTTGATGATGGCGTTGACGGCACTGCGGTCGGCAGCGGCTCGAGCATTGCTCGCTTCAGCTGAGCGTAGCTGAGCCATCCGGGTCACCCTCGACTCGGCCGTGCGGTACTGGTTCGCCGTGATGTCGCCCTTGCGGTTGAGCTCGCGCAGGCGCTTCAGCTGCGCGCTGGTGGAGCCGCCGCCGGCGATGGCCTGATCGGCAGCCTCGAGAGCAGCCTGGTCGCCGACCTTGGATTCAACGAGCTGCTCGAGCCTGGCGCGTACCCGCGCATCTATCTGCGTGTCACCCTCACCGGTTGATGGCATGGAGTTGAGGTACGCCTGGGCACCTTGCGGGTCCTTGACCATCAGGTCCTGCACAACGGCAGCATGCACCCGCGTGCGGCTCTTGACCTGCTCTGCCTCGACTTGTTCCGGCGACCAGCCATTGCCCACGCCGCGCATCTTAATCTCGGCCGCGGCGCCAGCCATGAACTCCATGGCATTACCACCGGCCGCAGCCTGCTGCACAGCGTGCCGCTCGAATGCGTCGATGTTCACCAGGCGGGCGTTGTCGGTGTATTCCTTCTGGCCGGCCAGGGCGAGCTTGCCCATGGCGCCGAAGTGGGATCGCTGGCGTGCAACGAGCGCCTCGCGGAACAGCTTGCGCTGGGCGTCTGACTCGAGCCCGCCGGCGCTTACCTCGACGGCCTTGTCCCACTGCTCTCGAAACTCGGTCATGCCGCTCACGGCATTGATGCCCTTGCGCGCCAGGTACGGGTTGTCCCCCTCGTGCATCCACGTGAACGCATCCTTATCCAGCATGTTGACGGCGTTCTTGGCCGCGGCCAGGTCTGTCTCGTCCTCCTGCTTCTGCATGGCGGCCATTAGAGAGCCGGCTTGTGACAGCAAACCCTTGCCCAACCCGAAGAAGCCCGACGTCTTCTGATGCCCTGCGGCTTCGCGCTGGCCGGCAGTGACGCGCTCCTTGGCCGTCCTGTCATCGAACGTGCCGGTGCCTATCCGTTGCTGCGTCGGTTGCCGTGCCGGCTCGGGGATGTGATTGAGCGTGCTGCTCTGCGGGATGGTTGGCATGGTTACCCCTACGCGGACGCCGCTTGTCGCAGCGGGTCCCACTTGCTAGACACGGGTGACGACTGGGTCAGCAGCGTTGGGGTTTCCTTGCGGCCGTAGTCGGACCCGGCCCATAGGTCGATGTCACGCTGAGACTCGTAGTTCTTCGCTGCCGCTTCGTACGCTGCCGCTTTGTTGTTGCCCGACGTCCGGATCATCATCGCGTCCATTTCAGCATCAAGCATCGTGCTTGCAAGAATGCCGGCATTGGTATCCCCAGAGAGCAGGGCGCCACTCGCACCCATGGCAGCGCGTTGCGAGCCCGCCTTCTGGCCTGCGTCCATCTTCGCCTTGGCGACGTGGAGCTCGGCCGCAGTCTTCTCGCTCTGTGCCTGGTTGCGCTGCACTACCGCGTTGTTCGATGCAATCTGCGCGTTGTAGGTTGCTTCATCAGCTCGCTGCTTGGCCTGTATGGCCTCTGCATCGGCTTGCGCACGCTGCTGGGCGTCCTGAGCGCTCTGCTGCTCGCCTTGCTGCATGGCTGACATCATCATGCCGCCTATGGACATTGCTGCTTGTAGGCCACACATCAGTGGTCACTCCTCATCGTGAATGGGTAGAACATCTGCCCGACGATGCCCGCCGGAACTGGGGCGCCGAACTGGAACCCCATCCACTCGAGCCATCGAATTGACACCGCGTTGTCCACGCTGACCATGTTGGAGAGCGTGTCGTAGCTCGTGAACATTGCGTCAAGATGGCCGCGGCATTCCCGGAGGAACCGCCGGCTCACGAGCTCGATGCCGTCGGTCGCCAGTAACCAAGGGATGCCCTTGCGCGTCAGTACAGACTCTGGGCAGACCCCGAATAGAATCGAAGGAGAGCCCCCGACCGCCACCATGTGCGCGGTGGTTGAGTGGTTCCAGCTGATCTCGATTGCCCGATGAGGCGTTACGCCCAGGGATGCAACCTCAAGACGGTCGGCTTCGCGCATGTGGTTTGCCACATAGACCGCGGCCGCGTTGCTCGGCGTGATGAACTGCGCGCTAGCCATTGATGGCGAGCTCCGGCGTGATGGCGAGAATGGTTGAGGGTACGGGGTTCTCTTGCCGGATGTACACCTGTCCCGTCTCAGTCCAGCTCGGCTCGACGGCGAATTGCTGAGTACCTGACGACAGCGGAACCATCCCGTACCCCATGGCCGGGGTGCGCTCGGGGAACTCGTGCAGGGTTTCCGCGTCACGGCCGGCCTGCAGGCCTTTGGCGTCCTTGACGCGCAGCGTGACAACGGCTACCGACTTCTTGCGCCCCTGGACCGTGCGACCCTGGGCCGATACCTCAAGCGTCTGGATGTCGCAGTTGTACTGCAATCCAATGATGGCCCTCGTGCAGTCAGTCCCTGGCGGCAGTGTTACGGTGCCATCGGTCACGACCAGGTCGCGGTACACGGCCCCGTTGACCAACACCCACACCGTCTCGCTCTCGAGGTGCCACATCCCCGTGATGGAATCAGTCGCAGCGCCGTCGTACTCGAGCGAACAGTCCAGGCCGACATAGTCCTCGAGGTCGGCGACAACGGGGTCGGCCATGCGCTCGATGAACAGCTTGGTTACGCTATTGACCACCCGCTCGGCCACCAGGTAGACAGCGTCTCGAGTGCCCTCTGGTATCGCCGCCAGGCTCTTAACCTTGCCCGCATCAGCCAGGTGGCACTGTGTCCACCCGAACACTCGATGCTCGCGCAGATAGGTCAGGCAGAGAAGCGTGCCATCGGACCTGGCAACCCAGCCCAGGGAGTAGGGCTCCTCCTGGTAGCACCAGTCGACAAGCGACTTGCCCTCGAACAGATGGCGCGCAAGGATGGTTAGGTCGTCACCGGAATAGCCCTGGTCCTCCCATTGGAAGTTCAGGTCGCGCACCCGCGTGCCTCGGGCCTGGATGTACAGGACCGACTCGCCAACCACCTGGGGCGCCAGCGGGCCCGAACCTCGGCCGCCTTCCTTCTTGAAGCTCACGTCGCTTGGCGTCAGCACTTCGCCGGCGGCATTCGCCACAAACTCACCGCCAGAGGTGAACAGCAGCAGCTCCTTATGGCTGAGCATGTGTTCAATGCGGTTGAGCCGACGGGCGTTGAGCGTCTTGTTGAAGCTGTCGTCGTCACGCAGCGGCCGGCTGTATCTCATGTTCTCGTACAGGGCCGTCTTGGATAGCCAGAACGTCGTCGGGTTGTTGTTCGAGCCGCCGTACCCGCGACGCTCCTGGTGGTACGCGATAGCACCAGGGTAGTCATCCGCTCCGCCGAATGGGTTGTTCGACAGCGGTGGAGTGATCGCCATGTCAGGCCCAAGGTTGAAGTCGTCAAACGCATTGTTGACCGCTTCGCCTATCCAGCCATACACCTGGCTGCCGTAACTCAGCTCCTTGTACACGTTCCAGTAGGGAATGCCCCCTGGGTCGGTCCACGTAATTCTGGCGCCCCACGTCGTGTTCTGCGCGTTCATCGTTATGGTCGTGCTCGCGGATGCCGTCGACTCGTCGTCGTTGTCATCCACCGCTGTGACGATGTAACGGTAAGTCTTGTTGTTCGAGCCTGAGGCTGTGCCCTGCGTTGCCGAGCCCACGCCCGTGGGGATTGCCACGCTTGTGCCGAAGTTAACTGCGGTCACAGTCCAGTTCGTCTCAGCCACCCGGCTGATGTTCTGCGGCGCGTAGTCAGGGTGGCACACGGTCAGCACGTCAGCGGACTGCTCGAACTTGAGCCCGAATATGTCGTCCTCGCTCCACGCCGTGGTGACTTGGTAGACGCGAGCTCCGGTGCCGCCCGTCGTGAACGGGGTATATCCGGTCGCGTCTATGCCCACGAGCTCGTACGTGTTGGCTGTGACGTTAGCTGCGAACACGTACCGACCATTGAGCTCAGTGGTGCCGCCCAGCCCCTCGAGGTAGATCATGTCGCCGTTGGCGTACAGGTGGCCTGTCTGTTCAACCACGCACGGGTTGGTCAGCGTCACACTGATGACGTTCTGGCCTGTCTCGAGGATGTAGCCGGCAGACCCACTCGTGTCTCGAACGAATGCAGCCTTGAGGTCATGCAGCACCAGCACGTATGTCTGGTCGACGTTGAACTCGAACTCAACCAGGCGCACCGGGCCGGCGCTCTGATTAGGTGTCTCCCCGACAAATGCCGTGCCTGAGCGGGTCTTCATGCCGCCCTGGGCGATGACGTGCCAGTTGTCAGCTAGCGCGACACCTGTCTGGAACTTGGCCAGGTCGGAATGGGAGTGCAGCGCCGGGTCGAGCTCGCCACCTGATAAGGCGGTTTGTGTCTGTCTCACTGTTCACCTAGAACCGCATATATGGCAGGTCGTTACGCCATGGGGCTGAGCCGTAGGCGTACCGCGCAGCGATGCTCGCAGGCATCCGCGGTCGGCCCTGTTCTGATTGGTTGAGGTCTTGCGCCGCAGCCAGGTCCATTGCTGAGACGAAGTTCGTCATGGCCCTGTCTCGGTAATACTTGGTCGAGTCGCCGCCCAGGTTCATGGCCAGGTCGACGGCGAGAAGCCACGACAGTGCCTGAACGAACAGGGCGGGGAATCGCTGCTCGTTGGTCACAGCATAGGTGTAGATGCCGTAGGCCCCATCCTGATCGGTGCGGATGACCGTGTCGTCGGACAGCACATCGTTGGTGCTCGCAATCTCGAACGGTATCGGCGCCAGGTCGGTTGACGGCTGACTGACGCCAGGCGTCAACGGCCCCGTAGACGAACCGCTGGTCGTGACAAGCGACTGAGGCACCAGAGCGATCATCTGCGCGCACTGATTGGGATAGGCGTACTCGTACCTCCAGCCGAGCTGTGTGTACCCGGTGGTCGGTGCCAGCGCTATAGTTTTGCGCGCCCACATCCACGGGTACATGGCCAGCAAATGCTCGACAGTGACGTCGTAGAAGACCTGGCACTGAATCGCCTGGGCTGACGTTTCGTTGTCGACATCATTGACGACGCCGGCACGTATCCGCCCCAGCGCCAGGTTGCATATCTGGTTCTTGGTTGCCATCGCCTAGAGCGTCGGCTGCCCAGACTTCTCGATGCGGTCGGCCGCACCTGGGTTGTTGGCAGGCGGGTCACCGTCTTTGACCTTCTTGCGGCGCGTCGCCAGGGTTGCCTTGGTCTTGGCCTTAACGTCCTGCGCCGATGCCTCTGTCTCGGTGAACCGCTCGATGACCTCTATGCCATCGGGCCGCTTCTCATCATCAACGAATGACGGGTCGCAGGTCGTGAACACCTGGCCGGGGCGAACTCGGGCGCCGTCGATGAATCGAGTGCCGCCATCGTTTCTCAGTCGCACGTATTCCATGAGTGCCTCCGATTAAGTGCCCCCACAATGGAGGGCACTTCTTGCTAGCTAATGCCCAGTATCTGGACTTAGACGTACGGGTGGTTGCGTCGACGGCCGCCAGAGGCGATGTACGCCGACACCGTGCCTGCCGTCGTCGTCGCAGTCGCGATGACGAACTTGAGACGCAGGAACTGCTCGGTAATGCCTAGCGGCAGCCAGAGCCCTTGGAACGGGTCGTAACCGACAACCAACGTGGCAACCGGGATGGCCGCGGTGGTCATCACGGTAGTGGCCGAACCGAAGGCTGATGTGGTGTCCATCTCCAGGGAGAAGGTAACCGTCGCCGTTGCACCAACGAAGGCCTCGGTCACGATGACATCGAACGGGATGGGGTTGCCCTGGCCCATGTCGATATTCAACGCCGCGGCCGCGTACTTCGGCGTACCCGGAGCCCCGCGGTCGAAGATGTTGGTGCTGTAATAGCTGCCGGCGACCTGGCTCAGGTCCTGGTCGTCACACAGCTGCTGCTCGAGAGATAAAATCATTTACTGATTCCTCTTGTGCTTGGGAAGATCAATCCAGACGAGTACCGGCCTTGCGGCCGAGCTCGCTTAGGTGACCGTCGCCTCCGCGTTGTGGAGCGCGTCAGTCTCACGGATGGGGATGCCCCGGTACGTGAGTACTTCCTTGCCCTGGATTTCCATCGGCTTCAGCCGGGCGAAGATGTCATTGCTGCCCGCGTTCGTACCCAACGCGTCGAGCGCTTCGAGCACGTCCTTGTTGCAGTAAATGACCGACGTACCCGACTGCGGGAATCGACGCCCCTCGAACTGATAGAAAGCCTTGCGCATGAAGTGGTAAAGGCTGTTGTTGTTGCCGTCGACGTTCGTCGGATCAGCCTGCAGCTCAGCGTTCTGAATGTTCGCGATACGAACCACGTACCGCCAATCGGCCAGACCGATACCGCAATGCTGCGTGAACTTCTCGGAATACGCGAAGTAAGGATTGCTGTCGGAATCCTCGACTCGGCGCAGCCCATAGTCCTTCCGCTTGATGCCGGCCTGCGTGCCCTCAGGGTAGAGGGTGAAACAGGTGCTGTCGGACCAGTGGACCCACCAGATAGAGGTGTTGTCCGTATCCGGCGTTGTGTGCACACAATCGATAATCTGGTTGCCATTCTGTGCCGACTTGTCGTTGAATCGTGGCGCCAGGCCCATGAACTCTTCAGGCGCCGTTACGTCGGACCCGTAGATCATCGTCGCCTGCATCTCCTGGGCAATGGCCTCGAGGTGCGCCTTGGCTTCGTTCAGCCGCAGTGCATGACCGGTGCTGCCGGCCAGCTCGAGCACACGCTCGTCGATTTCAGCCAGCTGCTCGTAGAAGCCCGTCACATCAGTGACCTGCTCCTTCTCGGACTTGCTGGCCGGGGTGCCCTTGTAGAGCTTGCCCCAGGCGCCGTCTGGCAGGCCAGTACGCACGAGATGCGTGTGACTGGTGCCGTTGTTGCACTGGACTGCGACAGCATCTTCCATCATTGGATTGAGCTGCATCAGCATCTCGATCACCGGTGCAATGTTCCCCTTGGGGTCACGCTGCTTGATGACGTCGAGCAGGTCCAGATAGGTATTGCCAATAACTGCCATTGGTCAGTTCCTCTATTGGTTGCGTTGGTTTGCGTTATGTGTCCAGGGGTGAGCCGTCAGGCTTGTACATCCGAAGCGACAACGGAGTCTCGGCCTTGCTCCCAGGCTCGCCAGCTCCACCGATGTCGTCCTCATTCAGCCCCGCAGCCTTCGCGGCCTTGAGCATCATGCGGACCATTGACGGGTGGTTGCCCATTCGCGACGTCTCGAGGAAGTCCTTGAACTCCTTGTCGCCGTACGTGGATACGAACTGGGCGGCCAGCTTGGTGTTGCGCTCGTAGTCATCCCCACCGGGGCCACCGACCTCGGGGTCAGCCTTGAGTGCAGACACCCAGGTGTCCTGGGTTGCCTTCTTGAACTCAGCACTTGCCGCGGTCGACGCTGCGTTGTCAGCATCTGCCCGTTGCGCCCAGGCGACAGCCAGCTTGTTGGCCTGCTCCTGAGTGATGCCAATGTCCTTGAAGACGGGTGACATTGATTCGACCAGCCCCTGGTCGACGGTCATGCCCTCGGGCAGCTCTACGCTGTCGAAGACATACGATTCGGGAACGACAGCGGCGCCGGCATCCCCGTCAGCTTCACCACCCTTGTCGTCAGCTGCGGCATTTGCGTCCGCACCGTCCGCACCGTCCACAACCGCGTCGGGTGTGTGTAACGGCGCATCGAGCGCTGCATCTGCCACGCCGGCAGCAAGACTGGCGTCGCCCGCAATAACATCGCTACCAGGTGAGGTGTTATCCCCTCCAGCCTCGGCGTTAATCTCGGACATAGTATTCGTCTCCATGTTTGCTGTGCTGCAGGTCGAGCGCCTGCCCTTCATCCACCTCGTCAGCGACCCACTGGCGCAGCGTTCGAGCTGCATCCTGCTGGCCAACCAGGTGGTATGTATTCGAGTTTCCGGTCATCACAGACCGGTCGATGCCAAACTCAGTCAGAGCTCGGTGCAGGAACCGCTTGAACTGCGGCATCTTCATGAGCTCGCGCAGGTCCTGCTTGCGGCCTGCGTCGACTATCTCGCGCTTG
>Ga0209660_1000363_pt1 | contig 27387 bp, 10 predicted proteins | sample SaaInlV_100m_DNA_2_FD_184659 | JGI IMG/M metagenome (GOLD analysis project Ga0209660, IMG submission 184659) | Marine microbial communities from expanding oxygen minimum zones in the Saanich Inlet - SI072_LV_100m_DNA (SPAdes) (version 2) | ecosystem: Environmental > Aquatic > Marine > Intertidal... | reverse complement strand
TAGAGAAAGATTCCTTCCCCGGGAAAGAGCCCGGCGGTAAAATAAGCCATGCCTTTCTCGATCATCACTCCGGCCCGGATGGGCCAAGCCGACCCAAAACGTCCCAAGCCCAGCATTCTTCGCTTGGTGGGGGCAGCCTCGAAATGCCAAACCGTTTCGCCTGTTTGCAGATCGAGGCAACGGACTTGCCCATCGTCAGCTCCGAGATAAACACGGTTCTTCCAGATCGTGGGAGCCAAGCGAGGGGCGGCTTCGAGTTCGATCGTCCAAAGCGTTTCGCCCCGCTCGGATTCTATGGCGTAGACTCGATTTTCGCCCGAGGCGCTGAAGCAGGCTACCTTTCCTGCGGCGACGACCCGATAGGCGTCGTCGTAGTTCACGTTGCTGGAGTTTTTGTGTGCTCCGTAACCGTCGACGTTGCGTGGCCAACCCCGGGCAGGCGGGAAAGAAGGCTCGTAGGTCCACTGAAGCGAAAGAGGAGGGGAGAGTTGCTCGCCCGTAACGCTGCTGCGCTGGTTGTCGTGAGCATGAGTGGGCCAGTCCTTTGCCGGCGCACGTATCAATGTTACAATACAAGACCACAGTATGACCATTATGGCCATGGATATTCTTTTACCCGACGCCATTCTTCTTGCGTGTCCTATTACTCCCCCTTCGCAATTTGTTAAAGTGATATACCTGTTGGTCCGAAGGGTGGAAATTTAAAAGAAAACCTATCTAACTCCTGCTTGAAGGAGTGCCTTATTCATATTGTGATAGCAGGTCTTTGCTGCGACTACTGGGTCGTATCCCTTATTGTTCCATACCATGCCACTAACCTCGCAGTTAAAGTCGCCGTCGTAACCACCTGCATAAAACAATCGAATAAGGGCAGGGAAGTCTATCGTGCCGGTTTCCCCTGGGAGTTTAAAGGCAACCCGTCCATTTACCTTTACGGCATCCTTGACAGCAATGTGAGCGGTGTATGGCAGGGATGTTCGGATGGTGTCCCCCATTGATAACTCCCTGAATATATAATGACTGTAGTCGAAGACCATACGAAGCCGACTCGGGTTCCCCAGTTGATCAAGGAGCCAGATCGCCTCGGAGGGTCTTGATACAACGCTTCCCCTGTGTGGCTTTATGGCTATCGTGGTGCCGGTGGCGTCTGCAATCTGAAGCCATTCCCCAAGTCGGTCGCGTAATGATTTTCGCATGTCAGCAAACTTCCCGTTACCCAGGGTTGACTGAATGAGGGGAGGGCACTTGGGGGCGAGGTCGTGCGCCATTTCAGTTGCCAGTTTTAACCGATTCAGTGCATAGGTTTGTTTCTTTGCATCAGTTGGAGCGACATGCTCCATGAAGGAAGTTAGTCGAAGAGGGGAATCCGCAAGTCGTTTCTGTAGTTCTATTCGTTTTTTTTTGTCAAGCTTTGCAGGATCAGCATGCCAACCATTTTTAATGGTTAACTCCACTGAGTCGTATCCAATTTCCTCAAGCACCGCTAGTGCCTGTGGCGTTTTCAATTCCTTCATCCCGTAAGTGCTAAAACCTAATGTACAAGTATTTTGGCGACGACCCTTCAATGATATCGGGACAACTGTTGTTCCCAATGCAACAGTGGAGGATTTTAGAAAGTGTCTCCGATTCAACATGTCGGCAGTTTCGTATTCTGGCGTTGGATGACCATGACTGGTTTTGCAGTGCCAAAAGATAATTTCCTCTCGGCAGATTATAACGTCAAGACAAGATTCGATTCATTGTTAATTGTATCTTTTTTTAAATAGTTAAACTTCACGTTAAAATCACAGATACAAGGAGTTTGTCTTGACCCCTGTCGTTTCGGCAAAAAAATCGATTCTCTTCATGGCAAAACTCTCGACAAAAGAAAAAGAACGTCTCCGTAGTCTAAAAGAGAAGGAGCAACCGGTTCCTATTCCCGAGCAATTCAGTAAAAGTTCAGTCATTACACCAAGAATGATGGCAAGTTTCCTGAATATTGGCCTTCGCGAGGTCTTGTTGGCACTTATTGATATTCAAGGGCCATCCGAACCGGAACAAATCCTTCATAGGACTGCGATTGTGGGTCTCTGCAAACGCTATGGGACCCATCTCCCCTGGGGGGAACCAATCTATGCTGAGTCGACGGGGATTGAGGATCAGGAATCATACGAGGTGATCGAGAAACCGAAAATGAAGGTCGATGACCTGGCTGCCTTCCTTGAGGTCGACGTTCCTCGATTACGACTCCTGATCAAGAATCGTTGCAAACACAAGTCGACAGATGACGAGATAATACCGGATGGTGTCATTAAGCGTATCTGCGCCCACCTTGGGAAACAGGCGCCCAAGGGGCTTTAGTTTGTTTGCCTGCAATCTAGAACTTCCATTTCATTGCAAGTTGAGGTTGGAGGGTGTCCTGCTTTTTGTAAATTTTAATTGAATCGCCCATGGCATTGATGGTGGTCTCCTCAATCCAATGTGCCCGGTAAAGGAGTGAAAGATAGAGCATGGAGGTCATTCGCCAGTCCACCATCGCTCGAGCAACTGAATTCTCATCAATATCTGTGATACCACCAAGTCCATTCAGGTGCGCCTTGGTATAACTTGCCGAAAGGGAAACTGGACCGAAGAAGTCAGGAATATTTGCTTCTGCTGTAAATAATCCCATTTCAGATTCTTTCACAGGTGAAGAATAACTGGCTTCAATATGTAAGCTTTCAAGGATTCTGGAATGTAACTGAGTGTAGTGACTGATCCCATTAGGTGCCTGATCCATTAAGTCGAGAAGGCCTGTGCGAACCCGATTAAGTTCATAGGCTGGGTTTACATACCCAGGGATAAACTTTTCCTGCGCTTTCCTTAGTTCGTAGGTTATTTCGAGATCAAGAACATCATCCCAAAGATTAGGAAGACGGAACATGGTGCCCGCTCCCTGTCCATGTCCGAAATTTTCATAGTTGGCATACTCTGCAAAAATCTTCCATTGAAACCCATTTGTCTTTATCGGGTATAATCCGATATCGAACCCCATTGCTGAAAGAGTGCTGGATGAACTGACCCCAATCCCAATTGGGTCGGGTTCCGTATCCCTTAACATAGTCGCTCCGACTTCAAGTGTATTAAAGAATGGTGCGTTGTATCGGAAAAATGGGGTTGCGGCAATACGACCAGCGAGAAGTTCCTGATTCAGAAGATTACTGGAAAAAGACTCAATGGAAAATGCCGGAAAATTAAAATCTATAAGGAAACCAAATTTACGCTGATCCCAATTGGATGCATTGTTGTAGTGGGAAACCAACATTCCAGTCCCGAATGACATATCATATAGGGTGCCAACCCCGGTTTGAAATACATCGTCGCTTGAACCCCAGTAAATGTGTCGAATGGAACGCAACCAACCGGCTCCATCATCATACATATCATCTCGAAAGCGAATACTTCCATCACCACCAAAGTAAAATTCCAGATCAAATGCAGCATTCAGTTTGCCCAATTGGAATTCCGGGGAGAAACTCATGGACAAGTAAGTATCACTATTGATAGTGGCAAATCCAAGTCCGGCTCGGACCTTGCCATGATAACCTCCGGATTCCCCGTAGGTGCTCATTCTTCTGGGTTCCGATTTTGGAATACCAGAAATTGCGCCAAATTGGCCCTGCACATGAATACAGGAAATGCATAGCATTAAAAAATATAAACTCCTCATTGGCATTGTCTCATCGGGATAAATCTATTGAGACGAAATTACGGGGATAGCAAGCCTGATATTTAATAATTGAGGGGTTGATGGGATAAATAAGTTATTTTTACTCAATACGGACGCGAAAGAAACCGCTATCGTCATCTGATGGAACATATAAAGTCACTTCTGAATAGGAACCACGATCCATTCGGTTTATCGTTACCTTTGCCAGGTCAAGTGGTTCCCATGTCTTTAGATCATGGGAATGTTCCACGATGTAGGTGACGTTCCTGACTGATTTGTTTTCAGTGTAACTGAAACTCAAGTAGGCTTCCCCATTACCATCCTTGACGGTGTCCACGATCGGCGAGTAGGTGGATTCGTTGCTTCCCGGGTCGCTTCCCAATGCATACTCAAGAAGATTGGGCAGGCCATCATTATCGGCATCCTCAATGGCGGAAAACAGGCTCTCTTCATTGAGTTCGACCGGGTTTTCCGCTGACTTTGCAGTGGTCGATGCTGCAGCAACTGTCAAGGTAGTCGAAAGTGTCAGGCTGCCTGCGGCATTAGTTGCAATAATGCTGTAGGTTCCCGAGTCGGAGGCCTTGGTCCCACGAAGAGACAGTTTGTTGGTCGTTTGTTTGGAAATATTCTTTCCATCCTTTTGCCATTGAAATGTCATCGGTTTACCGCCTTGGATTGAGGCAGAGAAGGTTGCGGTCTTTCCCTGATTGAGGCTCAGTGGTTTCAATTCCTTGGTTGAGTATGGTTTGAGCAGTACCGTAACCTTGGCTGATGCGCTTTGCCTGGTGCCAACAGCGTTCTTGATCAGGCAATAATAACTTCCTGCGCTCCCGGCACTAGCTGAGGCAATGGAAAGGTTGGCGCTTCTCGAACCACTAACGCCATCACCGTCCTTGACGGCCTTCTTGCTGTTGTACCATGTGTAAGTGGATGTGGTCCCCTTGCTGTCCAGACTTTCCGTCACAACACTCAGATTGATCGCATCCCCTTCATTGACGGGACTGGCAATAGGTTGGTTGATAATCCTCGGTGCATGGTATACAATCAGTACAGCATCCTCACTGGTGGTTGTTCCTCCTCCGTTGATGGCCTTGACGCGGTATGTACCGGCGTTTGCCGTGCCAACCTTGCTGAATGCCAGTTCCGCCTTGTTTGCCTTGGCCACATCCTCCCACGTTACCCCGTCATCACTGCTCTTTTCCCACTGGTAAACAGGGGTTGGCTGTCCAGTAGCCAGAGCCTTGAGTGTTACCTTGCGACCCTCATTCAGGCTGTAGCTTCGTGGCTGGGTCTTGAATACAGGAACGATGTACATGCCGAGATCTCCGCTTTTACTGTAGGCCTTGCCCGTACCATTATCGACCACGCATCGGTATTCGCCGACCTCACCGATTTGCACATCGGCAATGGTCAGCATGGCTGAAGTGGCTCCCTCGACCACGGACCACTTCCGGGACTTGGGATCAAGTTTTTCCCATTGGTAGGTCAAGGTTCCCTCCCCATTGGCTTCAACAGTGAGTGTGCCGGATTGGCCTTGCACAAAGGAGGCGTCAGTGGGATTGGCAATGATCACAACCGATGAAATCACAGAAACATTGAATTCATCACAGGTAACCTTTCCTGCACCATTCTCGACCTCAACCTGGTAGGTGCCGTTGTCCCTTGTCGCGGAAACCTTCTTCAGTGTCAGTTTGCTTTTCGTTGCCTTGGGGATTTCAGATCCATCCTTGAACCACTTGAAGCGAAGGGACTTGCTGCCGGTTACATTCAACTGGATGCTCCCGTTACTTCCGGTGGCAAACAGAATATCCGTGGGTTGACTGGTGAACACGGGAGGGTCCAGTACCTTGAGGCGTGCTGTCTTGCTGTTGACCTTTCCGGCGCTATTGCTGACCAGGACCCGGTAGTTTGTTGCATCGGACAGGGCCGTGCTTGAAAGTGTCAGGGTCGCCAAGGTTTCCCCTTCAATGTTCTTCCAGTTGCGATTATCCTGACGTTGCCATGTATATGTCGGGTCGGGTTTTCCTGTGGCTTCAATCGTAAATGTGGCACTGGCACCGGTGGCAACCGCCTGATGTGCAGGTTGAAGGGTAATGGCGGGACGAAACACATCCGGTTCCGGGGGTGCCGTCGGTTTTTCCTCCTGATAGAGCTTGTTGACCTCGCTGGCGGCCAATGTGCGTTCCCAGATACGGATATCATCAATGTATCCCTCAAGGTGATTGCCGTCGGCATCCCTGCCAATAGTGAGGATGTCTTGGGATGCAGTGGTAAGTACGGAAGCTGTAGACCCTGAGCGGTTCATGGACTCAACGGCGTTGTCAATATAAACAATGGAATCATTCAGTGAACCATCCTGGGGGATACTGATGACAATGTTGTGCCAGAGTTCGTCCATTAGGTCGGTGGTGCCACTGAGGCTGCCGTTACCAGCCTGAATCATGGCCACACCATCGGAGTCGATACTTATCGAGAAGCCCTTACTGGACGAACCCCAATAGAGGATACCGCCTGATTTCCCCGGTTCACCACGAACCCATACGGAAACAGTACGTTCATTTCCGCCGGATACGCCAAGGTAGCCACCGGCTTCAACCGTGCTCTTGCTTCCGGTAAAACGGAGAGCATTCTTGCCCGAATTGAAGCGATCCTTGCTAAAGCTTACATTCCTGAGTTGGCCATGGTTGCGTCCGGGAGCCATGTCGTAGGCCTTGCCCTTGAATACATACCACAATCCAATCCGGTCCTGCGGAAGGAAAGGGAAATCTGAAGGGTCGTTGAGCGGGGTGCCGTGGAAGGCCTCTGTCTTGTCATCATGCCCGTCACCATCCGTGTCAACCAACAGCGGATTCGAGGAGTGTATGTTCATCTCCTCCCCATCGGTCAGGCCGTCATCGTCGCTATCCTTATCCTCCGGGTCGGTGCCCAGGCTTTTCTCGTAGAGGTCGGAGAGGCCATCCTCATCGGTGTCTTTTGTGGTGTTCCCAAAATAAGCCAAAACCTTCTTGTTCCCGTCCATGGTCACCTTGGTCACCGTGTCGATGCCTGATGCATCCCCGGACCATCCGGCAAATTTGTTGCCTTCCACCGGAGTGGCAACCAGAGTCACCACAGCTCCTGACATATAGGCCCCGCCTCCCATGACAGTGCCAGCACCGAACGGGTCGGTCACCACCTCAAGGCTGAACATACGGTCTGTCGGGGCCGAATTGTCCTCAAAGATTGCCGTGACGTCCATATCCAGGTCCGTTCCCTCAGTTGGGGCGGCCAGGGTCAGGTTTAATTTGCTGTTGGTGCCAAGGTTGTTACCATCTGCATCCTTCCAGCGCAGGAACCTGGCATCACCGGATACGGGTGTTGCTATAAGTGTTGCTGTTGCCCCCACCTCATAGACTCCGCTGCCGACCACCGTTCCCAGGTGCGCCGGAATGACGTTCAGCTTTAATTCGACATTGGGGTCACTGGGTGCCGGGACCGCAGGGCGAAGGGAAATTGCGTACTGGTACCATGTCTTGTTGAAATCCTTGCGATACGAGATACGCATCCTGCCCTTGTCGGTATTGCCGCTGCCTCCACGAACGGTCCGGACAATCCAGTTATCCCGGTTGACCTTGGACCACGTTGCCCCGTCAGCGGAATCTGGTCCCTTGGGATCCCTGCCGGAGGCTGCTGCTTCAAAATACCACTTCTTCCAGTGCCAGTCCCAACACATCTCCCATGCGTTGCCGTTCATGTCGTAGAGTCCGTAACCGTTGGGAGTCAGGCTACCCACGTCCCGCAGGCTGCGGATGATTGTATCCTGGTCATAATGGGCAAAACCGGAGTCCAGGGTGTTGCTGTTGGGATACATTAGCCCGGAAACACCTCCGCGCGCTGCCTTTTCCCACTCTGACTCGGTTGGCAACCGGTAGCCCTTGGCCCGCCAGTCGACCATTGCCTCGGTGATGTTGTGGCCAAGGTGGCTGTCCTCATCACCCGGTTCGATATCCTTGGAGCGCTTGGATCCACGGAAGACCTTGGTTCGGGCATCATCCTCGTAATAGAGGGGCTTGAGTCCCTCCATCTCTGACAGGGCATTGGTAAAGGCTATGGCATCCAGCCAGGTGATTGCGGTGATGGGAAACTCATCCTTGTAACCGGGGTCAACATGTGCCCGGTTGCGTCCATTGACCATCAGTGGATCAAACATGAAGCTGTAGCTGTCCTCCTGCTGGATTGCCCAGTTGTAGACATCGTACCAGTCCTTCTTCGTTGTTTCATGCTCATCGATGTAGAAGGCGCTGATATCCGGCGAGACAACCGGTTTCTCCCCATGATATCGCTCGTCCCCCTGGTCGAAGGTGCCGGCCGGGACCAGCTTCATGCCATCGGGCAACCCGTAGTCAAAGTGGGCCAGTACCTGCATGGAGTTAAGAACCGTGATCTTGAGCTCTAGCGGATTTGCCTCATCAACCGGTTGATCCACGCCATTGATGCTCCAGTGGCTGAACACGGAGCCATGGGATGCGTCAAGCTCCCTGGCCTCTACCGTAATCTCGGTGCCGTGCTGGATACTTCCACCGCCCCATGCGTAACCATGACGTTCAGGGGTTACCCCCACCGTCACAACCTGATACCCCTCGGTGAACAACGTGGTGATCGCCTTGTTGGTATCCACGTTGAACTCCAGCGGGTTGTCAGCGGAGAATCCGCCATCCACATCGCCAGTGTGCCCGGAGAATGTGTAACCGGGGCTGTTCTTGACCACCAGCGTCACCTTTTCCCCGCTGTTGTAGTACCCGGCACCGGCCACCAGGCCGCCTCCTGGCGGGTTCTTGGTTACATCCACCAGGAATCCGCCGGGATTGGTGACATTGATGACCGTGATCGTGAACACCTCCTGGTAGGTGAGGCCTGTACTGTCTGTGGCCTCCACGTTGATCTTGTACTTGGCCGCCGAGCTGTCATCGAACATGTGGTTGGAGACCAGTTGGTCCCCATCGATAAAGAACAGGTCGTTGTCGGTGCCGGCCGCTCCGTCCGCGAAGGCAAAGGTGTGGCTGTCATCCTCATCATTGTCCGATGCGGTAAAACTGCCGATCAATGTGCCGGTGCGATCAAACTTCCGGATGTTTTTGCCGTCCAGGGTTATGCCGTTGGGTGGGTCAGGGGAGTCGGAAACCGTGATGGTCAGGCCCTGGATCAACGTCAATCCACCGGCATCCATGATACGAATGAGAATGGAAGCCTCCGGTATTGTCTTTCCATCAATTTCCATCGACGTCTTCAGCTCGTCCCCATCAATCTGGAAGTAATCGTTGTGGGTGCCACCCTGACCGGAGACAAGGGCGTACTCATGGGTGTCTGACGCATCCGTGTCCGTGGTGGTGAACTTCCCGACCAGTGTACCCGCAGCCTTACGTTCCCGGACAACCGCATTGTCGATCTCCAGGGTCAGGGGCGGTTCATTCACATTGACCACATAGATGGCAAAGGCCTCGGTCAGCGTGTGGCCATCCCCATCCGTGGTGGAGACCCTGATCGAGTGCAGGCTCTTGGCCTCGTGGTTGAGCGGATCTTTTGACGTTATTGCCCCAGTTGCCTTGTCCAGTTGGAATAGTGAATTATCCGTGTCACCCTCACCCTTGACAAAAGCATAGGTGAAGATGTCCGTCGTGTCAGGATCCTCTGTCGACAGGGTACCGACCAGGGTGTCCTTGGGGGTGTTTTCCTCTAGGGTATTGTTGTCCAGCGCGAGTGCCAATGGCGGTTCATTGACATCGACCACGATGATCTCGAACTCCTGCGGGGTGGAAAGGCCATCCGGGTCCGTGGCGATGATCCGGATCAAGAGCTTGGCCCTGGTTTCATAATCAAATGCCGAGTTGGTGTTCAGCGTGGTGCCCTTGAGGTCAAAAAGTTCGTTGTCGAGGCCTTCATCATCCGGTGCCAATGCCAGCGCAACCTTGTCCCCGTCCGGATCGCCGGTCGTAAACTTGCCAACCATGGAGACCGCCCTGCCGTTCTCGGGGACTGAGTTGTTGGAAAGTACTGGAGGGGAAGGGGCTTCATTAATGTCGGATGCGTAAACCGTCAGGATCTTCTCAATGGACAGTCCGCCGGCATCCGTCCCCTTGACCCGGATGTTGTATTCATCCTTGGCCTCGTAGTCGAAGGATTCGGCGATCTTTAGTTGATCACCCTCGATGGTAAAGGAGGCGTTGTCAGTGTCGCCAGCACCTGCAATCAATCTGTAGCCTGGAATAGGTCGAGATACAGCTTGACTTGTGCGTTGTGCGTTTTGGCCAAGAGTCGGCCAGGGGGCATCGGTTGCAGGGCCGGAAGATCCCTGAATTGCATATAATATAGTTTCATCACCAATTAATTCTGTTTGTTCATCATTCCAGTAAGATTGAGTTCGCGCCTTCATGTAAATTACGCCATCTTCATCGATAGCAGGAGACGAGTGATAGAATGAATGGAAGCCAAAGTGAAGCTTCCATTTGTTAGAGCCATTTCGTGAATCAAGTGCTAAAAGATCTTCGTGAATGAAAACATAAAGTGTTCCGTCTGCGCCTAATATCGGACTGTTTACAATAGCATCATCATCAGTCCCTATTTCTTTTTCCCATTTGATACGACCTGTCGCACCATCTAATGCAATTATACAAGGGGGGTTTCCGGAGCATACTAAAAAGACAGTTCCGTCCGCCCCGACGACTGGGCAACTTTCAAATCTTTTACCTTCTCCTTGTTTGGTTACATGCCAAACCTTTGAACCAGTCTTGCAATCAAGTGCATACATGCCGTAGCTGAGAGTCCCAAAATAGACAGTGGAATTATATCCAATTGTTGGTCTTACTATCCACGGAGTTTCATGCCTACCATTAAAATCATACTCCCAAACTAATTCACCCGTTTTACCATCAAGGGCTGTGAATTTTTTGGTCAGACGGTCACCAAAGTATACATTGCCTTCTGCCCCAATAGCAACCGTACTGCACCTAGTGCCAAAACCCTGTGAGCCTGCATACTCCCATATTAAAGAACCATTTTTTCTCAATGCAAAAATTTTCCTATCACCACCCACGTAAATAGTGCCATTCGATCCAATTGTCGGGGCACTATCACTAAATCCTGTAAAGTATTCCCATTTTTTCGTGCCAGTTTCTCCGTCTAATGCATAAATATTCCTTCTGTCATGGACGTATAAAGTACCATCACTTCCAATGGCAGGTGTTGAGTTTATATTAGCACCTAGATGTCTCTCCCATAGTTTAACTTTAGATTTTTTATTATAGGCATAAAAATTGCCATCATCGGCACCTACGTATATATTCCCATCGGGGCCAGGGCTAAGAGCAATAGAGCCATGATCCGAAGCACCATTTTTGTTCAGCACAACTTCCCATAGTTTGGTTCCAATAGTTGCAGGATCGATCGTTGGACCGGTTGCCACATCCGGGTCCTCTCGTGATAACTTCCCAATAGTAGACCCACCAGGTTCATTCTCCGCAATCGTATCATTGTCCAGCGTGATATCTGTGGGGGCGTCGTTGACGTCGGTGACGGCGATAGTGAAAGGGACATTGACGGAGGAATTTCCCTTGTCGGTGACGCGTATGACGAGATCAAGTTTCGCCTTGAGCTCAAAGTCTAGGATTGCCTTGGTGACCAGCCTGTTGTCCTCCACGGCAAAGAGTTTCTTGTCCGAACCACCAACAAGGGAGTAGGTGTGTGTGTCGCCGGGATCGGGGTCGATGGCGGTCAGGATGCCGACCTCGGTGCCCTTGGGTTGATTCTCGGCAATGGTGGCCGGGAACAGGGTGACCCCTGTCGGGGCATCATTGCCATCGGTGACCTTGATGGTCAGGGCCTGAGTGAAGGTTAACTTGGATCGGTCGGTGACCTCCACGATTGCGGTCAGCACGGGTGTGGTATCGAAGTCAAGGACAGCATTGGTGCGAAGGTTGGTCCCGGAGATGGAGAAGAGGGCATTGTCATTGGGTTCACCCTCGCCGGTTGGGGGGACCAGCCTGAAGGTGTGCTTCTCCTTGGCGTCGTCATCAGTTGCGGACAAGCGGCCAATGGTGGCGCCCTTCTTGAGGTTTTCCTGGATGCTATCCTTGTCGAGGGTTATGGTCGTTGGTGCCTCAGGCAGGTTGGTGACCTGGATCGGCAGGAACTGTTCAAGGGAAAGGCCGCCGGGGTCGGTGACACGTACACGAACGGAATAGGTCCCGCGTCCCTCATGGTCGAGTGGCGCCCCGGCCAGCAGTTGGCCATTCTCAATGCGGAAAACTGCATTGTCCGTCGAACCCTCGCCCTCAACGAGTTCATATGTACTGGAGAAAGTGGTGGGGAAGGCCTGGGGATCCAGCGGGTCGGTGGCAAGGGCACGTTCATCATCATCGGTCCAGCCGTCACCATCGGAATCCACTATTGGGATGCCAAGGACTTGTTCAATGGTCCGGGAAGAGCCAAGGCTTTCACTCAGCTTGTGGGCAATCCCATCAAGGGTCACGAATGTGTGGTTGGCAGAGATGCCCGGCCCAAAGGTTTCCCGGAGGTAGGCCTCATAGTTAAGGGCCCTTTCAAGTCGGTTGGATCCCTGGGCAACTGCGGCGGGGGAGTTGCCCGCGGCTTCTGTATCGGTGTCCTGTCCGCCGACAATGTAGGCAACACGGCGAGTAGGGTAGTAGTCGTGGAGGGTGGCGGCACCGGTTTCCGCCGGATAGTCAAAGAGATAGTTGATGCCGTAGGGGTAGTCGTTGTATTTGTCCGGCGGGGTTGCCGGCACGGCGAATGAGCCGTCACCCTGGCGGCGATCGCGGGAAAAGTGCAGGTAGCTCCCGGGCGCGAGGAGCACATAGCGGACCGGACGTTTGCGTGCCTTGGTGAAGGCCGGCTCAAAACGGTTGACCGCTGCATAGCGCTGGAGAAAGTCCGCGCCGTCGCCATGACCGGACAGGACGACCTCCTCGAGGTTGGGGAATTGATTCTTGTCAGAGGTCAGGGCATCAAGGATATGGTCAAGGACCGAGAAGGTGGTGATGCGGGGGGCAGGTGTGTTGTTGTCACCGCCGGAATCCTTCCATGATCCGTCCCATGTGCGGTTGAGGAGATTGAACTTGGACTTGTTGGCAAAGAGGGCTGTTCGGAGTCCGGCATCCTTGGCCACGTCAAAAATGCCGTGCATGTAGGCGCCGATATTGTCGTGAAGCGTGTCCCCTGAGTCATGGTTCATCTCCTGGTTGTGCCCTATGCCAACACCGGTCACATCAAGGCTTCCCCGGCCGGTCAGCATGCTGGAGTGGTTGGGGAGGGTCCGTGTTATGAAGTAATCGGTCCGGGCATTGTCGGTAAAGGCACCCTCGTTTCGGAAACGGAAGAGGTTGGGGAGTTCATCGGCGCCGAGCTCATCGATATCCCCCGGCCTTAGGCCATCCACACTGATGGCGATAACATGAGAGACGGTCCCGGAACTACCGAGTGAGAGATCCTGACTGGAATTGATCCATGAACCGGGTACAGCACCCAGCCCAAGGAGTTTGGCGGAAAGGTTGGCAATGGCCCCGTTACGGATGGGTTGTGTGGCGGACTCGCCGGTGTAAACCGTGTTTTCATCTGCATCCGGGTCGGTGCGGGTGTCCGCGTTGAGTGCATAGAGGTCGGCACCGGCGGTCACACCCTTGCCCCAGGCATAGAAGGGGATGGTGAAGTTCAACGGGTGGGTATTGTTTGTATGCTCGTAGAGTCGCCCGCCACCACCACCATGGTCGGCAGTAAGGATGATGACGGTATCATCCCTGAATGCCTCGTTGTCCTCAACCATGTCGAATATGAGTGCCAGGTCTGCATCAACGGCACGGATCGAGTTATGGTATTTTTCCGAACCCCAACCATGGCCGTGTCCAACTGAATCGGGATGCGTCATGTGGAGGAAGGCAAAGCCGGCGGGGTCCTCAATCATCTTCTCCACGAATTCCTCGACAAGGTCAGATCGTCCCTTGTCAGGATAGGCGGGGTAGTCGGAGTCCTGCTCGTAAAGGTCAATCTTTGGGCCGATGGCACCAGTCCCAGTGTTCGTGGTGGCCCCGACGGCGGCTGACAATCCCCCGAAGAGTTGGGAATCCCGGTTGGGCCAGTGGAGCAGGCCGTTGCTTCCGGCTTCATTGAGTTGATCGGTAAGTAAAAACTGTGGGGCAACGAGAAGGACCTGCTCGTTGCGTGCCTCATTCGCAAGGGTTTGGGCAAGGGTTTCCCATCCTTCTGCAATGTCGCCCCCGGTACCCTGGTTGAGGATGACAATGCGGCGGATTGAGGTGTTTGGCTGGGAGATTGAGTGATTGGCAGCGTAGGGGACCCATACATTATTGCCGCCAAGATCAAGGTGGTACTCCTTGTCGGCAAGGGGTGTAACGGCAAAAGTGGCGTCCTGTCGTGCGGGGAAACCTGCGACTGCCCCGGCTAAAATGATCGGTCGACCGGAGGCTGCCTGGGTGCGGATGGATCGCGCCTGGGTTGCCGAGAGGATGCCAGACGGGGAGGGGAGTCCATCCTGCGCATCGAGGCCCATTACTTCAAGCAATGCCTTTATTGAAGCATTCGCAAGGTCGGTTGTCACAAGCGAAGCGGAAGCATTGCCGGTCCATTGACCAACGACGGCATGGCTGTCATACTGTTTCATCGCGCGGTGTGAAATGTCCGGACCTACATAGGGGAAGAGGTAGAGGTGATGACTACCCGGATCACGAAGGTCCGGGTCCATGAGCCCATGGAATATGGCATCAGGATTGTTGCCCTGCACGATGGCCGCAGTTGCGGCGGCCCTAGCATCATTATTGGCAAATCGTTTCGTTACATCCTCCCGGTGATCCCGGCCCATTTCAAAACGAATGCGAGCCTGTGCAAAGAAACGGTTGATCGCCGGAAGGACCTGCCCCTCGAAATCCTTGGTGGTGGTGTAGCTACCCGCAATGGAGGAACCCACGGGGATTGTCCATTCTTCCATGTGATGAATGTGTAAGGGCAGAATGATTTCCTTTATGTCATCTGGGTCAATGGCATTGAGAGTTCCAATGAGTGTCCCCTTCGGTCGGTTTTCTGCTATTTCACTGTTATCAAGGGTTATCGCCATTGGCGCATCATTGGCATTCTCCACACTGACGATGAAGTCCTGTTCAAAGTGAGCCTTGCCCTGGTCGATGACACGAATAGTAACCTCAAGGGTAGCTTTACTTTCTCGATCAAGGATGGCTGCCGAAAGAAGTTTGTCGCCATTGATGGCGAAAGCCTTGCTGTCAGCCCCACCGGAAACCTGGAAGGTGTGCTTGTCTCCCGGATCAGGGTCGATACCTGAGAGAGTTCCGACCAGTTGCCCCGAAGGCAAACCTTCTGTAAGAGTAGTCCCGGAAATGCTTATCCCTATTGGAGCATCATTACCTGCAAGAACCTTTACTAGAATGTCTTTTGTTAGCGAGTTCCCGCCGGAATCAGTGACTCGAATCCGAGGGCGATATTCGCTGCGACTCTCGTAGTCAAAAATATCAGCAGAACGCAGATTGCTTCCTGAAAGAGAGAAAAATTGATTATCGACACTGCCTCCATCATCCGAAGATGGCAACTTGAAGGTGAACTTTTCCTTGGAATCTTCATCCAGTGCCATCAGTTTGCCTATCGTGGTACCTTTCTTCAGGTTTTCCGCTATGGAGTCATTTGAGAGAGTGATGGATGACGGCGGGTCATTAAGGTCGATAATATCAATGGCGAAAACCTTCTCAATTGAGAGTTCGCCCGGGTCAGTGCCCTTTACGCGTATCGAGTAGGAATCCCGTTCCTCGAAGTTGAAGGAAGGTTTGGCCAGCAGCCGATTGCCAGCGATTGAAAAGAAAGCGTTGTCGACTGAACCTTCACCGGGAACCAGTTCATAAGTAGGTGGGGTGGGCGCCTGAATGCCCGAGATATGGAGTCGCTTCACGGACTCGGTGCCGAAAGTGGTGTCGAGTTTGTTGATGGTTGCCGGGTAGTTGCCGAAGACGATTTGTATTTTGGCAAGAGGTATATCGGACTGTCCCGTGGCGAAAAGCCAGTCATTCCAGCGCACGTCCATCTCCTTGCCCCAGCGTGTGACCTTAATAACGTCCCCGGTACTTTTAAAGGAGAGAGTGTCGATTGAGGTCATGTAGTCATTTTCGGCTAGAGAAGTGAACTTGACTCCCTTGTATCGGATCCATTCGTCATAAATGCCAACAGAGGCGATCAATTCATCATTGGCGCCAAGCAGTACAAGAAACATCTCCTGGGTAGCCTCGGGCTTGTTTTTCTGATCCCATGTAATTTCCCACTCGGCGGTAAAATCTGCGAGGGGGGTGATCGGGCGCGTAAGGGTGGCGACTCCCCACTGCCCATCCGAGTCCGTGTTGTGAACATTGGCATCGATGCCGGAGATGTTGAGTTGTCCCGACTTGACTTCGTGGTCCCACGAGTCGGCGTTGGTCAGTTCCGGCGTCCACGCCTCGTCAAGGGCTGTACCGGGAAAGGTTTCGTTGAGAAACTCAACCTGTTCCATGCCATCAGGGATGTTAAGCGGGTCCCATTCGCCATCTGGGTCGACTTGACGAAATACACCGACAACATCTTCAGGAAGGTTATTTTCTGCAATGAAGGTGGGTTCAAGAATGATATCAGTCGGACCGTCATTGGCGTCATGCACCTGTATTTCAAAATCCTGCTCAAGGTTCGCTCCGAAGCTGTCAGTGGTACGAATCGTTACATTGAGACGATCCTGGAATTCAAAATCCAGTATCTTTGCTGTGACTAACTGAGCGCCATCAAGACTGAAGTAGGCCTTGTCGGCCCCTCCCGATATTTTGAAAGTGTGGCTGTCATCAATATCCGGATCAGTTGTCAGGAGATTACCTACAGGGGCCCCGATTGCAGCAGATTCCGTTATAAAAAAGTTATCCAGCGTGACAGATGTTGGTGGATCATTGCTGTCGATGACGTTTATGACAACTTCCTGCTGAAATGTGCTTCCGGCACGATCCCTTACGGATAGTTGAATTCGATGGGATGCAACTGCTTCAAAGTCGAACACTTCATTTGTCTTGAGTGTCTTGCCTGATATGGTGAAAAGGTTGTTGCTGAATCCCTCACCCGAATCCTTGGTCAACGAGAAGGTGTGAGTGTCACCTATATCAGGATCAATTGCTGAAAGAGTTCCCATGGTGTTGCCCTTTTTTAGATTCTCGTCAACCGAGTCCTTGTCTATCGTGATGGCAACAGGGGCATCATTGGCATCAGAAACACGAATCTGAAAGGCCTGCTCATAGGATTGACCGTCAGTGTCAATGACCTCGATGCGAATGGAATATATTTCCTTGGTTTCATAATCCAGAGACTTGGCTGTTTGCAACATGTTGCTAAGGATTTGAAATGAAGCGTTGTCATCATCCCCCTTGCCCGAGACGAGTCGATAGGTGTAGGTCTCATATAGAGCCTTGATCTCTGCATCAGAAAGGATGCGGTTGTAGATTCGGGTATCATCCAGAAGTCCCTTCAGAAAATCAGAAGGTCTCGTGCCGTCAAATTCCTGCCCAAGCGACCATCTATGCTCCAGTTTAAATTCGTACTCAGTTGCATGAGATCCCTCCCGAACTCCATCCACAAAGAAATTACCAACCTCCCCGTTCGTCGTGTAGGCAACATGATGCCAGCGCCCATCGGCAACATCGGTCTGGCTCATTGCCTCGTAGCCTCCGCTTATTGCGTCAAAGATAACAAATTTCTTGGTCAGACTGGGGTCACTGCTACGACGTCCGATCAGGAGTAAAAGTATGTTGGTGCCTGCCTCGCTGTTGACTGCAAGGATTGATCGCCGGGTTCCGGATGTGGCTGGGTCTGCCTGAATCCATGTTGCCATGGTTACAGAACGTTTAACATCATCGGAAACACCATTGATTTCGACCCAGTCTCCATTCCCGTCGAGGTAAAGGGCACTGTTGTCGCGACCGAAACGATCTTCTGTGAGGTGAGCCCCCCCTTGTAGGGTTCCGTGATTGTTTTTTCGTGTCTGGTCCTGGGAGTTTCCATCAAATGGATAGTACCCCACCAGGCCACTGTTCAAGCCCTTGGTAGGGATGCCATCTGGATCAATGGCTGAAATTTCTGCAACCAGTGAACCAATTGGCAGATTCTCAGGGACTTCATTTTCATCAATCTCCAGACCAATTATTGGGTCATTGACATTGGTGACTTCTATTTCGAATGAGCGTTCATAGGACTGATTGCCAGTGTCTGTTACCTTTACACGGATTGAGAACTTTTCCTGGGTCTCCCGGTCAAATGTCTCCCGGGTAACAAGCTTGTCTTCCTCGATTTTAAATCGATTATTATCAGTGTCTCCCTTCCCCCTGACCAGTGAGTAACTCAATGTGTCCTCTGGCGAACGGACAAGAAGAAACCAAAGTCCATCCTGTTCATTGCTGGATGGGTTGATGGTTGAAAGTGAAACCGGCCCGGAATTACCGGATGGGCAGCGAACCTGAACTTCAAGGGATGCCCCTCCCGTAGTCTGGACGTGAGGGACTGCAAACATGTAAAGACCTTCCCTTAGGTAGACCGTTTTCTGTTCCTGCGAATTTGCCACCCGTTCCTCGGAAACTCCATCCTGCTCAAACATTCCATCCTGATCGAGATCTATCCATATGGCAGCGCCATCGTCCTGTCGGTTCAGCCTGAATTCATAAATGCCATTCTCCCTGGCACGAAAATAACCGGCAACAAGATCCTGGAAGTTATTGTCTCTTGTTATACCGATTCCAGCATTCTTGAATGCTTTTGAACTGCTAAATTTAAGCTGACCGTTAACCTGCTGTTCACCGACCGGTTGCAAGGTCTCCAGTTGACCATTTTGATTCAGATCAAGAAACTCCTCAACTGAAGTATCAAGAAGAAAACCTTGATGAACCAGTGAGTTGCGGTGAAAAATGTCAGGGTCAATGCCATGTAGTTTTCCCACGACGGACCCAATTGTTTGATTTTCCTTTATCTCTCTTGGTGAAAGAACAAGATCATTTGGCGCTGTATCATCAGCGGCTTGTACATCGTTGCCAATTATAAAGATAAGGCAGAAGCATAGCATGACTGTGAGTGCCATAGGAAATGGCATTACAGGCAAGCGATGACCAATAATGTAATTACCGGGATGTTTACGCATGTTGCGTGAAGGAATAGAAGGAATAGAAAAAAGCAGGTTAGTTGGAATGCTTTGAAAGTCAAGTTGCCTGCGCGCACGAAGGCACATAAACCTGTTTGCACAGGCATCTAATTCAGGGAAATGGTACCAGGGGGCGGACTTGAACCGCCGACCTCCGGGTTATGAGTCCGGCGCTCTAACCAGCTGAGCTACCCTGGCCCTTAATCGAGGGTGGTGTAAAATCCTGTTTTTCCTGCTTCTGTCAAGCCGGTTTGGTTAAGAAATTGGAAAATCAAACAGCCCGGCATCCATGTTGTTATTTCTTTTTGGTCCAAGAACCATCCTTCCCTTGGATCCAAGTGCCAGTCTTTGCAATCTTTTGGATTTTTGAGGCCCGGGAAAAAGCAACCTGCTTGACGGGCACGTTGAATTTCTTGGCAAAAACAGCATAAATAATAGACCGATCCTTGTTTTCTGCATCCAGTAAATCCTCTTGTTTCTGGGTTAGCTTACCTCGCGCAGAAAGTAGCCCTTGATTGTCCTCGCCGGCCAGGCCGGACACTTTCAGTTGGCCGACTGCCTTGATCCTTGCCTTCATGCGAACCTGTGCAGACTTTGCGTCTCCATCATTGGTTTCATTTGCATGGGAATAGAATGGCAGGATTAGAAGTGCAATAAAGGGAATGAATGTTTTGAAGTTTTTCATCGTATGAATTTATTCTACTGTAGTTTCTTCGGTTGCTTCGGAAAGATCATCCAATTCGCTAAAAAAGTCGTCAAGTTCGCGATCGAGCTTTACGTTGACGTCCATTGTAATCTTCACGGTATGCTCCGTTTTTATCGTGTTACACCCCAAAAGGCTAAGGAGCAGGAGAAACAGGGTTGTTTTAATGAGTGTTTCCATAACTAAACATTGAGTGGGTTTTACAAATTGAGACAAGCAGTGAATTAAATCTAAAAGCCAAATGAAAGATCGAGCTTGCCCTTCGCCGCATTACGAAGGACTTTTTCTACTTCTCCCCTGAGATTGAGTGTTAGGTCCAGGTTGATCTTACGATTCTTTTCTTCATACGTGCCTTTAATTATAGCCCTCGCAGGTAGTTTGTTTCCTGTGCCGTCCTCAACAAAAAGTTTCAGTTCCATCTCGGACAAATCCAGCCCGAGCAAGGCTCTTTCAGCAAGTTCCATATTCTTGAACTGCAGGGTATTGGGCTGAACATTCCTAGTGAAACTCCCGTTAGCCTCATATTGAAGCCTGCCTGCAGAACCAGGATTCATTCGGAGAAACCCGGATTGTAATTCCAGTCCGTGCTTTTGGAATACAAATGGTAGTTGTCCACCAAAAGCCCCCTCCAGTTCAAGGGGGGGCGTATCAGTAAGTTGAAGGATTTTCCGGAAATCAATGTTTTCAAAAAAAAGGATTCCTGTAGTGATTGTATCATATCCATCTGGTTGGACCGTGGTTGGGCCAAGGTTAATATTTCCACCCAGCGCCTCGAAAGACCCACCGAATGTCCGGAAAATATTACCCGGCAAAATGGAAAAAGGTATCGAGCCATTGCTTATCTCGAGCTTGCCTATGCTTAGCGAACCGATACTCAAGGTGGCATCATCGAGGGTGCGTAAACCATTATTTATGGAGAATGACAATGATGTGTGCGATTCTGAGATGCGAAGATCATTCTCGGGAAAGTGTACACTGGCATTGGTTAAAACCAGAGTGTAGGTGTCTTTCATTACACTGCCAAGAAGCTTGATTTCCCCTGAAGTGTAAGACTCCGGCAGGCCAGATGGAATCAGGTTCAGGATTGGGTTTTCCATTAATTCGATGGGGCCTATATCGAAACTGGCGGCATTGAGAATCGTATCGAGGTCAATTTCATCAGGCTTGGGATTCCTTCCCTGTCCAGAAATATCGATAATGGGGCCCAATACATCTGTTTGGCTTTCAATTCTGAAAGGAATTCTTACTCCAACAAAATCAATATCTCCCTTCAAATTCAGCGCATTTGAAGATATCTTGCCATTCACTGCGATTCCAGTGACAGGGAGGTCATTCATAGTCGCTGATTCTGACTGCATGGATAGAGTCAAGTCCTTGCCGTCAAAATGGTTTCTAAATCTAGCATCACGGAGGGTTATGTCTTGTTTCTCCAGGTCTAACTCAGATAGCATAAAAGACACTTGCCATTGAGCGGGGGTATACGCCTCATCAAGGGTCCCCGTGATAGCAAAATCAGAGAAAACTGCGTTAAAGTCATCCTTTCTCCAAATTTTGATGACACTCATACCCTCGTCGGGCATAACTGAAAAACTCCCGTCATCTTCCCATTGAATTTCAATTGGAACAGGGGACAGATTAATCCCGGAAGCCTTTAGTTCGTGAATTGTGAAGTTGGCTTGTAGCTTTTGAGGAACCAAATTATTGCCAAATAGGATCGAGGCGTCAAAGTCCTGCAATATAGCATGCTTTGTCGTAATTAAACTGGTTTGAAGGGAAACTTTTCCACCACCAAAAAGACCATCTTTAATTTGAGTTTCGGCATCCATATTCACTATGCCGCAGTCCAATAACTGAAAGGATTCAGTTCCAAGTAAATCAATCCACTGCATTGGCTCAGTGCCATTTGCCATAAATCTTATCTCGGCATCCTTATTTGCTGAGTCCAGGATTCCTGATAACTCTAATTCAAGTGACTTGATGGAGAAATTTCCATCCGCCAGAATCTTTGCCTGGAATTCCCTGCGCACTAATGGGTCGGCTTGCAATTCATTGTTTATTTCAATGAAAGAATCAGTAATGCTTACCGATTCAAAAGGAAGGAAGGACGGGTAGGACTCAAATATAAGGGAAGGAATATCTTGCAATTGGAACAGGTCATCACCTGATCCATGCTTGAGGGTGAACTCAATTGTTGCGCCGTGAACAACGACATCCCGGACACGTTTCTCCATTAGATTACCAAGTGTATAATACAGCTCAAGAGGAAGTTGGTGTACATGCATTTCTCCTACCCTAACATCCCCCATTATCAATATTGCCCTGTGACCGTTGAATTCCTGGATTTCCAATAATCCAATATCAATTCCCTGTCGGTTGAATTCACGAAGAATAAGTGGCGAAAGGCTGTTTGGAATGAAACGAATTATGCAGAAAACCAGGACCAGAACAATAATTGAGAGGCTAATGAACCCAATAAACAATGAGCGCAACCATCCATATTTCTTTCCAGTTTGATTTTTTTCTGCCATCTTGAATGCAAAAGAATTGTCAACCATCCCATTACATGCCAGCTTAAATGGCTTCATCTCGCTGAACCCGCAGAAATATTATCCAATGCAGAATTCCATATCCGAGAAGGAGCAATTCGAGAAAATTCCTACAATTCTTTATCCTGACGCTGATGCGGCTTGTACAATCCTTGCCACTGAAATACGTGAATTGATCGAGGCACGAGATGCTGAGGGGAAGAAATCAATTCTCGGGTTGGCTACTGGATCGACCCCAACCCGGCTTTACCGTGAATTGATTCGCCTACACAGAGAGGGATTGTCATTTGCCAATGTGATCACCTTTAACCTGGATGAATACTATGGTCTTGAACCCGACCACCCTGAAAGTTACAGTCGCTTCATGCGCGAACAGTTGTTTGACCACATCAACATCCCAAAGGCTAACACCCATGTGCCTGATGGACTTGTCGGACGCCATGAGGTATTTGAATATTGCCAAAAATACGAACAAAAAATCGAGGATGTCGGTGGTTTGGACCTCCAGATTCTAGGTATTGGTCGAACCGGCCACATTGGGTTCAATGAACCCGGCTCCAGCCGTGATTCACTGACACGATTGGTTAACCTTGATGCATTGACCCGAAGAGACGCAGCCAGAGATTTTCTTGGCGTTGAAAATGTTCCTCGCTATGCTATAACAATGGGTGTCGGAACTATCCTTAAGGCTAGGAAAGTTGTGCTTATGGCTTGGGGCGAGGGGAAGGCTGAAGTTGTAGCCAGTGCCATCCAGGAACCTCCTGTTGATAGTCTACCGGCCAGTTTTCTACAGGGGCACCCAAACGTCCGGTTTTTAGTCGATAATTCAGCATCCAATGCCTTGACTCGAGTTCGCCATCCGTGGTTGGTCGGTTCTGTGAATTGGAATCCCCGCAACATTCGCAAGGCGGTCACATGGTTGTCGGGTAAAGTAGGCAAGCCCATATTGAAGCTTGTGGATGAGGATTACAGTGAACAGGGTCTTGCGGAACTTCTAACTGAGCATGGTCCGGCTTATGAGCTGAACATCCTTGTTTTCAATGATACCCAGCATACGCTAACCGGTTGGCCGGGGGGGAAGCCCCATTCAGATGACACACACCGCCCGGAGAGGGCCAATCCCCATCCCAAACGCGCACTCATTTTTTCACCCGAACCACAGGATGACCTACTGGGGCTTGGTGGAACCCTGCATCGCCTTATCGATCAGGGACACGAGGTTACCGTAGCCTACCTAACATCCGGCAACCTTGCAGTCCCGGATGCCGATGCCATCAAGGCAACTGAATTAATTCTCGATGCAGCGGAGGTTGCCGGTGACACAGAAACAGGGGAAACTCGTTTCGCGCACAAGGTTCAGGATCAGCTACGTAATAAGGAACAGTTCTCCCTGGATACCCCTGAGATTCGTCGACTAAAAGGGATGATCAGGCGCGGAGAAGCCCGGGCTGCATGCCTGCAGTGCGGATTGCCAATCGAGCGCATCCGTTTTCTTGACCTCCCGTTCTATGAAAAGGGGCGGTATCGCCAGTTCATGCCAACGGATGATGACGAGTCAGTCGTTGCAACGTTACTGAATGTGATACAGCCTCATCAGGTATATCTGACAGGGAACCTTGCTGATCCCAGTTCCGTGCAGGCACTCGGGTTCAAAATCGTAGAAAGTGCATTAAATAAAGCAAAGGCATCGCCATGGTTTAGTGATTGCTTCTTATGGCTCTATCGTAGCGCTGATCGGGAATGGAATATCCATGAATTGGATATGTCTGTGCCTCTTAGTCCCGATGAATTGGCAAATAAGGTGAAGGGAATCTATCAGCACCAGACCCAAAGAAACCAGACGCCAATGGCAGGGCAGGGTGGTGAGGTGTGGAAACTTGCTGAGGCTGCAGACAGGGAGATAGCCTGTAAATTTGATGCACTGGGACTCGCTGAGTATGAGGCAATTGAGGGATTTCAACGACACCAATAGTTTACCACGAAAACCCAACGAATCAGCCGATTTAGAAGCTTAGGCTTATACCCACGTCCAGAGCATGGAGAAGGTCTGAACCTTCTTCTGTGGTACCATAGTCCTGTTCGCCGATATAGAGCAAGTGGTAACCGGTGCGTAAACCAAAATTTCTTGAGATTCGGGTGCGTAAACCAACGCCGCCCTGGAAAGTCACAATAGAACCGTCACTTTCATCAAGCAGTGTCCCCGCCAGAGTTGATGCCTTGACTGACTTGAATGAGTTTCCCGCTCCAACTGAAAGGTACGGATAGACACGTTCGCGAATGAGTGGGGGTAAATAGTATTTGTAGTTTAGTAGAACCGACAGCATTCGTGACTCTGTGGCAATGTTCGTGGTATAGCCGGATGGGCCGGGAATAGTGTATGGGATGTCAGTACTGTCGAAGGCACCGAGCAATTCCAGATTCAGGTAATGATTTGGACGATAGGTACGAGAAAGGGGGAACCCGATAGATGTTGTGAAACCATAATGGAGATCTCTTCCGTCAATCTTCGATGCATCACGGGCCAAATAAAATACGGGCGAAGCCTCGAACTCAAGCCCATACCGCGAGTAAAGAGGGCCCTCGACAGGCTTGCTGTAAACATCCGATCCATAGTAGAACTGGGGCTTGGCAAATTGCCCGGCAACAGGAATCTGTTCCTCATCAGGAAAAAAGTGGCGCACATCCTTAAGCGTTGTCACCGCCTGGATCAACGGAAGCAAAGAGAGGTATAGGAAAATATTGATAGTGAATTTGCGCAAGCTCATCGATTATTGGCCGATTACCTGATTCAAGGCATTTATGCCGATAGTTTTTGATCCGCCTAAAGTATCATTGATTATGACCTGCAGGTTGCCTTCGGCATCTTTAAACAGGTTATTAATTACCCCTGAATAGGAGGGGGGGGGCGGGGATTTCAACTGGACTCCCGTAAAGTCTCCAACCCCGGCACCAAAGTCCCCCTTGATTACCTCGGTCTTCTGGCTAAAAAGGTAGCGAACCTCCTCATAAGTTCCGTGATGACTATCGCGATATTTCAAAGTCAGTGTGATTCGTGTGGGGAGATCCTTCAAGTTGTCGCTGGAATCATAAATCTCTTCCACAGTTCTACCCGGATAAGGTTGGCTTTCTCCTTCGGGGAATGCGGAGACAGGTTGCCCAGATGTAAGGTTTACAATTACTTCCCTTCCACCGGGTCTACGAAACCAGCTGAATTCACCCCTGATAAAGTCTCGGCCGTAACCAAGATTAAACTCCTGTGTATCCCCAAGTAAATGCAGTTTATTGTATTGTTGATGGGGAGAATGTGGGGACATTGATAGATCATAATCGGAACCAGGTAGCATCGGGGATGGCTCAATATATGTAACCGGAGATGACATTCCGACCGAAGTTGTGCTAATAATCATAGTGCGCCCCTGTCCCGCAAGGGTTGTTGAATAAAGACCGTCTGACTCAGCCCAGTAGAGAAGGTCTTTTCCTGCTAAGGTATACAAATGAGTAGCATTGGTCATCTCCGCAACCGTGGTCAACTGCCCATTTGTTAGGTTTAAGCTCTCTATAACTCCATAGCTGTGTCCTGAGCCATTCGGTGCATCCAACTGAAAATAGAGCTCATTACGATCAGCATCGACATGAAGAGATGTGGCGGTTCCACTAAAGGTTGGAGTTGCCGTATTCTCAAGCAAATCCCATGATGCTGTTTGGGAGAAGTAGGTCCAGACATCTCCTTCTACATAAAACCATGAGGCATAGCCGTTAACGTAGACCCAGGGATAAGCACCCCACCATGCCCACCCATTGATGCCTGCAGCCTTTAACCCATGTGACCATTCTCCACTGGGTTGATGTAGAACCCATGAATTATCCTGGAAGTAACACCAGTCATCTGTTTCCAGGTCATAAGCCCAAGGGAAAATGCCAAGCCAAGCCCACCCATTGAGGTCATTAACATTATGAGCATCAGACCGGGCCAGAATTCTATGATCGGAACCATCGAGTTTCATGGATCGAACTCCATCAAAGTTTGTCCAGTATAGCTTTAACGTCTCAGGAGAAAAGGTAACTCGATTGGCAGTCGGAATAGGGTCCCGGGCGCCATCACCGAAAACATCGGTTTGGCCAACTCGTTCACCTGAAATGCTTGAGGCTCTATAATATAGTTGCCCCTCCACCCTGTCTACAAAAAGAACATCCAGGGTCTCTTCAGGGGCCTGCGGATAAATCAGAAGATCGTCCGGCACGGCACCTCTGGGATCAATGGCTACAATCACGCCGCTTTCGTTAACGGAAAAAGTCTTCTCTTTCTGATAGGAAAGAAAGTGATCATCCACGCGTGTGTGAACATAACTGATCAAATCTTCGGACAGTACGCCAGCACCGATTTGAATCCTGATTAAAAGGTATGCCGAAATAATAAAAAAATGATGCCGGTTGAGCATATTATCTAAAACTATATATGTTCTATGCGTCCAATATCAACTAAAAGAAAAAACCCCCGGATCCGATTTGTTTCGGCCGAGGGCTTTTGTTTGAAATTATTAGAAGGAAATCAGAACTGAAAGCGAAAGCCTAGGTCGATTATATTGTGACCACCCTCGACATCGTTTACTTCAGCAGTGTTCAGGTGGCGATAACCAAGGTTAATCTTATAGCTTTCCGCAAATGTGAGACTGGTTCCAAGTTGAAACTGCCAAGCAAAATCAGTTGACTCTACTTCTTTTTTGGAAGCCTCATTTGTCATGGAATTAAACGATAATCCAATACCTGCACCAGCATACAGCCCAAAGATATCACCGGGATTCCAGTCCATTAAGTAGTTGAGCATAAGAGGTTTTGCACTTCCGTCATACATCACCACTCCTTTTTTGCCTTCCATACTCAGGAAATCAAGCTCAGCCTGCAGTGTGTGATTTAAGCTGTCATTATCGGTTATTTGCCAATCAACCTTAGGAGCAAAACCTATTTCGGACCCCAAGTCATTGTTGTCATATAGTAACGATAAGCCAATGCTTAGTGAACCATTGCATATGGTGACAAGTAATAGCGTTAAGGAAACGGAAAAAAGTCGATTTTTCATTTTTAATATAAAGTAGAACCAGCGTATAAACCGAGGAATTGTAAAAGGACAAGCAAACAGCCTAAATGCATTTATTTCAAGCCTTTTTTTAACGAATAAATCACTTGTGGGATAAATTATAATTGACGAAAATGCTACATGTGTACGGCCTTTATTAATTATGGATTTCAAGAG
>Ga0209660_1000358_pt1 | contig 27538 bp, 33 predicted proteins | sample SaaInlV_100m_DNA_2_FD_184659 | JGI IMG/M metagenome (GOLD analysis project Ga0209660, IMG submission 184659) | Marine microbial communities from expanding oxygen minimum zones in the Saanich Inlet - SI072_LV_100m_DNA (SPAdes) (version 2) | ecosystem: Environmental > Aquatic > Marine > Intertidal... | reverse complement strand
GATTTCCCATAATTTCTAAATACTGTGCACCGTTTTCTCTAGTATCTTTGTAGTCAATACCTATAATTTGTAAATCTGTATTTTTAGCTATATTCATAATCATTTGATGCTCCTTGCGACAGGTAGTACACCATGACGCCCAAACATTTACTAAGCTCATTTTATTATCAAAAAGATCCGCCACTATAATAGTTTCATCGGTATAAAAATCTTTGCCTTCAATGACAGGGAACATTTTTCCGAGAAGTGGAGAAGGTAGCTCGTCTTTATTTGAATTTAGACTTAAAAACAGAAAAACTGCAATAATAACAAATACAATTAATGGAATTAGCTTCTTCATTCTTTTCCTGCTGTAGCTTCAAGAGCTGCTGCAACTTCAGGCGGCATATAGTTTTCATCATGCTTAGCCAATACATCTGTTGCCAGAAATATATATTTGCATCCCTTACCAAACCAATTTTTAACGCACTTTGAAGTCAATGATCCACTCGTAACAACCCCCTGCCCCTCTCTAAAAAGATCAGGCAGAATGCCTTCATAGTTTACTTCAATTGATTTATTATTGTCTGTCACAACAAAGCTTACCATCATGTCTCGTCTTTGAACACTATCTTTTTCAACCAGTCCGCCAACTCTAAAACTTTTTCCAATTGGCGCCTTCCCATTTGCTACATCAGTTGGCGTATAGAAATATAATAGATTTTCATTAAACGCTTTGATGCCTAAATAGCCAGCTGAAAACACTCCAAATAAAAGAAGCGCAACAAGAAGCATACGGTTTTGTCTTCGAGTCATTATTTTCTTGAATACTTATTTTGTAGATTGATTAAGGTTTTTTTATGCTTCCTATTCGCGCTTAAGAACAGTGTAATAACTGTAACCGCAGAAACGCCGTATGCGAGCCAAACATAAAATGCATACTTACCGTAAGGAAGAAAGGAAAAATACTCTACCATTGTCATGAGACTGCTCCAGTAACTTCTTCTTGAACCCACCGCGAATTTTGCTCACGAATTAAAACCTCAGTTTTAGCTTTAATAGCAACTAATAATGCATAAAGAAATATAGAAGCAACGAACATTAGCGCTAGAGCAATTTGCATATCAGGATCTTTTAAACCACCAGTACCAACTGAGTAACCCTGGTGAAGTGTGTTCCACCACTTAACTGAATAATGAATAATGGGCAAATTCACCAAGCCAACTAACGCTAGGATTGAGCTTGATTTAGCAGCAGTTCTTGGGTTGTCAAAGGCATTATTAAGAGACATATAAGCCAAATATAAAAAAAGCAAGATAAGCTCTGATGTTAGTCTTGCGTCCCAAACCCACCAAGCTCCCCACATTGGCTTTCCCCAGACAGCTCCTGTAACTAATGCAATAATTGTAAAGGCAGCGCCAATAGGGGCTGAAACCTTTGCAACTACTTCAGCCATCTTAATCTGCCAGATAAGTCCAATACCTCCAGCAATAGCCATAACTGCATAAACCATCATTGATAAAATCGCACTAGGCACATGAATAAAAATAATTCTGTAGCCATCTCCTTGTTGATAATCCGCAGGAGAAACGATAAGCGACCAGTATAGTCCAATAACTAAAAAACCAATAAATGGCCAAAAAAACCAAGGGGTTAAGTTGGCACATGTTTGGTAAAAAATTTTAGGAGACGACTGCCTTTGAATCCATTTCCACATAACTAAAAAAAAGCTAAAAAAAAAGATTTTATTTTAATGATTTTTGAGCGACGTTGTTTCGTAAATATATTGGTTGTGGGAGTTCAAATGCTGGTTTTTGACCCGACTCAATTGCATGAATCGACAAATCTACCAATTCGGATGCCTCGGGGAATATAGTAAGGTCAGTTAACTTGACATTAGAGGCTGTATGTAATTTATCATAATACACCCCCCATCCAGTTCCTACTCCCACAAAATCATCTCCTAAGCAGTCAACATCTTCAGGGCCACAAATTTTCATTTTGCTAATAGCGCCATGAGCATAAGCCGCCCAGTAAACCTCTCCCATACGAGCATCAAGCGCAATGGCTATTTTCTCTTCTTTAAGTATTTTAGATGCCCTAAATCCTAACAACTCAAGTGTTGAAAAACCAATAGTAGGAATGTTGCAAGAAAACGAAAGCCCCTGCACAACGCCAACACACATTCTCACGCCTGTAAAAGCACCTGGGCCTTTTGAATATGCAATTAAATCGATCTCATTTAACTGTCTTCCTGACTCTTGAAAAACTTCGTCACAGAGCCTCAATATGTGTCCAGAACTTTTTTCAACGCTTGAGAGAACTCTACTTGTCTTAACTCCAGCAGAATATAATGTAACCGATGCCACCTCAGTGCAAGTATCTATTGCAAGTATATTCATCAAATTATTCTTTTATAGTTCTTATGCATCGACAAAATCATTTCAACACGTTTTTTAAGGCGATCAGGAAAATTCGCAGGATTGTAATAAGAAGGGCCTTTTAATAAGGCAACAAGCGTAGCCATTTCCTTTAAATTCAAACTACTTATATCTTTGTTAAAATAGTGCAAGCTTCCACTAGCAAAGCCATGAAAAGCAGTAGAACCTTGTTGCGCTAAATATACCGTATTCATATATCTCTCAAGAATAAATTTTTTGTCGTACGACAGCTCTATTAAGATTGCCATTAAAGATTCTTTTGTTTTTCTTGTTAATGTTTTATCTCTTGAAAGTAGGGAATTTTTTATCAGCTGTTGGGTTATTGTACTTGCACCTCTAAGCTCTTTTTTATCGAATAAATACCCGTATACAACTCTTAATATTTCCTTAAAATCAACACCGTGATGATTAAAAAATGACTGGTCCTCAACCAATAAAAGCATATTAACCAAGTCTTTAGGATAATCATCAAAAGAATACTCAGTTTGAATTACGTCCTCTATTGGCTCTATATCTGAAGAAAATTCAGCCTTTACTAAACTATTTAAATACAAAGCATACGAAATAAAAATGACCAAACATAATAAAAGTATTCGTTTAATCCATGAGCTAGTAATTGGTTTCATTTTTTATACTTATAATTTTATTGGCGTCAGTAAAAGGACTGTTTTCAAGTAAGCTCGAGCAAGAAGAATGAAGCCAGTTAAAGTTAGAGCTCTTAGCAATCTTGTGAGCGTTTTTTGGATTAACACCAGAGCCAGGCATAATTTCGATTTTACCCAAAGCTCTTCTGTGCATATCATTGAGAACTAATAGGCCTTGATCAGCCGTTTTAAAACCACCTGAGGATAGAATACAATCAAAACCTAAATTAGTAGCAATGTCTACTGCTGCAACTGGGTCAGTTACTGTATCAATAGCTCTATGTAAAGTTTTTTTTAATCCAAGAGCATGCTTGACAAGTTTTTCTAGAAAATCTTGGTCAATTTCCCCATTGACTAACGTAGCTCCAAAAACAACACCCTCAAAACCAAAAGAACGAGCCATATCAATATCGTTTTTCATTTGTCTTAAATCTAAGGATGAATAATGAAAATTACCACTTTTTGGGCGAACCATAACGCGCACAGGAATTTCAGCATGTGAAGCATGTTTCATTAAATTAACTTCTGGGGTTAGTCCACCATGAATTAGGGAGCTGCATAACTCTATTCTATCGGCATTACCCTTAATACAGGCATCCAAACCAGCTAAATTATCAATGCAAACTTCCAGTTTAGTTTCCATATAGTCCAATACAAATAGAGTTATTTTAAACAGTTCATCTCAATGCCTACATAATACGATAACAACAACAAATAATTGATAAATATAGATTAAGTAGTATAAAATACCCCCTTCCTTGCTTGATCAGCTTACGTTGGCAAGCTTTTTTTAACCCATAAGGAGATGTTAATGAGACATTATGAAATAACCCTCATTGTCCACCCTGATCAAAGCTCTCAGGTAACGACAATGATTGAAAAATACAAAGAACTAATCACTTCAGGTGGTGGCATGGTTCACAGAGATGAAGACTGGGGTCGCAAACACCTCGCCTACCCAATCGATAAAATCTATAAAGCACATTATTTAATGATGAATATTGAGTGTGACAAAGATACTCTCGATAAATTGAACTATAACTTCCGATTCAATGATGCCATTCTTAGAAACTTAATAATTTCTAAAAAAGAGGCTATCACCGATCCATCAATTATGGTTACAGAATCTGACAAAGATAAAGATCATGGTAAAGACAAAACCAAAGATCGTGTTGCTGACAAGAAATAGGAGATTGTAATGGCTAAAAAACAAGTAACTAAAAGACGTAAATTTCAAATCCCTATCAACCGTTTTTGTCGTTTTACAAAAGCTGGTGTTAAGGAAATCGATTATAAAGATGTCGAAACTTTACTAAGAAATATTGACGAGAGTGGAAAAATTACTCCATCAAGAATAACTGGCACAACCGCTAGATTCCAAAGACAACTTACTACTGCGATTAAACGAGCTAGATTCTTGGCGTTAATTCCATACACTGACAAACACAAAAAATAGGAGGCCTCATGAAAGTAATTTTATTAGAAAAAAATGAAAAATTAGGTAGCCTTGGTGATATTGCAAACGTTAAGTCTGGATATGCCCGAAACTATCTAATCCCTCAGGGAAAAGCTAAGCCTGCAAATAAAGCTAATATGGCTACATTTGAAACAATACGTGCTGATCTTGAAGCTAAAGAACTTGCTGCAATGACAGACGCTCAATCCAAAGAAACTGCCATGTCAGATGTTGTATGCACAATTTCAGCAAATGCAGGTGAAGAAGGAAAACTTTACGGCTCTGTAAGTCCGGCCGATATTGCTGAAAATCTTCTCGCACAAGGCTTTGAGGTTGAAAAAAGAGACATTAATATGCCTGAAGCCATAAGAAATATAGGTGAATATGAAGTTACAGTTTCTCTTTATGCAGAAGTTGTTGTGACTGTTAAAGTAATAGTTATCGCTTCAACTGAGGTAGAATAAGTTAATTCAAATCCCATAAGTAAGTTAAAATAAAAAGCCCTTTTTGAGGGCTTTTTATTTTTCTAAACTGCGCCAATGGACATTGAAAACCCAAAAATACCGCCAAATTCAATTGACTCTGAGCAGTCAGTTCTGGGCGGACTTTTATTGCATAATGATTCTTGGGATAATGTAGTTAACATAATTAGCTCTGATGACTTCTATCAAGCCTCTCATCGCATCATCTACGACGCAATAGTTATCCTTCTTGAACATGACAAGCCCGCAGACATTCTTACCGTTAAAGAGCAGGTTATTAAAACTCATGATGAGGAGTCTATTGGAGGATTTGCTTATCTAGCTCAAATTGCAGAAAACACACCGAGCGTTTCAAACATTGATGCTTATGCCAAGCATGTAAGAGAGCTTTCAATCTTTAGGCAATTAATTAAGATTGGAAGAGAGCTCGCTGATACTGCCTTCCATCCAAAAGATATCGAAGTAAACAATTTACTAGACTTATCTGAAAGAAAAATCTTTGAAATTGCAGAGCAGGTAAGTCGTAACAAACAAGAAATTACAAATGTAAAAGATATTATCAAAGATGTCGTTAATCGCGTTCATGAAATGCAAGAAAAGAAAGGCTTTAAGGGAACTGAGACTGGTTTTTCTGAATTAGACAAATTAACATCGGGGCTTCAAAATGGTGACCTTATTATTATTGCAGGAAGGCCAAGTATGGGCAAAACAGCGCTATCAATGAATATTGTAGAGCATGTTGCTATTCATAATTCAACGCCTGTTGCGGTTTTTAGTCTTGAGATGCCGATGGAACAATTAGTAATAAGGATGATTTCATCTTTTGGACGAATAGATTCAAGTAAGTTACGAGATGGCGATATGTCTGAAATTGATTGGAATAGCTTTAATCATGCAGTAAGGGCCTTTGAAGAGAATACAATTTTGATTGATGAAACGCCTTCAATCACTCCAACTGAAATTCGCGCAAAATGCAGAAGACTCAAAAGAAAATATCCTGACCTTGGTTTGATCATGATAGATTACTTGCAATTAATGACCGTTCATGGAAAGTCAGAAAATAGAGTTCAAGAGATTTCAGAAATTTCACGCTCATTAAAGGCACTTGCTAAAGAAATTAATGTTCCAGTGATTGCACTCTCTCAGCTTAATCGAGGAGTAGAGTCGCGCACAAAAACTGGTAAAGGAAGGATACCTCAAATGGCTGATTTACGTGAATCTGGGTCTATTGAGCAAGATGCTGATATTATTGGATTTATATATCGTGATGAGGTTTATCATGATGACGCTTATACCAATCCAGAAGAAGTGGGAAAGGCTGATTTAAGAATAGCGAAACATAGAAATGGTGCAACTGGTAATATAAAACTTGCCTTTGTAGGCCAGTATTCTAAATTTGAAGATTTAGCCTTTGAAGACAGATTTCAGGGTGTAAGCGATGAGCAGATGGATGCATCCTATGTTAAAAATATGACAAATTTTGATCAAGGCGACTTCTAAAGCCTCTTTAAAAAATCTTTCAAACTAGATTCCATGAACAACTCCTTTATCCAAATCAGTGATTGTCACATAGATGATGAAAAAAATGTATGGGGTACTGACTCTCAAAAAAATTTAAACTCTATAGTCAATAGTATTTCTAATAGAAATTATGACGCACTAATAATTAGTGGTGACCTGGCTCACAATGGAACTGCCTCTTCCTACTCATTACTTAAAGATATAATTCACCCAATTAGTAATAATCTAGCCATTCTTCCTGGAAATCATGATAATAAACTGAATTTATCCTCAGTATTTAGTAAACATTATTTGTCAAAACTGACAATTGCTGACTGGGAAATAATTTCTATAGATTCTGTTCAAGAAAATAAAACTAGTGGCTTTATAAAAAAAGCTGAACTTGAATTACTTACTAAAAAAATTTTATCTTCGACTAAAAAATTTATTATTCTTTGCCTTCATCATCCTCCAGTTTCTATGGACAGTAATTGGGATGATAATAAATCTTTAGAAAACTCGGATGATTTTTTTCAAACTATAGATAAGTTTAGTAACATCAAAGCAATTATTTGGGGTCATGCTCACCAAGGCTCTAAATTTTACAGAAATAATGTAAAGCTCTTTTCGTGTCCATCGACAACACTTCAATTTAATGGTCCAAAAATGATTGGCTATAACCATTTCAATCTGAGTGATAAAGGTGAAATTAATTGTGATATGGTGTGGCTATGACAAACGATCAAATACTTAATAAGTTAATATACAACCAAAAAAAAGTAACTTACTCAAATATATCTGATATTTTCGAGCTTAACTTTAAAAAAATTTCTAGACTTATACCTCTTCTAGCTTCTATTAAGAGTGATTTTATTGGTATAAAAAAACCATCTAATGATCTATTTTTACTTTGTCATGATAAAGCCCCTTATACCGGAACATATACATTAACTCACAAAATTCAGTCTCAAGATGTAATGATTAATAGACCAGATATCTGTTTCAAAATTTATTTTGATGCAAAACTTTTAGAGGTTACCTCAATCTGTAAAGAGACAAGAATTAATGACTCCCATCCTCTAATCAATGACTGCAGTGATTTAGCCTTTCAATTAGAACTTAACCTCTTCATGCTAAGGTGGCTAGATTATTGTTTGGATAGGTACAATGGTGCTGAATGGTCAAAAAGCAAATAAAAACTGAAAGCACAAAGCTTGTCATTGCAATCTCCTCTAGAGCACTGTTTAATCTTGATCACTCACATCAAATATTTAAAGATGAAGGCATCAATGCTTATGCCAAACACCAACAAGAAAATGAGCAAGTAATCCTTGAGCCTGGTGTGGGATTTACTTTAGTCAAAAAATTACTTAAATTAAACAGCAAAAAGACGCCAATTGATGTGATCTTGCTTTCAAGAAATAGCGCTGATACTGGCCTAAGAATTTTTAACTCAATTGAACATTATGGTTTAAATATTTCAAGAGCAGCGTTTACTCGTGGCGAAAGCACTCACCCTTTTGTTGGCGCCTTTGAAGCGGACTTGTTTCTGTCTAGTAACTATAATGACGTTCAAAAAGCTTTAAAGTCAGGTTACGCAGCTGCATCAATTATTGAGTCAAAATCAAACCATAGTCATCCCTCACAACTCAGGATCGCCTTTGACGGGGATGCCGTTATCTTTTCGGATGAATCTGAAAAAATATTTCAAGAGAAGGGTCTTGAAGCTTTTCATGAAAACGAAGTCCTGTCTGAAAAAATTAAACTAAAGGCTGGCCCATTTAAATCTTTTCTGGTCTCTTTACAAAAAATTCAATCAACATTTCCTGAAGAAAATAACCCTATAAGGACTGCGTTAGTTACTGCAAGATCGGCCCCAGCACATAAAAGAGTTATTCACACCATGAGAGAATGGGGGATACGCATTGATGAGTCATTTTTTCTTGGCGGTCTTGAAAAAGGCGTCTTTCTAAGGGAGTTTGGAGCAGATATTTTCTTTGATGATCAGCAGCAGCATTGTGACTCAGCATCTCAGTACGTTCCTACTGGGCACGTCCCAAGTGGCATCAAAAATTTATAGCATTTTTAATAGAACTTATTTATTGCTTAAACTCACCATGAGATTTAATTGGTAAAATACATATTATTATTATTTAAAGTTTACTGATGTCAAATAAAATTCAAGCCATTAGAGGAATGAATGATCTGTTGCCAGCAGACTCTGCCCTTTGGAGTTCTTTGGATGCCACTATTAGTAATCTTCTTATCTCTTATGGCTATAAATATTGCCGTACACCCATTGTTGAAAGTACAGAGACTTTTTCTCGTGCAATTGGCGAAGTGACAGACATTGTAGAAAAAGAGATGTACACATGGGAGGACAATAATGGTAACTCTTTAACTTTAAGGCCTGAAGGCACAGCTAGTGTAGTTAGAATGATGATTGAGCATAATTTGCCGCGCGAAGGAATACAAAAGATTTTTTATAACGGTCCAATGTTTAGACATGAAAGACCTCAAAAAGGAAGATACCGACAATTCCACCAAGTAGGGGCGGAAGTTTTTGGAGCTTCTGATGCCAAAATTGATGCTGAATTAATATCTCTTACAGATTCACTCTGGAAATCTCTTGGAATCAATGCAAGATTAGAAATTAATTCACTAGGCTCAAAAGAAAGTCGATCCGCTTATAGAAATATTCTTACAGGCTTTTTTAATGAAAATATAAGCCAACTGGATGAAGATAGTCTGCGTCGATTAAAGTCAAATCCTTTAAGAATATTGGATAGTAAAAATAAAGACCTTGAGGTATTAATTTCAAATGCTCCAAAAATGATTGATCATTTAGATGATGAATCTAAAGAGCACTTTACTATTTTAAAAACCTATTTAAATAAACTAGATATTCCTTATGAGATTAATCCAAAACTTGTAAGGGGCTTAGACTACTACAATCAAACTGTATTTGAATGGATTTCAAATGATTTAGGGTCGCAAGGCACTATTTGTGGTGGTGGAAGGTATGATGGTTTAGTTGAAAAAATGGGTGGTAGCCCTACCCCGGCAATTGGCTTTGCAATGGGCTTAGAGAGAATAGCCCTTCTAATTCAAGACAAAAATAGTCAGCTTGATAACAAGAGGTGCCAACTCTATTTTGTTGTCCTAGGTGATAAGGCACAGATTGAGTCAATGAAGCTGTCCAAAAAAATTCTTCAGGCCCTCCCTAACATTACACTTAGTAATGACATAAGCATGGGGAGCTTAAAAAGCCAAATGAAAAAAGCAGATAAGTCTAATGCTGACTTCGCTTTAATTCTTGGAGAGGAAGAGTTATCAAGCAATCAGTTGAGTATTAAACCCTTAAAAGGCCAAGGAGTCCAGCAATCGATTAAGCTTGAGGGTATCATTCAGCATCTTCAGGAGATATTATGAAAAATTTTATAGAAATTAGCGACACGGAAGAAGAACAAGTCGACAAAATTAAAAAATGGTGGAATAGTAACGGCAAGCAAATTATTGGTGGAGCAATTCTTGGTCTTGCAGGAGTATTTGGCTGGAATTCATATGGTGACTATCAAGATAGTCAAGCTTTGAATGCTAGAACTTTATATTTAAGTTATGCATCAGATTCCACTAATATTGGAGCTTACGATAAGCTTATTAAGGATCACTCTTCAAGCAGTTACGCTGATCAAGCAACGTTCTTAATGGCTAAATATTTATTTGAAGCTGGTAATTATGCTCTTGCTCTTGACGCTCTAAAGCCTTTGATAAGTCGTGAAAATGTTGTTATCGCTTCAACTGCTATTTTAAGATCTGCTTCACTTCACTTGCAACTTGGTGAACATAATGAAGCACTTGCAATTCTTGATATTGAAGCTGGGGAAGGGTTCTCTGGTTTATTTTATAATCTTACTGGTGATATTTATTTGGATCTTAGCAACAAAGAAGAAGCTAAAAAATACTATAGCCTTGCAATTGAAAATATTACTGCTAACTCAAGCCTTACCCAACTAATTCAGATTAAGTTAGACGATCTGAATTAATATAAATTTTTAAAAAATTGTGAGCTACCCTATCATCTCATTGGTTGGCAGACCTAATGTAGGTAAGTCGACATTATTTAATCGTCTTAGTAATTCTCGTCAGGCACTTGTTTCTGATTTTGAAGGGTTAACGCGTGATCGTCAATACGTTAATATCGAGCTTGATGATGACATTCATTGCACAATTGTTGATACTGGTGGTATGACACATGAGGAATCAGTTATTGATTCTGGGATACATGCTCAAGTGCTCAATGCGCTTAATGAGTCTGATGTTATTTATTTTATTGTCAGTAATAAAGATGGTGTTACTTCTCTTGATCTAGATATTGCTTCTCAGCTTAGAAAACTCCGAAAAAACATTATCTTAGTATGCAATAAGGCCGAAGGCTTAAATAAAAGTTCAGCTGCAGAATTTTATGAACTTGGTTTAGGGGATCCTTGCCTTATATCCGCTGAGCATAATCAAGGAATTCCAGATCTCATTGAAAAGACAATTCCTCTGCTTCCCGCTGCTACAGAAGACATAATCCCAGAAGTTAAGGGAATTGCAGTAGCTGTTTTAGGCAGACCTAATGTTGGTAAATCAACACTCATAAACCGGATATTGGGGGAAGAGAGGGTTATGGCAGTGGATCTTCCTGGAACAACTCGTGACTCGATTTTTATCCCCTTTGAACGCGAAGGTCAGCAATACACTTTAATTGATACAGCTGGAATAAGGCGCAAAAGAAGTGTTAGCGAAAAAGTTGAAATTTTTAGTATTATTAAGGCTAAAGATGCCATTGAAGATTCACATGTAGTGATTTTAGTTTTGGATGCGCACGAAGGAGTGACTGAACAAGATGCTACTCTTTTAGGAATGATAGCAGACAAAGGTCGTGCACTTTTAATAGTAATTAATAAGTGGGATGGTTTGGATGATTATCAAAAAAGTGAAGTAAAAAGAAAGCTCGACATTAAGCTTTCATTTATAAACTACGCCTCAGTTCATTATATCTCTGCGCTTCACGGATCTGGTGTTGGAAAATTATTTGGACCCATTAAAAGATCTTTTGAGCATGCTGGTGGCAGACACCCAACCTCGCAACTCAATAGAATTCTAGAGCAAGCTAATAAAGCCCACTCACCTCCACCTGTTGCTGGCAGACGACTTAGATTAAAGTTTGTAAATCAATCTGATGTTTTCCCACCAACTTTTACCTTTCATGGCAATCATGTTGATAGCGTTCCAAGTAGCTATGAACGCTTTTTAAAGAATTTCTTTATTACATCTTTAAAGCTTACAAATACGCCTGTAAAAATCCAATATAAAAGTGGTGAAAATCCATTTAAAGATAGGAAGAATATTCTTTCAGCCCGACAAGTTCAAAAAAAGAAACGCCTAATGAAATTCGTTAAAAAGAAGTAGAATTATTCTTTAAAAAAGTTAAAGCTGTGATTATCAAAACCTTTGGACTGAAAATTCAGAAATTGGAAGTGGAGGCTTAGATTTTGTAATAATTGACTCAACAATTTCTGCGGTAACTGGCGCCAAAGTTAGCCCAATATGGCCATGTCCAAATGCGTAAACAATGTCATTACCTTTACTAGATTGAGAAATAACTGGCTTACTATCTGGAATTGATGGGCGAAAACCCAGCCACTCCCTACTTGGCTTTCCTAGGTCTGGAAAAAAACTTAAAGCTCCTTTTTCTAAGTGATCTACTCTATGCCTAGAGATTTCTGGACTGAGTCCTCCCAGCTCAACAGTTCCAACAACTCTTAATCTTCCGGTCATTGGAGACATATAAAATCCCTTCTCTGCAGAGCAACAAGGTCTATTTAATAATGGATCATTCATATCATACTCAACATGGTAACCACGCTCAGCATCTAAAGGAATATTGTCTCCAGCCTGTTTTGCAAATTTCTTGGAGTATGCCCCAGCTGCTATGACTAGATGTTTAGAAATAATTTCTGATTTATCTGCTAAAGTTACTTTAATCCCCTCACTACTCCTTTCAATTCTATTGGCTGCTTTTTTAATAACTTGACAACCTTTTTTAACACTAGCATCTAACAATAGTTTTGTCATTTTTCCAGGGTCGCTCATGTAAGCTCCATCTGGGAAATAAGACGCACCGCCCTCAGAAAAATTCAAATTTGGCTCTAGCTTATTGAGCTCTGATGGATTTAACATTTCGGCATTTAAACCATACTTCTTCCGATTATTAATATCCTTCAAGCCAGACTCATAAGAAGAATCTGTTTTATATAAGTAGATATTGCCATTCCTATTTAATAAATATTTACCATTTATCTGATCTGCAAGCTCTTCCCAACGAAGTCGTGAGTTTGCCAAAAGATCTGTAATTGCCTGGGCGTTTTTAGCAGCTTGCTTGGGCATGGATTGGTACAAAAATCTAATCAGCCATGGCGCTAATGAGAGAATTTCAGAGTGCTTTACAGAAATAGGACTATTTTTATTAAACAATAAAGATGGTAGTTTTTTTATAATTTCAGGAGACCCAACAGGAAGAACCGCATATTCAGCTATTGTTCCAGCATTACCATAAGAGGTTCCAGTTCCTGGCTCTTCAGGATCTAAAAGAATTATCTCTCTGCCAGTATTAAGCATCTTTAGGGCAATAGCTAAGCCTATTACTCCTCCACCCAAAATAACTACATCAGTTTTTATCATTGGACAAAATTTTAATAATGTTTAAAGTTTAATACAAATAAAACTTAAGAGAGTATTAGATTATGAGCTTGTTTTGCTGCCTTGATAAAACTTTCAAATAAAGGATGACCATCTCTAGGCGTAGAAGTAAATTCTGGGTGAAACTGGCAAGCGACAAACCAAGGATGTTCTTTAATTTCAACCATTTCAACCAACAGGCCATCAGAAGATCTTCCTGAAATTTTAAGGCCGGACTCTTCAATTTTAGAGATAAGATTATTATTAACTTCGTACCTATGTCGATGCCTCTCTACTACTTTATCTGATCCATAAATTTTTTGAGAATGGCTGCCTTTAACTAACTCACACTCTTGACCACCGAGCCTCATAGTTCCGCCCAAGTGTGACTCTGAATCACGCTTTTGAGTTTCTCCATTTTCATCTTGCCACTCAGTAATAAGCCCTATCACAGGATACTCTGTGTTTTCATCAAATTCTGTACTGTTTGCTCCATCCATTTGCGCCATATTTCGAGCAAACTCAATTACAGCAACTTGAAGGCCTAAGCAAATTCCTAAGAAAGGAATATTGTTTTCACGAGCAAACTGAACTGCTTTAATCTTTCCCTCTATTCCGCGTAATCCAAATCCACCAGGCACTAGTACTGCGCTCATTTTACTTAAGGCGCCAGCACCATTTTTTTCGATCTCTTCAGAATCAAAATAATGAATATTTACCTTTGTCTGTGTATGAACTCCAGCATGAATTAGTGCTTCTGAAAGAGATTTATAAGACTCTGTTAAATCCATATACTTTCCAACCATAGCAATATCAACGCTATGATTAGGTCTCTCTAATTTTGAAACAACATTCTTCCACTCTGACAAGTCTGCTGCACCACATTTAATTCCCAATTTGGATACAACAACATCATCAAGGCCCTGCTCATGAAGATCTTCAGGAACCTTGTAAATAGTATCCTTATCCAAAGATATAAAAACTGAATTCTCAGCAACATTTGTAAATAAAGCAATCTTCTTACGATCTGAGTCTTCTAGTGCATATTCTGATCTGCAAATAAGGATGTCTGGTTGAATTCCAATCCCTCGAAGCTCTTTTACAGAGTGCTGTGTTGGCTTAGTCTTTAGCTCACCTGCGACCTTAATATAAGGAAGAAGCGTTAAATGAATGAATAAAGTGTTCTCACGCCCAAGCTCCAAACTCATCTGCCGAATAGCTTCTAAAAATGGTAGGGATTCAATATCACCAGCTGTTCCGCCAATCTCTACAAGGGCTATATCTGCATCATCAACGCCCTCTTTCATTAATTTTTTTATTTCATCAGTAATATGAGGAATAATTTGAACCGTTGCGCCAAGATAATCACCCCTTCTCTCACGCTCTATGACATTTTTATATACCCTTCCAGCTGTAAAGTTGTTCTTTTTCCCGAGTTGAGTTCGAACAAATCGCTCATAGTGTCCTAAGTCTAGATCAGTTTCAGCACCATCGTTTGTGACAAAGACCTCACCATGTTGAAATGGACTCATTGTTCCAGGGTCAACATTTATGTAAGGATCTAATTTAAGAAGGGTAACGTTTAGGCCTCGTGTTTCTAAAATTGAAGCCAGGGAGGCGGAGGCTATCCCCTTGCCTAAAGAAGAAACAACACCACCAGTTATAAAGATGTATTTTGTCATGCAAAACTAACAAAGTTTGAAATAGTTATGATACACAAAATTAGGTAGAATATGGGCACATCCAAACAAACAAATCACGATGGGTTATAGACAATTCGTAAAGAGACTCTTTCCATACTTAAAAGGCCATATTGGAAAACTTGCCTTTACCTCAATAATGATGGTTTTTGCTACGGTATTGGAGACCTCAATACCTGAAATTACGGGCCAAATAGTTGATACATTATTCTCATCTAATCGCTCTAGTGATGCTGCATTTTCATACTCATTAATTCTATTCATTGTGATTGCAATGAGCTCTATATTCGCCTTGATATCAATTAGTGCAAGCTCTTGGATTTCTAACAAAGTAATTTTAGACCTTAGAGTTGATATGTTTAAAAAAATTCTCAAACTCCCTAAGGCTTACTTTGATAACAATACAACCGGAGAGACACTCTCTAAGTTAACCTTTGATGTTGAACAAATCTCTGCTGCAGCATCAACTATTTGGCTAGAATTTATAAAATCTTCATTTACTGTTGTCATATTAACAGCTTACCTATTTTACAAAAATTCTCTTCTAAGCCTTACTCTTTTAATTCTCCTTCCACTCGTGTATTTCGCAGTAAAAATATCTACCGCTAGAATTAGAAAAGGTTCAAAAAAAGTTCAAGAATCAATGGGGAAAATGACCCATCTTCTTGATGAAAATATTTCAGGGAATGACCTAATAAAAATATATAACGCCCAGGCTAGTGAGCAAAATAAATTTTTTAATATTATTAATATGATTCGCCAGCAAAGATTTAAAGTTGATATGGCAAGCGGTCTTAATACTTCGATAGTAAACGCTTTAATTGGACTGGCTTTAGGCTTTGTTGTTTATTTATCATCTACATACCTAGTGATGACTGCTGGTGATTTTTTAGCTTACTTTACTGCAATGGGTATGTTAATCAAACCTGCCAAGACTCTGATTAATATTAACAAACCTTTACAACAAGCAATGATAGCTGGAGTTAGTGTTTTTAATTTAATTGATGAAAAAGCTGAGCCTAATCTTGGTAGTAAAAAAATGAATCAAGCAACTGGAGATATTTATTTTGACAATGTAAGTTTCTCTTATTCTATCAATAAGCCCTCATTAAAAAATATCACTCTAAGTATCAAGCAAGGTGAGACAGTTGCACTCGTAGGCTCGACAGGTAGTGGGAAAACAACTCTAGTCAACCTATTAATACGCTTCTACAGCCCAACTGCAGGAAAAATTACTATAAATAGTGAAGATATTAATAGCTATGATTTAGAATCATTCAGATCGAATTTTTCTTTTGTCGATCAAAATGTACGACTATTTAATGACACTATTAGTGGCAATATCGCCTTTGGGCAGAAAGAAAAAATGCCAATGGATTCAATTATTAATGCAGCGAATGTATCCAATTCAATAGAGTTCATTAAAAAACTGGATGATAAATTTGACTCTGACATAGGTGAAGACGGCGTAACCCTATCAGGCGGTCAGCGCCAAAGACTTTCCATTGCCAGGGCAATTGCAAAAGATAGTGCTATTTTAATTCTTGATGAGGCAACCTCAGCGCTCGACTCTGCAACTGAAAAACTTGTTCAATCAGCAATCACTAAAATGCAGAAAGGTCGAACCACAATCATTATTGCTCATCGATTAAGCACAATTCAAAATGCAGACCGTATCATCGTTTTAAAGGAGGGTGAGATTATTGAGCAAGGCTCCCATGAAGAGCTTATCAAAGCCTCAGGGGAATACGCAAAGCTTAACCAGCAGCAACTTTAATAAATTAACTTTACTTATCTTTTATTTGATCTAGTGTGGCTGATGAACCGCTTTCATATGGTTAAGAAGCGGAGGGATTCTAATGCATTAAGCCACATTAGCAATATGAACTAGAAAAGCGTCCAGATTCTATTACTATCGAGCTCATCTCTGCACTGGGAAAGCTGAGTCTTATAGGTGTTAGATTTGCTTTCAACTTTTTTTGCGATATCAATTAACCAGGCTTTGCTTTCATAGCTTTTCTTATTAAAGCCACCATGGCCCTCATGGTATGCAAGATACTGGCGATATGCATCTGTCTTACTTATCTTAGAGCGCAATGAAGACTGGTTAGCATACCAACCAACAAAATCAATCGCATCAGCAAAATCATCTCTCTTAGCAGTCTTGTTACCAGTTTTAAGTTGATACCAGTCCCAAGTGGCTTTTTTAGCCTGGGTATAGCCAAATGAATCTGTTGGCCTTGCACCAGGTATGATTCCAAAAATTTTATTTCGTGGTGGTTTCGCTTTTGAAGCAAAGCGAGACTCTTGATGAATGATTGCCATCTGCAAATGCATCGGCACTTTCCATTTCTCCTCACTCAGCTTAGCTGCTCGATACCAACTCACCTTCTCATCCAGCAAATTACAGATATTAGTAACTTCTCTAGCAGGCGTTGAAAAACACCCAGAAACAGAAATTACAACTATCACACTTAGGACAAACAGTTTTTTCATTTAAGCAATAAAAACAAAGTAAGCAATAATCAACTGAAAAACCAATAAGACTCCAAACATTGCTTTAATATCATTATCAGTTAATGGCTCTGACTCTTGAGCAACCTTCTCTAACTTGACATCAATAGCAACTAAACCTTTGTCAGTGTTTTCAACTTTAAATTTAACTCTCGTATCACTTCTTAAACGTGATTTATTGAAAACATTTTTCTGGTGAACGAAATACTTTTCATTATCGTCACCCGTAATAAATCCGTAACCTTTTGTACCAAATTGGGCGACTATGCCCGTCATTTTTTTAGCCATTAAATTCTCACTTTTTGCAGACAATACACTGCTTTTTCAACAAAATCTACTCCTTGAAGTAGGAACATTGGCTCATTTTCAATATCACTAATATTTTGAAGTTCTTGACACTGAAACGAACCACCATATAGTAAGTCAACCTCCAATTTACTAACAGCAAAAGGCGGACCAACCCTTTGATGTTGAGGATAGTTCAAAGTTAACAATAACACCCTCACATCTTTTGATATTATATCATTTAAATGATTAACATATTTTTGTCTTAACGCCTTATCTAAGGCAATAAGTGAAGCACGATCATAAACAGCTTTGACGTTAACTAAGTGGCTTGCCTCTAAAGTAAAAAAGTCGCCACAGAATATTTGAATTCTATCACCCTCATAAAGTATTAAATCATTAACTTTGGAAACAGAATATTCTAATTTATTGTCGCTAAAAAACTGCTCAATAGCAATCTCACTCATCTCTACGCCGACAACTCTGAGACCTCTTTTTAATAGATAGAACATGTCAACACTCTTACCACAAAGTGGCACAAAAATCTTATCGCCATCGACTAAGTCAAGCTTTGAAAAATAATCAATCAAATTCTGGTTAACTTGGTCTGCGTGCCAACCGATTTTATTGTTCTGCCATCTACTGTGCCAGTCTGTCATATTTATTCCTTGATATAATAGAGAGTCATATTAGTTAATCATCAAACATTATGACCCATTTTAAAAGTGGCTGGTCAGATTATTTAAATCCTGAAAAAGACAAGCAATATTTCATTGCTTTAGATTCTTATCTTCAATCAAAATTGAATTTAAATATTTACCCGCCCAAAGACTCTTGGTTCAAAGCGCTGGAGTATTCAAGCTTTGAAAAAACCAAAGTAATCATCCTAGGACAAGACCCTTATCATGGAGAAGGTCAGGCAGAAGGCTTAAGCTTTTCAGTTCCAAAGGGTATTGTTATTCCGCCGTCACTTAGAAATATCTTTAAGGAGCTTCAAAGTGATGATGTGGGCTTCTCTAAACCGGAGCATGGAAATTTAGTCTCGTGGGCTAATCAAGGCGTTCTTCTTCTTAATAGCGTTCTTACAGTCGAGAAAAATTGCCCTGCTTCGCATGCCAGTCTGGGCTGGGAAAAGTTTACAGACCAAGTCATTAAAATTTTAAGTAGTCATAAGAATAATTTAGTGTTTATTTTATGGGGCGCTTATGCAAATAAGAAATCTGAATTAATTGACAGCAATAAACATCTGATACTTAGCGCTCCTCATCCTTCTCCCTTTTCAGCTTATAAAGGCTTCTTTGGCTCTAGGCATTTCTCTAAAACGAACAGTTACCTTAAGTCAACGAATCAAGAAACTATTGACTGGAGCATTAGCACATGAAGCTAATGATTGATGATGCAGTATGGGGTTATAAGGAAATCTTCTCTAGTTTTGGTGAAATTACCGCCCTTCCAGGTAGGCTAATTACCCGAGAGAGTTTATTAGATTGCGAGATACTTATTGTCAGATCAAGAACCAAAGTCAACAAACAGCTCCTTGACGGAACTAAAGTCAGATTTGTTGGCTCAACAGTAGCTGGGCTTGATCACATTGATGAAAATTATTTAAAAGAAAATGCTATTTCATTTGTATCTGCCCAGGGCTGTAATGCCAATGCAGTTGCAGAGTATGTCATAAGCGCTCTTTCCAATCTCGCGAATGATCATAGCTTTGATTTATCAACTAAAACGCTTGGAATAATTGGTGTTGGGAATGTTGGCTCTAGGCTTGACTTTAAAGCAAATCAACTTGGGATAACGACTCTTCTTAATGATCCCATCCGTGAGACTAATGAAGGAAAAAATAAGTTTGTTGACCTTGATGTTGCGCTTAGTGCTGATATTGTAACTTTCCATACGCCTCTAACATTTTCTGGCGCCCACCCTACTTACAACCTTCTTGGAAGTCAAAACTTTAACCTCATTAAAGAAGATACGATATTAATCAATGCAGCTCGAGGAGGCATAGTCGATGAAAGCCTATGGGAAAAAACCAAAACAAAAGAAAATATAATAGACTGCTGGGAAAACGAGCCCAATATTAATAATAAACTGCAAAGTAACGCATACTGGGCGACACCTCACATTGCAGGGCATTCAATAGATGCAAAATTTATGGGTAGTTTTATGATTTATAAAGAGTTATGTAGCTTTACAAAAGCTCCATTTAATAAAGAAATTGAATCGCTTATTAATCCTCAAATAAGAGCCATTAATGAAAGCTCTCTTCATGAAACACTCAACTCAATATACTCATTCTTTGATGACCATGAAGCCCTCAAAGACAGTTCAAAGTTTGAAGATTATAGACGTCATTACCCTGAGCGCTATGAATGGAAGCATTTTCATACAAATTTTATTATTCCTCATAAATTAAAGTAAGCTCATCCCCAAATATGTAATATATTATTGACATAAAGTATGTTATACATTACATTAAGTATGTTATAATTTACATATTAAATAACTTATGAATATAGATATGAATATAAAAATTAGAAATACTTTAACCGAAATAATCGCAGTAGCAATAGCAATTACTTGGATGTACTCTAAATTAAATGCAGCCGCTAATATGAGTATCGCTTCAATTACTCAAGTGCTTGTTCAAGGCATTGGAATATCTATACTTGCAGCTATCTTTTTTGCCATAGTTATCGCTATAGTTTCAGCAATCATTACTAAGAGTAAAGAAAAAAATGTCATAGATGAAAGGGACAATATGATTGAGTTCTATGCTTTGAGGTTAAGTAATGTCATATTTGGTATCTCCCTTTTAATTATTCTTGCTCTATTAGGGTGGTTTAACCTACCTATAAACTTTGGAATAATTGCTATAACTTTGTCAGTGTTTTTAGCAAGCATCTGTAGTACTTTTTTGAAAATATATCTCTATAAATAGTTATTTACAATGGCTAAGAAAAAAATTCATATTGAGAATACTGTAAGAAGACTCAGATTTAATAATAACGAGATGACACAAGGACAGCTTGCTGAATTAGTTGGTATTTCCAGGCAAACAGTTGTTGCCATTGAGAAATATAAGTACACCCCATCTCTAGAGTTAGCTTTCAAAATTGCATTAGCATTTAACAAAGAGATACAAGAAGTTTTTTATATTGGTAAATAATTTTCTAAGAGGATTAAAAATGAAGCAATACCCAGTAAACCTAAAGATTGATTACCCAGAAAAATCTAACAAATTAACTGCCGTGTTTAGATTAGTATTAATAATTCCAATTGTTATTATTCTTTCTTTTATTTCTTCTTATGCTGAGGCTTTATCGCTGGCAGTGGTTTTAATGATTCTTTTTAGAGAAAAATACCCAAAGTGGTGGTTTGATTGGAATGTCGGTATTACTAAATTTATCTATAGAATTGCAGCCTATGGGTTGTTAATGAGGGACGAATATCCTTCAACTGAAACTGACCAAGCAGTTCAAGTTGAGTTACCATATCCAGATGTTAATAAAGACCTTAATAGATGGATGCCACTTGTTAAATGGTTTCTAGCTATCCCACACTTCATCGCTTTAGTATTTATGTTCATTGCTGTTGTTTTTTGTACTATTTTTGCTTGGTTTGCTATTCTATTCACAGGACGATATCCTAGAGGCATATTTGATTTTGTTGAAGGCTTCCTGCGCTGGTCATTAAGAGTAAATGCGTACGCATTTTTATTAACAACAGATCAGTACCCACCATTTAAACTCTTTTAACTTAAAGTCTTTAAAGTTTGGTCCCTTGAGCATCAATAACTCAACGAATATTAGGCTGTGTAAGATTGTCTACATGCAAAACTTCATTCACTTGCTCTTCTGTCATAAGCCCCTCTTGAATAATAATTTCTCGAACAGTCATTCCATCTTTTAGAGCTTTTTTGGCAATACGGGCTGACTCTTTATAGCCTAAATGAGGCGTAAAAAATGTTGCTATCCCAGGACTTTGTTCAACATATCTTGCGCAAACTTCAACGTTAGCTGTAATTCCGTCCACACACTTTGTCCTTAGCATAACCATCGCATTTGTCATATAGCGTAATGAGCGTAATATATTTACGGCTAAAACAGGCTCAAAAGCATTGAGCTGCATTTGACCAGCTTCAGCTGCCAAAGTAATTACTAAATCATTTCCAATTACTTGAAAAGCAGTTTGATTAACAGCCTCAGGAATAACAGGATTAACTTTCCCAGGCATAATTGATGATCCAGCTTGCACGGCAGGAAGATTGATTTCGTTAAACCCAGCAATTGGGCCTGATGATAACAATCTTAAGTCATTAGATATTTTTGAAAGCTTTATAGCTACTCGCTTTAAAACAGATGAGAATGACACAAAGGCACTAGTATCAGAGGTTGCAGCAATTGGGTTTGGAGCCAGCACTAAAGGCAGTCCAGATAATTCTGCCAAAGCCTCTACTGCTATTTTTGGATAATCTAAATGGCTATTAATTCCAGTTCCAATAGCGGTAGCACCTAAATTGACCTCCAAAAATAGTTGAGACATCTCATTAAGCCTTTTAATGTCATCTAACAAAGTATTACCAAAAGCAGTAAATTCCTGACCAAGGCTCATTGGCACAGCATCTTGAAGTTGTGTTCGCCCCATTTTAATGACTCCAGAAAATTCAATGCCTTTGGCATGAAAAGAATCAGAGAGGGCTTTTATTGCCTCCAATAAAGGGTCATATTCTTTTAAAAATCCAACCAGCAAGGCAGTAGGATAGGTGTCATTCGTTGACTGTGACATATTTACATGCATAAGCGGGGAGATGGACTCGTAATCACCCTTCTCTTTCCCTATCATTTCTAGTGCAACATTAGCAATGACTTCATTTGCATTCATATTTGTTGAAGTACCTGCTCCTCCCTGGATTATCTCCACAATAAACTGATCATGAAATTCACCATTAATAATTCTCTCACAAGCGCTGACTATAGGCTCAAAAATTTCATCCTCTAATAAGCCCAATTTATTATTTGCTCGAGCGCAAGCTAGCTTGACCATTGCATAGGCTATAACTATATTTGGATAAACTGAAATCGCAACATCCGCTATAGGAAAATTTTCAACAGCACGCTTAGCATGGATTCCGTAATAAGCATCAAAAGGTATTTTCATTTCACCTAAAAAATCTGTTTCTATTCTGTATTCCATAATTTTCAATATTGAAAAATATTACCTTAATTAGTAGATTGAGCAAATGATACGCTTAAGAGAATCTTATTTTTGACAGCATTAATGCTAAACAAGAGAATACAAATACCGAGCAAGCATTGAAATTGACATAATTACAATTAAAAACCGAATAACAAGTGGGTTAGCCTTCAATAAATAATGGGTTCCAAAAAAAGCGCCTATTAATTGTCCTGCCATCATTACCAGGCCAATTAAGAAGGCTATATGGCCAAAACTAAAGAAAACTATAAATCCGGCAATGTTTGATGCAAAATTTAATGGCTTTGCTAGAATTGTTGCTTGGATAATTTCAAGTTTTTTAAGCATAACTGCTGTCATTACAAAAAAAGATCCAGCGCCAGGTCCAAACATGCCATCGTAAAAACCAACTGCTGGAACAGCATATTTATCAAAACTTTTGCTGGATGCCGAGCTCTTCGAGGTTTTTTTAGGCTTAGGTGAGATAATAAAATAGATTGAAATAAATACCAGCACTATTGGTATTGCAAAAGAGAGTGCCTTGGTGTCAATAAACTGAACTATAACCCCGCCTATTACCGAGCCAATAAAAGACACTAACATTAAATACTTAATAGAACTCCAATTCAGCTTTTTTTTATGAAAAAGTAGGAGTGTTGCAACTCCAGTGCCCATACTACCTTGAAATTTATTTGTTCCCAGGACGTAGATAGGTGGAATCCCACTTAATAGTAATGCAGGCACTGCTAACAAACCACCTCCCCCAACCAAGGTATCAAGAAATCCTGCAATCATGGCAACGAGAAATAAAAAAGTTAGAATCTCCAAAGAGTAATTTGCTAAATCCATAATCTTAATTACCCCAAATAATAGGGAACCAGTCCTCCCTCAATCGCTCACCATCTTTCTGGTTAATACCCGGAAAATTAGGTGAAGTTCGCCCTGGTCTATTACGATAAACCACATCATCCCCAAGCAAACGAAACGAAAGAGTGCGGCTGACATCATCGACCTTATTAGCATTTGCACCGTGTATTGTCTTAAAGTTAAAGGCAACAACGTCACCTGGCTCAGTTTCCCATTGCTTGATTTCAAAATCACCATTATCAGTATTTGGCATATCCATAAAAGCGTTATTACCTTCATAAAAGCTCTCATTGTTCGCCCAGCTTGTTGGCCGAATCTCTTTATTTAAATGATGACTTCCTGCCAGTGATCTCAATGAAACACTCTTCTTTCTTAACTCAAGAGGCAGCCAAAAACTGACCGTTTGATGTCCTGAAACGCAGTAATAAGGAAGGTCTTGATGCCAAGGGGTAGGGGCTCCTGAGAGCGCCTCTTTATAAAAAAAGTGGTCATGAAAAAATTGCGCTGATTTTGACTCCATTAAGTCTGCTGCAATTGAAGCAAGGGGTGAATTCAATACAAAGTCTTTATACTCTGGAATCCTCTGCCAATTACAAAAGTCCTCCAAAAACTTACCTTGAAAATCTTTTTCTTTATGGACCAATGCACCTTCGCTTGGATTCTTAATATGAAAGTCAGCTCCCTTAGATAAAGTATCAATCCACTCATTAAAAACGCCCCTAAGAACAACAACACCATCATCCTTAAAGTCTTGTATTTCTGATTGAGTAAGAAGTGTTTTCATGAGGATTGGCTAGTTAGTATTGATAATTTAAGAGTTCATTTTCAATAAACCTATGATAATCATTAAAACTTGAAACTTAGAAGATAAATATAATAATTAATACACAGCACTAGAGTTGGCATAAACAACTGTATTATTACTGTAATTTTTTACAGCCTCAATGATCCATGAAACTTTTTTCTGAGACTTTTACTATTAAAACAATTCCTAAAGTTGCTTGGAGCTCTGAAGACTCGTTTAATCTTAAGCCTAAGCCACTAACTTTTATATTTTTAGTATTTGGATTATTTTTATTTGGTCTTGGAGAAAGTCTTTTAATAACCAGTGGTGCTGGTGTTGGCCCATACACTGTATTAGCCCAAGGGATTTCAAACCTTACTGATTGGACAATTGGCTTCTCTACTTTTGTTATCAGCATATTTGTGTTATTCATGTGGATTCCGCTTAAACAAAAACCTGGGATGGGAACAATTCTCAATGCCTTCATAATAGCACTAACAATTGAGTTTTCAGTTTATTACTTGCCATATCCTGAAGCGTATCCAATGCAGGTTTTACAGGTCATTATTGGTATTCTTGTTATTGGACTTGGGAGTGGGTTTTATTTGATTTCAAACTTAGGCGCCGGGCCGAGGGATGGATTAATGATTGGCTTACAAAGAATAACTAATATGCCAATATATTCAATTCGAACAACGATTGAAATCAGCGTGGTAGTAGTTGGCTCTCTCTGCCTCCTTAATAACATTGACAAATTATTGGGTGAGGTTGTTGGTCTTGGAACGGCATTGTTTGCACTTGGAATTGGGCCATCAGTTGCACTAGGAATAACTCTTGTAGGAAAATTATCAAAGCAAAACTAGTTTGAGTCATTTCTAAATATTTAATTCCAGTAATAATCTTAATAAAGATAAAATCTAAGAATGGATAAAATTCTCATTCAATCCGATGACTTCGACTTAACCACTGAAGTTAAGCTTGCTAAGGCTAATAACGCTAGTATTGGCGCTGTTGTAAGTTTTGTTGGAACAGTTAGAGACCTTCAACCAAAATCGCTTAGCTCTATGACTCTTGAGCACTACCCAGGGATGACTGAAAAATCTTTAGAATCAATTGTTAAAAAGGCAAGAGATAAATGGGAAATTGAAAATGTCACGATTATTCATCGCATTGGAACTCTTGATGTTAACGATCAAATAGTTTTGGTTATAACAACTAGTAAGCATCGTCAAGAAGCTTTTGACTCATGTAATTTCATTATGGATTTCCTTAAAACTGATGCCCCTTTTTGGAAAAAAGAAGTAACAGAAAATAATGAAGAGTGGGTTGGTGCGAGAACCAAAGATGAAAAGCAAAAAAATCGCTGGAAATCTTAAATATTAAAGTCTTCTGGACTGTTTAAATTAGTTAACAGCTCTAAATGACTTGAGACATTAACTCTTTCAGTTTGCTGCTGACGATACCAAAGAGCCATTTTCCGACCCCCTTCTGCTAAAAATTGATCAAGACTTTCATTAAGATTTGATTTCATAAGCGCAAAGGTTGCGTGCATTCTTTGCCCGTCATGAGCAACACAAATATTACACTCACTAGACTCCATTCTCTCAATAAGAGAATCGATTAAGGTCACATCAATCATTGGACTGTCACAGGGGAGAACTAACAAATAATTAGAAGTGCAGACTTTTAAAGCTTTAGAAATTCCAGCTAGCGGGCCCTGATAGCCTTCTAAGTCGTCTTCTATTACTTTTCCATATTTAGAATAATCATCTAAACTTCTATTTGCACTTATAAATATTTGACTTGCCCTATCCTTAGCAACACTGGCTGCATATGAAATTAATGGAAGGTTTCGAAACTCAATGAGCCCCTTATCTTTTCCGCCCATTCTTGAGCCCATACCCCCAGCTAAGATGACAGCTGAAATCTCATTTTTTGATATTTTATTCACTTAATGCTTGTGCTTTTTTCAAGTTATTTTTAATTAGAAAATTTACTTACAATTGTATAATATACCGTATGAATATTAAATCCATAGAGCCTAATGAATAGTCAAAGCACTAACTCAAGCTCAGTAATGTTTAGTGATTCGCTGATGAGTGCAGATGATGCTTTGTCCTTTCTAATCGACTCTGCTTGTGTTACAGCATCGACAGAAGCCGTTTCTTTGGATGACTCACTCGATAGAATTTTAGCAAGCGATATACATTCAACAATAAATGTTCCCGGTTTTGATAATAGCGCAATGGATGGCTACACTATTGCACTTAATGACAACCAAGTCGCACAAGAAAACTTGAGCTTTGATGTTGTCGATAGAATTGCTGCAGGCTCAACTGGAAATGACTTAATGGTAGGAAACGCTGCCAGAATATTTACTGGCGCTCCAATTCCAAATGGAGCTAATACAGTTGTAATGCAGGAAGAATGCACTCTTTCTGAGGATAAATCGCAGATAACAGTTAAAAGAGCTATTGATTTAAATGAGAATATTCGCCCCACTGGGAACGACATCCTTAAAGATAACGTTATTCTTAGCTCAGGAAGGCAAATCAAGCCTCAAGATATTTCTTTAGCCGCCTCAGTTGGTGTAGGTGAACTGGTCGTTTTTAAAAAAATTAAAGTAGGTGTTTTTTTTACAGGTGATGAATTGGTGGAGCCTGGAAACCTTTTGACACCTGGAAAAATTTACAACTCAAATCGTTACGCCCTTGTAGCGCTTCTCAAGCAGGTTGGATGTGATGTAATAAACCTTGGAAATATAGAAGACAAGTTGGACGCAACCTGTGAAGCACTTGAAGCTCTTGAGAGTCAGTGTGATTTAATTATGACAACTGGTGGGGTCTCAGTAGGCGAAGAAGATCACGTTAAACCTGCTGTTGAAAAACTTGGAGAGTTAAATCTTTGGAAAATTCGAATGAAACCTGGAAAACCTTTGGCTTATGGTAAAGTTAAGCAGACTCC
>Ga0209660_1000348_pt1 | contig 27868 bp, 8 predicted proteins | sample SaaInlV_100m_DNA_2_FD_184659 | JGI IMG/M metagenome (GOLD analysis project Ga0209660, IMG submission 184659) | Marine microbial communities from expanding oxygen minimum zones in the Saanich Inlet - SI072_LV_100m_DNA (SPAdes) (version 2) | ecosystem: Environmental > Aquatic > Marine > Intertidal... | reverse complement strand
GTCTCGGCATTCATCGCGGTCTTGGCCTCGACCTTGACACGCTCGTATCGACTGCTGGCAAAGGGTTTTTCATCCGGCAGGTTGGTCTGGTCAATCCCCTGAAGGGCACCCCTGACATTTACATCGTTTTCGGACCATGCAGCAACATCTCCCAGATTCGTGGTTAGCTGGGGCTTAAAGGTAATACTTGAATCAATTGATGCCTTCACACGAAAATAGGTAAAGGACAGCTTGTCCCCGGAGACATCAAGGACGGGAAGCACAGTGGTTCGATCCGCCAACTGGGGATCGCCTGCTAAGGCATACTCAAGAAGGTTGGGAATACCATCCTTGTCCGGGTCTGCATCAAGGGCCTTGTCGGCAGTTGAAAGTCCGGCTAATTTCTCATTGATCCATTGATCCACGGGGGTACCTCCGGTCACGATCACCTTGCGTGTAACCTGAACAGCATTATTCCCAGAAAAGTCAGCGACATCATAGGTTACAATGTATTCCCCGGCCTTGGTTGTATCGACGGCATCCACACTACCACCGTCATCGATGAAGGGAGTAAGGTTTCCATCCTCCTGGTCAAAAGCAGTGGCCCCAAAATCCTCGTAGGTTGTATTCAGGACCACCGTGACCTCGGCATCGCCCTCAAGTGTGATGACCGGGACAGTGGTGTCATTGGAAACCACAACCTCACGGGTTACTTTTGTTGTATTCCCACTGGAGTCGACAGCCGTGTAGGAAAGGATATAGGGATCAAACGACTTCTGGCTAGTATCGATGCCGACCGGTTTCTGGAGCTTCAGTATATCCGCTTCAGGAATGGCCCTGTTGTAGATTTGGATATCATCGATCATGCCACTGAAAAAGAAGTCATTTCCTGAACCCAGGGCACCAATCGAAGAATTACCACCGGGATTCTTGTTGATGGTAATAATCCCCGGGATGGCAGCCTTAAATTCCCCATTGATATAGAGTGAACGGACATTGCCATCATAGGTTGCCGCGATGTGGTTCCATTCATTCAGATTCAGGTTTGCATTTGCCGGAACGCTGGCATCCTGAAGGTTCCCACCGGCAACGAGGCGGAATATCACTTCATCCGTTGAATTGAGGAAAAAACTGTATTGGGTATTCATAACCCCATTGGTGGTCTTTTCAAAGATGAATCCATTCTGTGCGTACTCGGCGGAATTGATCCACGCAGATATGGTCAACGTATCCAGATCAAGCTCCCCGGAAGGAGGTATCAGGATGTAATCGTTGGTCCCATCAAACTCGAGGGCTTTTCCAAACTTGCCATCCTTCCATGCAGTATCCGGATTCTCGAAATTCGTGAGGACACCCGTCAACCCGGTGAGGTTGTCAACTGCCTTATCGCCGGAACCCTCATCAAAGTTCCAGTTGGCCACGAGTCCCTCCAGTGCATTCTCCAGCCGGACGACCGGTACAAGTCCCTCGTCGAGATTATCGGTCACGGTAACACCCGGGTCAACAAAAGGCTTGCCAACGTTAACCTGTAAAGGGGAACCATCAATAAGGGTGACTACCGGGGCCGTGGTATCAAGGACTGTGATACGCCGCTTGAGCGGCGTTGCCTTCTTCCCCTTGTCGTTGGTGTAGTCATATGTAATGGAATATTGCCCCAGCTTCTTTACATCCACACTCCCACTGATGGTTAACTTCGATGAATCCAATGCGGTGCCACGACTATCCTCCACGGTTGCCCCGGCATCGACATAGTCGGTGCCGGCCTCGTGAGTCAAAGCCTCCTCCCCAAGAAGTTTGATGATTGGCAGGGTCGGGTCGTCCTTGATAATGATTTCCCGGATCAGGGTGGCCGTGTTGCCGGCGGCGTCGGTTGCCGTGTAGGTGAGTGTTTGCACGCTTTCGGACTTGGCGGTAACCGTCCCTGGAAGTGGCCCTTCAGTACGGAAAAGATCGATGGTTTGCTCATCACTGTTGGCAGGAACAACGTAATTGGCTCCGCCTTCAGCATCCCAACCGAAGCCGGGCGCGGTGACCTGGCCGGCTCCGCCTCCGTTGTTGTAGAGGCGCAGTTCGAAGTCGAACCAGCCGCCCCGTCCGAGGTCGACAGCCTTGGTGGTCACCGTGTTCGAACCACTGTCGTCAAGAAGTTGCTGTCCATCGATCTTCAGCCAGGCGCCATCGTCGATGTCTTCACGGAAGGACATGACACCGTCCGCGTCATAGATTTGCCCGGAGTAGATGAAGGTGTAGTTGCCTCGCCATGCGATCTTGTCGATGGATGGACCGAGGGGTTCCACGCCGTAGATGCCGTTGTTATCCAGTGTTTTGTTCCATCCGGAGAGGCCACCCTTGAGAAGCCCGGGCATCTGGCCGTAGGCGGGACTTGAACTGGTGACAGTCACCTCAACGTCTCCATCAAGGGCATCAACAGCCGTAGCCCCTGAATCCTCATAGATGGCACCGGGGGGCATTTGGACGGAACTGTCGCCGACCAGGGTGATGACCGGAGGCGTTGTGTCCGCAACGACCACAGTCCGGTTCACCGGGATGGCCTTGCGGTTGCTGGAATCCGTAAAGTCGTAGAGTATCTGGTAGGTTCCGGTCACGGTGCCGTCGACATTCTCCACGGCGGCCCCATTCCTCGTGATTGCCAGGACCAGTCCCGCGGATGGAAGGTCGGCGCCGGAGCCATCCTTGATGCTGACACCGGGATCCTCGAAGGCGAGTCCCAGGTCATGCGCAATCTCAGCATCCCCCAGCAGGGTCAGCACGGGGGCATCCGGGTCGATCTCAACAATGACGGCACGCTTCACGGTGGATATGTTGCCGGAGCTGTCAGACGCAAAATAAGTGATGGCATGGTTGCCGGGATGGGTGGTGTCGATCGGGCCGGCGCCCTCAGCAAACCAGATTCCTTGCTGTCCGGGGGCGGACGGCTTGAGGACCGTCAATTCAGTAGAAGGACCGGCACCTTCCGGGGTCTGGAACCGGACACGTCCCCGGGCACCGCCACCACCTTCGGTGTGTCCGATGGCCACCCGGTAGTAACCGGGCTCCAGGGTCTTTGTTACAGTGGCGTTGTGCCAGGTGATGCGCTCTGCGCCATTGTCGCCCGTGGTCTCAAAGATTCCGTCCTGGTCAAGGTCCATCCAGAGGGTGATGCGGTCATCGGCGTTATCCGTGCTGAACTGGTAGTCACCGGCAACAACAGCCTTGAAATATCCATGGACAAGAGTCTGGTACTGGTCGTATCGGGAGATACCAGAGGGTCCCCTGCGGAAATCCTGATCATTGGCAAAGTCAAAGCCCTTGCCAAGGGGACCATCCGTGAAGGCTCCCTGCCCGACGGGCACATGTGAGAAGAGACCGCCGTTCTCCTTGAAGTCGATGAGTGCATCATTGGTGGTCAGCATGAACCCACGGTGCTCCAAACGGTTGGGCAGGTACTCGCGACTGGAGACCGACCAGGTGGAGGAATCAAAATCCGTCACCTCGATACCCGGGTCCTCCCATGGCTGACCAGCAAAAAGCTTCACGATGTCGGTACCGCCAAAAGTCGGGTGTGGCTTCAAGGCGACAACCGGTGCAGCATTGTCAACCACAGTGACCTTCCGGACAACCTGCACGGCAGCCTTGCCGGCACCGTCGGTGAAGTCATAGGTCAGGGAATACTCGCCGGGAGTGTTGGTATCGACAGTGCCCTGCCCGGCCAGGTTGGCTTCAAGCACGTTGCCATCGGCATCGGTCACCACCGCACCAGCATCCGTGAACGATTTCCCGGCCTCATGCTCCAAGTGATGAGCCCCGTTGATGGCAATAAATGGAAGTGTTGCATCGGCAACAACCACGACCGTCCGGGTTGCCGTGCCCATGTTTCCAACCGCATCAACTGAGCGGTAGGTAACGGTGTGAATCCCCGGCTGTGAGGTATCCAGGGTTGCCTCACTGGTTCCGGCCCACAAGCCCTGCTGGGAGGGATGACCGGGCTGCACGTTCATTCGGCTTCCCCCGGGAAGGGTGATTCCAATGTGCATGAATGATCCGCCACCACCCTCACGATGGAGAAATGCCACCCGGTAGAGTCCAGCCTCAAGTTCAAGGTCAACATACCCCTGCTGGCCGGCATTTCGAATCTGCTCGTTGCCCTTGTCGCCTGCAGACTCAAAGGTTCCATCCCGGTCAAGGTCGAGCCAGATGGCAACACGGTCATCCTGTCGACTGATCCCCAGCTCATAGGTGCCATTGCGGGGCGCGATGAGCGCGCCGGAGATCATACTCTGGTAGCGGTCATTCCGGTTGATTTCAGGAACAGCGGCCCGAAATTCATTGTCATTAACGAATTGAATTCCGCGGTTCCCCGGACCATTGACAAAATGACTGGACCCAACCGCCTGCTTGGCCAGCAGGCCACCGTCGTTGTCCAGGTTCAGGTCGGCATCACTGCCCGGGTCCTCGAGATAACCCTGGTGCAGAAGGTATCCGGGAACATACTCAAGGTCACTGAATGCCTGGGTAACCCCGGAAGCCTGATCCGTGGCGGAAACACCGGGGTCAGTAAATGTGGCTCCGACCGATAACTTGACGGTGGATGGACCGGAAAGGGTGATTTCGGGGGTCAGGGTATCGACCACCTGCACCACGCGGGTGGCACCCGGAGCCGGGTTGCCGTTCGTCGGTTGGTAATTGTAGCTGATGGAGTACTCACCGGGGACGGATGGTACCACCGTATTCAAAACCTCCAGCAGGGCGGCATCCAGCACATTGCCCTGTGAATCCTTAAGGACTGCACCTGCATCCGAATATTCCTGGCTGGCCTCATGAATGACAAATGCATCGCCATTGAGTGTAATACTCGGCGCATTGGGGTCCTCGACCACCGTGACCTTGCGAACCTTTGTTGCAAAATTGCCGAAACCGTCAACCGATTGGTAGATGACAGAGTATTCACCGGCGGTTGAGGTATCGACTGGAGTCGAAGCTTCAGTCACGCCGTTTAGGGAATACTTGGAATTGAGGCGGGCCTCGATTCCCATGCGTTCACTGGTGGAAAGGATACGGTCGTAGATGATGACCTCGGAGACGAAGCCGGTTGAACTCTCACTCAGGTCATTCCATCCACCCATCTGGAAATAGCCCATGCTGTAGGTATTGTCCTTTCGAATGGAATTGGTGGTCTTGTCAACTCCGTCGGCAAAGAAACGGACGGACATATCCCCGCTGATGGCGGAGTATAGATGCGGTTCCTCAGTGGAGGGTACAATTCTTTCAGCGGCCCAACCGTTCCCGGGATGAAAACAATCCACAAACCCGCCGTGGTAGCCCAGCAGCCAATTCTGGTCGCGGGAGGAAAGCAGGCGGGCATGCGGTATCCCGGCCAACCTGGAGACAGTGATAATTGAGTACTTTACGCCAACAGATTTCCCAAGGGAAAGCAGGCTCTCCCCGTCAAAGTAGACACCAGGCCTGCCGTTGATGGCATTGGTGGCGTAGGTGGGGGCCCCCTTGAAAGCGTCCGCATGGTTCCTGCTTGAGGATTGATCATACCAAAGGGTCACCGGGTCACCCTCCACCTTGCCAAGAATCCTCGAGGCATCGAGGTGGGCAAACAAACCGTCCTGCGGGAATGTCTCGGAGGATCCGACCACCACAAAATCCCCGTCATAATTGTCCGTGGCGCTGGCACCGGGGTCGACAAATTGTGAACCCTTGAAGACCGTCATTTCGGCATCACCATTGAGGGTGATGACCGGAGGTTCGGTCTCTGTCACTACGACCGTGCGGTATTCGGTCCTTGAAGGTACGCCCTCTGCCGCATTGTAGTTGTATTCAAGAACATACTCACCGAGAGCAGAGGTATCGACCTCCCCGGTGACAACCAATTTGTCCAATGACAGGGCATTTCCATCCAGGTCGGTCACAGTAACACCCGGGTCGGTGAAGGTGGAGTTGTAGGCCACATCCATAACCGCGTCGCCATTTAACGTAATGATGCCGGCGTCCGGGTTGTTCTTCACGACCACGGTGCGGACAATTTTCCCCTCATTGCCAACGCTGTCCGTTGCGGTGTAGGTGATCTGGTGCTCACCCGGGGCAAGTACGTCAATAGGGTTGTACACAACCCAATGGCCAGACTGATCCGGGGAACCTGGATTTATGGTTGTCAGTGAGCCAGGTCCTTCGCCCTGGACCGCACGATATCGAGCCTCGACCTGACTGTGCCCTCCACCCTCGCGAAATGCAATGGCGAAACGATGATAACCGGAAGACAGGTCCACTTCCGTGTAACCATGCTCCAACCCCGGGTTCATGAGCTCGGGGCCCTTGTCCCCGTTGGTCTCGAAGGTTCCATCCCCGTCCAGGTCGATCCAGAAGGCGGCGCGGTCATTCGGTTGCTCGATGCCGAATTCATAACGCCCTCCCTTGGTCTTGAAATGACCGTCGAGGAGGATTTGGAAGCTGTCGTTCCTCGTGATTTCAGGAATAATCTTGCGGAATGCCGCATCTGCCCGGATGTAAGTGCTACCGGAGTACTTGAAGTTCTCCCCTACCGGTGCGGAAAGAAAAAGGCCACCGTTGTCATTCAGGTCCAGCAGGGCATCAACAGAGGTTTCCATGTATCCGCGGACACGAATGCGGTTCTCCATCAGCATGGAGGACTCAACCATCAATGGACCGTCCACCAGGTCGCTGGCTGAAAAACCGGGGTCGGTGAAAGGATTACCGAGCTGATGAATAATCCGGTCTCCTCCTTCCAGGGTAATCACCGGGGGAGTCTGATCGACAACCGTGACCGTACGTGTAATAGTGACGGCCGAAGTTGTGCCGGCTTGTCCGGAGGAACCCTGAAGGGCGTAAAGTTTTTTATCATATGAACCGATGTAAACCGTGCCATCTGGTCCAATGGCGGGGGAAGAGCTCACCCAACCTCCTGTTTCAAATTCCCATAGTTTGACCCCACTCTTGCCATTTATGGCATAGAGCTTGCGGTCCACTGACCCGACGTAAACCGTGCCATCTGTACCAATCGAGGGTGAGGAGTAAATAATTTCCCCCGTTGCAAACTCCCATATCTTGACACCGGTCTGGCCATTGAGGGCGTAGACCTTTTTATCAAATGAACCGACGTAAACTGTGCCATCAGTGCCAATAGCGGGGGAGGAATACACATTACCCCCCGTTGCAAACTCCCATATCTTGACACCGGTCTGGCCATTGAGGGCATAGACCTTTTTATCAGATGAACCAATGTAGACTGTTCCATCGGTGCCGATAGCTGGGGAGGAATACACATTACCTCCCGTTGCAAACTCCCATATCTTGACACCGGTCTGGCCATTGAGGGCATAGACCTTTTTATCAAATGAACCGACGTAAACTGTACCATCAGTGCCGATAGCGGGGGAGGAATAAAAAGTCCCTCCGCTTTCAAATTCCCATATCTTGACACCGGTCTGGCCGTTGATGGCGTGCAGTTTCTTATCCTTGGACCCAACGTAGACCGTACCATCGGCCCCGATGGCGGGAGAGGAATACACATCACTTCCAGCTGTAAATTCCCATACCTTCACACCAGTCTGGCCATTGAGGGCATAGAGTTTATCGTCATCTGAACCGAAGTAAACCGTGCCATCAGATCCAATGATGGCGGAGGATGACACATTGGCTCCAGTTTCAAATTCCCAAAGCTTCACACCAGTCTGGCTATTGAGGGCGTACAGTTTATCATCCCAAGACCCAAAATAAAGGGTGCCATCAGAACTGATCGCGGGAGAGGACCATGCAACCGAATCCCCCGTTGCAAACTCCCAGACCTTCTCCACGGTCCCATTGGCATTGTCATCACCTCCGGTTGCGTAGTCATAGGACACAATATATTTACCGGGAAGGTCAGTATTGACAGTGTTTCTAATGGCAAGCTTGGAGGCATCCAGGGGAGTACCCTGGGAATCTGCGACAGTAGCACCGGCATCTTCATAAGCTTCACCGGTTGGATGAATGAGCTCAGCCTCGCCATTCAGGGTGATAACCGGAAGGTCCGGCTGGTCGACGACAATGACTGTACGATTGACCACGGCCTTGTTCCCCGCAGCATCGGTGCTGGTGTAATTAAAAGTGTACTCCCCTGCCTTGGTGGTGTCCACGGGAGAGAAAACCAGGTCACCACCGCCATTCAGGTCGTACTTGCTCTTGAGGTAGAGCTCAATGTACTCCCGTTCCTCAGCACTTACGACCCGGTCAAAAAGGATCAATTCGGCAATCTGGCATTTTGAGCGCTCGTTGGAATCATTGAAGCCACCCAGATTGATGTTTTGTGGCTTGTAGTTGATATCATGCAACCCGTTTGAATTCTTGGCAAGATGGGTGCCATCCAGCCAGAAGTTGGCCTGGTCCTTGTCGTTAACGTCACCCATGTGGATGTGCCAGTTGTGGTCGGCCCCACCTTGATTCCATGCCCAACCATCCGAATGAAATCGACGGATGGTATTGCCATGGAATCCAAAGAACCAGTTGCGCCCCCTCGATGAAATAACTCGATTGTTACCTCCGCCAGAGTAGCGAGCCACAGAAAAAATACTGTAGTGGGCTAGATCGGGCTCGAAGTCCTTGGTGGTCCAGATGATGTCATTACCGTTGAAGTCGACAACCGGTTGCCCATTAAGACCGGACTTCAGCCACTTGGGATCCCCCACCTGATTATCCCCGTGGTTGCCCTTCCCTGAAAGATCCTCCCAGTCGATTGCGATGACATCCCCATCGTTGAGCTTTCCATTGAAGGAACCGGCATCCAAGTGGAGGACCAGCCCCTCCTTGTTGAAACCTATATTATGGATGACCTTCACAGGGCCATCGAAGGCATCAATCGCAACCGCACCGGCATCATTGTAAGCCTCATTCAACTGCACGGTTGCCGGGTTGGCACCGTTGATTGTAATGACCGGCCCGACAATGTCCGCCACGATGACCGTACGGCTCACAGGTAAAGCCACATGACCTTCCGGATCGGTATACTCATAAAAAATGGTGAACGTTCCCTCTGACATCCCATCCGGCACGCCTGAGACCTGCACCTTTGTTTCATCAAGCGGATTGCCCTGGTAGTCGTCCAGAAGGACTCCGTCATCCTTGTAGGGGAAGCCCACATGGTGGTTCAGGCCATTCCCCCCCAACAGGTGAATGACCGGTTTCTGGTTATCCTCCTCAACAATGATATTTCGGGTAAGTGTTGAGCGGTTCCCAACCTTGTCGTCGGCAAAATAGGTAACGGTGTGTTCACCGGGAACGGATGTATCGATGACCCTTGGAATCGTGCTCCACAAGCCTTCCTGCCCGGGGGCACCCGGATGGATGTTGGTCAAGCTGAAGGGTCCCGCACCCTCAGGGGTACTGAAACGGGCATTGAAACGGGAGTTGCCATTCCACTCGGCATAGGCAATGACCACACGATACTTCCCCTTGCCAAGGTAGACGGAACCAATCTGGTTATCCCATACAACCTGCTCGTCGCCGAGGTCACCCTGCTTTTCAAGTAGCCCATCCCGGTCCTTGTCGACCCAGATGGTGCAGTAGTCATTTCCATCCTGCTTGGAGGTTGCGAAGCCATAGTTGCCCCCGCGCCTGGCATCGAAGAGACCGGAAAAGACCAGTTGATAGGCATCGTTGCGATTGACTCCAGAGATATCCTTGAAGTCCTGATCGGTGAGGAAATTGATTCCGTCACCATGGACCCCATCCGTGAAATAACCCGAGACCGCGGGCGTATGGGCAAGCACCCCACCCTCGTTCTCCAGGTGGAGAAGCTCAATGGCTTGGCCCCTGGTATGGTATTCAAGGCGAAGGGTGTCCGGGATGACCAGGTAATCGGAATAAACCGGGGTCTCCCCGTCGCGCTGGTCAACAGATGTGGCGCCGGGATCCTGAAACGGTGCATCAACAAATAATTTCAATGGCTCGTCCCCGGTCAGGGTAATGGCAGGCCCAAGCGTATCCACCACCCTGATGGTGCGTATCGCGGTGTCTGCATCGGAGAAGTTGTAGGAAAGGGTGTAGGTGCCGGGTGTCAGGAGATCAATAGTATCGCCCTGCCCCGATAGGTCATCTTTCAGTGTGGTGCCGTCGGCAGACTTGGCAACAGCACCCGGGTCCGTGTAGTTGACGATACTGCCGGCCTCAATCGTCTTGATGACTTCACCGTTCATAACGATAAAGGGCTTGTTTTCATCGCCGGAAACAATGATGGTGCGAACCACCTCGGAAAGATTGCCGGAATTGTCCGACACCGTGTATTTAATACTGTGCGTTGCAGGCTTGCTGGTGTCGACATTCACATAGGCAAAACCGCCACCGGATGAAAGACCATACTTGGAGTTAAGGATGTTGGAAAGCTTCTCACGTTCCTCTGTAGAGATGACCCGGTTGTAAACAATCAACTCAGCCACTTCGCACTTGGACATCTCACTGTTGGTACGCCATCCACCCAACTGAATCTGGTCCGGCTTATAGTTGGTGTTGTGAAGCCCGGTGGAGTTATTGGCAAATTGGGCACCATCAACCCAGAAATTGGCACGATCCTGGTCATTTGCATCACCAACATGGAGATGCCAGAAGGTATCGCCTACATTTTGATTACTGGCCCAACCATCGGCATGGAATCGCCGAACAGAGCCTCCATGGAAGCCAAACATGTAGTTGCGGGACCGGGTGGAAATGACCCTTTCGCTATCACCGCCGGTGTAGCGTGCCACGGAAAGAATGGTGTAGTTGGCAAGGTCGGGCTCAAAGTTCTTGGTCGTCCAGATCAGGTCATCGCCATCAAAATTCACAACCGGCCGGCCATTGAGTCCATCCTCAATCCATTTCGGGTCCCCGGACACATTGTCGGCATGATTGCCCTCACTCGAAAGATCAGGCCACGAAGTTGAAATAGTATCGCCATGGGAGATCAAACCCCTGAAGGAACCGGCATCCAGATGAAGGACCAGTCCATCTGCGGGGATATCCTTATCAAAATAAACAGTAAGATCGCCGTCAAGAGAGTCATTGGCAGTTGCCCCGGCATCGGAGTAGTCCGCACCAACCTGGATTCGCACGAGCGCATCCCCAGCCATGCTCAGAACCGGCCCCGTGGTATCCTCCACAATGACATTGCGGGTGAGTTCCTGCGCGGATTTTCCATCTGCGGTGTAATTGTAGGTCAGGACCTGCAGGCCCAGAACCGAGGAGTCAACCGTGCCGGTGACAACGAGTCCGCCCGCATCCAGGTCATTGCCTTCACCATCCTTTACCGTGGCACCGGGGTCGGTGAATTCCGTAGCCGCCTCGTGGCGGATCTGTGATTCGCCGTTCAGGGTGATTATCGGAATGCTGTTGTCCGGCTTGACCGTGACCTTGCGCGTGGTTGATCCGACGTTGCCGGCGAGGTCACGCACCAAATAATGGATGGTGTGATCACCGACCTTGTTCAAGTCTGGAAGGTCATGCTTGGGGAACCCGAGCAGGCCGTACTTGACAGCAAGGATTCCCTCAATGGTCAACCGCTCCTGCTCCGTCACGACATAGTTATTATAGATAAGAATCTCAGCCACGTCACCACTGGAGGGATCGCCTGCCTCGCCGTGTCCACCAACCTGGATTTTTCCGATACGGCCATTGCGCTTGGTGTCCGTGGTAAGGTCTGCCCCGTCACCATAAAATCGAACACTGTCGGAGCCTGTGCTGGTGGCGGAATAAATGTGGGGGGCTGTCGTAATGTTCGTCGAGTAACCGGAGGCCCAGCCTTCCGGGTGAAAAGTGTCCTCCTTGCCGGCAAAGTATCCCATGAACCAATTGGCATTTCGCGAACCAATGAGCCGACCCTTCTTGGATCCACTCCAACGGGATACAGTGAACACGGAATACTTACGCTGGACATCCTTCGTAACGGCAAGAAAGTCATCCCCGTCCACGCGGACAGCCGACCGGCCGTTGATGGAATCAGCAACAAGAACAGGATTCCCGCGCACGTCGGAAAGATGATTTCCATTGCCTGAAATGTCAGTCCAGCGAAGGACCTGGTCACCGGGACTCAGGCCTGAAATATTGCCGGAATCCAAATGCAACCACAGTCCCTGTGACGGGAGCTGTGCAGTACTGATAACAAATAAATCCTTCTCCGGGTCCTCCCCCAGGGTTGCGCCGGGATCGGTGAAGGGTTGACCCTGCACATGCTCGATCTCGGCATCGCCAACAATGGTGACGGTGGGTGCGACAGTGTCGCTTACCTCAACGATCCTAATCCTGGATTCAGCAGGAACCTGGTTTTCATCGAAGTAGGTGTACAGGAGCTCATAGGTTCCGGCCGCGTTTACATCGAAATGACCCGAGACCTGAACCCCGGCCGCATCAATGACAGTGCCGGCCGCATCGGTCAATTCCACTCCCGGGTCGACAAACTCCGCGTACTGCTCGTGCTTCATGATGGCACGGCCCTTCAGGGTGATCACCGGCTGTGCGGATAGGTCAATAATCTCCACGGTCCGTGTAACAGTTGCAATGTTGCCCGCAGCATCGGTGGCCGTGTAGGTGATGGTTTGGGTGCCCACCGCACCGGTATTGAAGGGGTTCTCAATGACCCATAGCCCGGCCTGGTTACCCTGGGATGGATCAATATTTACCAACGAGGAAGGTCCGCCCCCGGGAGGAGTACTGAAGCGGGCAGTGATACGGGAACCTCCTCCATACTCGGTATGGCCAATGGCAAATCGGTAAAGCCCGGGCGACAGGTCTACACTGGAAAGTCCTTCGTTATATCCCCCGTTCATCCACTCGCTGCCGGCAGAGCCATTCTCCTCGAACAAGCCATTGCCGTTGACATCAAACCAGAAGGATCCCCGGTCGTCCCTGCCGGCGATCTGGAATTGATACTGCCCACCTACCCGGGCTACAAAAAGGCCGGTGAAAAGGTTGTTGTAGTTGTCGGGGCGTGTAATTCCGACCCCGGCATTGCGGAAGCTGTCATCCCCCTGGAAATCCAGGGCGGTCTTGAGGACATTCTCCCCGAGGGGAACCCGGGTCAGTAGCCCCCCGTTTTGATTGAAGTCGAGGTTCGAATCCGGGCCACCGATTTGGAAACCCTGGTGCCGAATTCCGGTTTCAAAAAGGGAGCTTTGCACAAAGACATCGCCATCCACAATGTCCGTGGCCGAGAAACCCGGTTCCACGAAGGGTTGACCAAGGGGATGCTTGATGGTCGCCCCGCCGGTAAGGGTGATTTGCGGAGGAAGGCTGTCCGAGATCTCAACCGAACGGAAAAGGGTCTCGGCGGCCCGGCCTTCAGTATCCGTATAGTTGTAGGAAAGAACGTAGGTGCCCGTCCGGGAACTGTCCAGATGACCCTCGACCTTGACCCCGGCGATGTCCAGCGCAGTGCCGGCAGCATCGGCAAGGGTATATCCCGGATCCTCGAAATCGGTGTTGAGCTCGTGGTGGATTGCCGCCTCTCCAACCAGAGTGATCACCGGTGCCGTGGGATCGAACACCCGCACCTGGCGTTCTGCGGTGGCCGTGCCCCCGAGGGAGTCCGTTGCCTTGTAGACGACGTTCCAGTCTCCGAGAATGCTGGTGTCGAGGGCATCGTGGGTTGTGATTAGCTTGTTGAAGGGTAGTCCCCACTTCAAGCCCAGTCGCACCTCGACATCTGCAATCTCCTCGTCCGTGAGTGCCGTATTGTAAATCAAAAGCTCGCCCAGGTCACCGCTCCAATACCTGCCACCACTATTGCGGTCCCTGCTGAAATTGCTGGCCTCCACATTGCCCGTGGTCCGCAGGGAGATGATAGACATCTCTGTCGGCACATTCGAGTTAAGCCCGTCAACTGTGTTGCCGTTGACCGCCAGCACCCCGTTCCTGATGTTGGCATGGGTATGGCTACCGTGCCAGAACCTGTTATTTTCAGTATGAAAATGAAGGTTATTGTTGTCCCCCAGCAGGAAGCAGTATTTTCCACTGCTGCGTTTTACCACCCAGAAGATCGTACGGATATCCCGCATTTCAGGAAAATCATGGTATTCACCATCCGTACCACTGTAATGCATCACGGGCAACCCGTTGAGACTATTGGCAACAAGGGTTGGGGAACCATGCGCAGTGGCATCCCTGCTATTTCCTGACTGGTCCACCCAGGTCCCCTCCTCTGCCCCGGCATCTGCCTTTAACCAGAGCTGGAGACCCCCATAGGTATCCGCTGCCAATGCCGACGGGGCGGTCCATGGCCCTTCGTAGGTGATCTCTACCGTATCCAGGTCACCATCCTCAGGGTCTGTCGCGGTGGCACCCGGTTCCGTGTAGGCAGTCCCGATGGGAACCCGCATGTAGCTTTCACCGTTGAGGGTGACGACCGGGGGTTCCGACCGGAATGGATGATTCGGGTCAATCTTATCGAGCAGTCCCCACTTGCGGGCCAGGTAGCCCTCAAGTTTTTGTCGCCCAAGATCAGGGAGCACACTGTCGAATGCCACGACTTCTGCGATGTCCAGAGACGCACAAAATGATTTGTCAACTATTCCGATTCGATAATTACCCTTGAGGCCTGTAGAGCCGTCGTTAACCACGACCCGGAGGATCATGAACTCATTGACCTTACTGAGGTTCCGGCTCCCGGTGGTCACATAGGCTCCACCATTCTGCTGAACACCCGTAGCATGTTGATTCCCATGGAAGTGGGTTTTACCGTTCTCAAAAAGGTAGTTGGACCCCCTGCCTGACTGGTGGCCAAGGACAGCGCCGAAGTAATCGAACTTGTTGGCCGCGTCCGAGCTACGAAATACATAGTAATGCTCCTTGGCAAAGAATGCGGAACCTCCGATTGACAGGTAATCATCTCCTCCCGCCCGGCGAATCTCAATGACCGGACCTCCACCGGGACCGCTGGTGGGATTAAGGGAAGGTGTTCCGCCGCCGGATTCAGCATGCCTTTCATTCCCGCTCTTGTCCTGCCACCGGGTGACCGGTGCAGAGCCCGTGATGGTGTTGGCATCTCCGGCATCAAACCAGACAACCGGGGGTTTTCCGATATTGGCCGTGAAGAAGGAAAGCGGGGTGGCTGTATTGTCGAAGGTTGGGACGTAGTGCCGAAAACTACGGGTAAAGGCGTCATTGTCTTCATCCCCGACCTTGAGACTGCCAGCCTCAATCGACACAGAGAAGATGGTATTGTTGGATGAAGGAGTTAGCTTGAAGGTTTGCTTCCTGGGACTGATGACCTGGAAATCGCTGATGGTTGCCTTGACAACCGAGATGTCCTCGACCGTAAAATCGGTGGTGTCTACCTTCCACTCCAGGGTGGCCAATTGTTCAGCAGGGTTGGTGTTGTCGAGGTTGAGTGTCGGAACCAACCGGGGAAACACAGCGTTGCTGAATCCATAGAGATGCCAGGTTGCAATGGTCTGCGGGTCAACGGTAAATTCAACATCGGTATCGTCGGCCACATATACGCACTGGACCAGTTGTCCATCCTGCGCCATGGTTGAGAACTCACCCTGGTTGGCGGTGATCGTCTCATCAGTCGCATCCAGGGACAGGATGGCAGTACGGGTCTCCCCAACGTCCCAGGCCTGGTTGTAAATGGTGAACACGTAGGTTTCACCCGGGGTCAACCCGGTCATCTTGAGCTTCTGCGGGTCCCCGTTGTAGCGCATCCTGTTGGAAAGGACCTCGCCGATCTTCCCTCCCACCGTGGAGGTCCGGCCATTGTGCGTGGCTTGAAAATTCTGGCTGATTTCCCAACCCTCCCCTGAAGTCCCGGATTCAGCCTTGAAGGTAACTCCATTCACCACCTTGTCCTCGGTGCCATGAACATTGACGGCGCAGGTGTAGACCAATTCAGACGAAACCCCGGAATCGGAATCCCCGGTCAGGTGGGTTACCGTCCAAGTCGCTGCAGTAAGATGGCTTGTGGAAAGGGTGAATAATGCTGAACCAAGTAAAAACGCCTTAACAAGCAGACACAATCCACCTGTGCGCTCAATTGCTGACTTGGTGGTTGCCCCGGAAATATTTGATAAAACAAGCGAACCATCGTCAGGAGGACAAAGGCCTGAATGTTCCGGGTTGATTTTTGGGTTCAGCAAACGAATGAGATCAAACATACAATAAGCAGGAAACGAGTTAGGGGTTGGAGCGATAAAAAGAATGCGAGAAGATGTTATACTCAGGTGTGCGCGAGTGTCAAGCTATGTGTAAAAAATATATTAGTCATTTAAAATACTACATCCATCTCGGAGAAAAGTAAGGTTTGGGTAAAATATAATGTTAAGTGAAGAGCCTTCACAAATAGTTGTACTGAAAGTGCTTAATTGTCGACAAATATAATACTCCTATATGCGGTTTTTTTACCTTCTTTTGCGCCATATAAAAAAAAGAGTACAAGAAGCGAATACTGGTTTAATCCAGGTAATCAAAGTGTGCGCGACCTCTTCCCTGGAGGCCGCGCACGTATTATTGTCTGCTTTGTTCTGTTTTCCTTGTAACTTCCTCTCCCGAAGGAAGGAAGTCCCAAATTTATTGGTTCCAAATATCTAAATCATATACCTACACTCCCGACGGTCGAAAATCCTGACAGAAAATTTTCGACTTTTGGACTGTCTTGATGAACTTCGCTACTTCAACCCGAGAAAAATGGAGGGGTTTATTGGTCGGGAAGAAAACCTCCAGGGGTTGGGGTGGTTACGATGACGGATTCACCCGGATGCAGAAAAGTCTGGTCGCAGTAGTTTAAGGTTTCGATTGTTCCATCGTTTCGTCGAACCTCGGTGCGACCGGGCTCCCCCTCACATCCACCGGAAAGCCCTTTTGGTGGAATCCTTCGATGACTGGACAGGATGGAGCACTCCACCTTATCAAGAAAACGCAGAACACGGCGCGTTCCGTCGCCACCGGGATGACGCCCCTGCCCCCCCGAACCTGCACGAATTGAAAACTCCTCCACAACAACCGGGAAACGCATCTCCAAAACCTCGGGATCCGTCATGCGGGTATTGGTCATGTGGGTGTGCACCGCCGAGGCACCGTCAAACCCCTTGCCGTTGTTGGCAAGACCTGCCGGTGCGCCGGAACAAATGGTCTCATAGTTCTGGAAGTCTTCATTGCCGTAGGTAAGGTTGTTCATGGTACCCTGGGCATTGGCCATTGCACCAAGAGCCTGGAGCAGACAGTTGGCAACGTGCTGACTGGTCTCGGTGTTGCCCGCCACAACGGCTGCCGGATGGGAGGGCCGGAGCATGCAGCCTTCAGGAATGATGATTCGCAGGGGCTTGAGACAGCCGGCATTCATGGGGATGTCATCCTCAACCATCAGCCTGAAGACGTAAAGCACGGCTGCGCGTGTAACCGGTTCGGGAGCATTGAAGTTGTTGGCCTGCACAGTGGATGTGCCGGAGAAATCTATAACGGCTTCCCGCAAAGCCTTGTCGACCCGAATGGCCACCCGGATTACTTGGCCGGTGTCAGTAGGATACTCCGCTGAAGAATCCTCCAGAACGCCCAACAGGCGACGAACCGACTCCTCGGCGTTATCCTGCACGTGCAACATGTAGGCCTGCACAATATCGAGCCCAAAGTGTTCAACCATTTTCAGCAATTCAGCCACACCCTTCTCGTTGGCGGCAACCTGCGCTCGAAGGTCGGCGATGTTCTGGTCGGGGTTGCGGGCGGGCCAGGGATGCTTCGTGAGAAGCTGTCGGATGCCGTCCTCATCGAAGTGCCCGTTCGCAACAAGCTTGAAGTTGTCGATTAGTACGCCCTCCTCCTCTATATGGGTTGCCCTTGGTGTGGAACTTCCGGGTGCCATGCCTCCGACGTCCGCATGATGCCCACGCGAGGCGGTGTAGAAAAGAAGATTCCCTCCCTGCTCGTCAAATACCGGGGTCACAACGGTGATGTCCGGGAGGTGTGTCCCTCCATTGTAGGGAGCATTCAGCACAAATACATCACCGGGGGAAATTGCCCCCTCGTTATGGCGGATAATGGATTCAACCGAACGATCCATCGAACCCAGGTGAACAGGCATATGCGGCGCATTGGCTACAAGCGAGCCATCCGCGGCAAAAATGGCACAGGAAAAATCGAGCCGCTCCTTGATATTTACCGAGTGGGCCGTGTTCTGCAGGGTCACACCCATCTGTTCGGCAATGGACATGAACAAATTGTTGAAGACTTCCAATAGTATCGGATCTGCAGTGGTACCAACCGGCGAAACCCGCTGCAACACCTCAACCCTTGTCAAAACAATACTTCCCGATTCATTCACTGTGGCACTCCACCCCGGCTCAACCACAAGCGTCTGGTGTGCCTCGATGATCAATGAGGGCCCAGTCAAGGTATCCCCGGGGGCCAAGGCCCCACGCCGAAAAGCTTTTGCCTTATGCAATTGCCCTCCCGAATGGAACTCCACTGATTTTGCAGGAAGCTTTTCCCCGGAAAAGGAGGAATCTCCAACAACATCGACTCCTGTACCCGAGGATATTGACTCAACCTCGACTGCCTCTGCCACGAGGGGCCGTCCCTCAAATACAAAACCAAACTGCCTTCGATGTTTAGCGACAAAAGCTTCTTTCATCTCTGAGATCCCGGAGAACTCGACAGGAATCGCAGTATCAGTACCCTCATAGCGCAGATGCACCTGGGATGCAACCCGGATATCCCGCACCCTCACTCCCTGCCCCACCAGTTCCTCCTGGACGGTGGCTTTTAATTCATCAATGACAGTCTCCAGTTGAGATATCAATGCAGGATCCAGTTGCTGCACCACGGCGCGGGAACGATTAGCCCGCACATGGGCCAAGCCCATCCCGAAGGCAGAGAGTATTCCAGAAAAACAATGTACCAGTATGGTACGCACGCCCAGGGCATCAGCTACTGCACAGGCATGCTGACCACCGGCTCCGCCAAAGCAGTTCAACGCATAATCGGTGACATCATAACCCCTCTGCACGGAAATCTTCTTGATGGCATTGGCCATGTTCTCCACTGCGATGCGAAGAAAACCTTCTGCCACTGTCACAGACTCCATCCCGGTCAACACAGCCAGTTCGTCAAACTTTTTGGTCACCACTTCCTTATCCAGCACTTCATCCTGCCCGGGGCCGAAAATAGCCGGGAATAATTCCGGACGCAACTTGCCTACCATTACGTTGGCATCCGTAACAGTCAATGGTCCACCACGTCGATAACAGGCTGGACCAGGGTCTGCACCCGCAGAGTCGGGCCCCACCTGAAAGCGTCCTCCATCAAAACGCAGGATTGAGCCCCCGCCAGCCGCAACCGTATGGACCTGTAACATCGGTGCACGCATCCGAACGCCGGCCACCTCTGTTTCAAATGTTCGCTCCAGTACACCATCATAATGTGAAACATCCGTGGACGTTCCACCCATGTCAAAACCCACCATCCTGGGAAAACCCGCTCGCAGGGAAGTCTCCACGGCACCGACCACACCACCCGCCGGACCTGAGAGAACAGCATCCCTTCCATGGAACAATCCTGCCGCGGTCAATCCGCCTGATGACATCATGAACTGCAGACGTGGCCCCTTCCCCAACTCCCGCTCAACCTGCTCCACATACCTCCGCAGGATTGGGGAAAGGTAGGCATCGGCCACGGTGGTGTCCCCGCGTCCCACCATCTTGACTAGGCGGGAGACTTCGTGACTGACAGATACCTGAGTAAAACCAGCCTTCTGGGCCAATCGACCGGCCAACTTTTCATGCTCAGGATATTTCCATGAATGCATGAAGGCCACTGCCAAAGAGTCAAAACCCTCCTTGCGTAAACGTTCCAGAACTTTTGAAACCTGTTCCTGCTGGAGTGTAACTTCCACTGTTCCATCAACCAGTACCCGCTCATCGACCTCAACCACGGTTGAATAAAGCTGCTCCGGCAAGGCAATCTCCTTGGCAAATATGTCCGGGCGAGCCTGGTTGCCAATGCGAAGGACATCCCGAAACCCCTTGGTTACCAACAAGGCCGTTCGCTCCCCTTTCCTCTCCAGGAGTGCATTGGTGGCCACAGTGGTACCCATTCGAACCTCATGAATCATGTCTGACGGAAAAGGATCAAGACCGGAAATACCAAGCAAATCTCGGATACCCTGGATTGCCGCATCGGGATACGCCTCGGGATTCTCAGACAATAGCTTGTGTGGATGAAGCCGCCCATCGGGATCACGACCCACGATATCCGTAAAGGTTCCGCCCCGATCGATCCAGAAGTCCCAGCCCATCTCCGGCTTCCGCCGCAATCCCTAGAGGGACTTCAGGTATTGAAGACTCTGTTTCACGCTGGAAACTGGGTCAGGAGAATGATCCTGTTCCACATGGCAGTGGGCTACACCAATTCTACCAGCAGCCTTGATTATTGGCTCCATCGGGATGATTCCATCACCGAGTGCCAGAAAGGCATCCTTGGGAACACCACCATAATTGGGCAATTTCATGCCTTTCTTGAGATCCTTTAAATGAATCTGGGAAACACGTCCCTTCAACTCCTGAAGGAGTTTAACCGGGGAGACCCCGCCTACCCGAACCCAGAAGACATCCACTTCAAAATGCATCTCTGAGGCGAATTCGGCCTTGAGAACATCAAAACCCGTTCTGCCCCTATCCTGTGGAGCGAACTCAAATGCATGGTTGTGGTATGCAAGCTGGATACCAGCAGTCTTCGCCTTAATTGCTGCCTTATTACAATTTTCAGCCACACGCTTGTACCCATCCAGCCCGTTGCGTTCCCGGGCATGCAGGAAAGGTATAACAAGGTGCGTGATCCCCAACTTCAAGGCTCCCTCCAGAATTTTATCAAAATCAGGAACACCCTTCTTACCGGAGTTGGTCACTGACTCCCAGGCAAAGTGGGTGGAGTTGACTTTCAGACCATTATCCTTGGCTGCCAAAATCATGTCGCTAGCAGTACCGTCAAAACCATAAGCCTCGACCTGCTTATAACCTGCCTTTGCGACACCACCTAGAGTTCCCTTGACGTCATTTTTAATCTGGTTCCGCAAGGTGTAGAGCTGGATACCAATGGCCTTCCGGTAGGGATTGTCATTGTCCAACGCAAATGCCGGGAGAGCGATCGAGGAAACAAGCGAGGTTTGTAAAAAATAGCGGCGGTTCATGTTTGAGGGATTGGTTTTGTACAAAAAAATAATGAGTATAGTAAAGCCCTATGGTCAATCGATTTCCCGGAGTGATCGTGAAACATTCCGTGAAATCATCCATCAAATCAGTTAAAAGAAGAATTGGAGACATTCACGGAAAGACCTTGTTTATCCCAATAATTCTTCGTAATTCCGGTTTGTAATACTATTTAAGAATAGGATGTAGGGGATCATTTTAAAATACTGAAGTTTTCCTTTGCCAAGACCTCCTCAAAACCCTTAACACACAACGATCATGAAAAAGCCAATCCTGATTATCATATCCATCCTTTTTACCTTCAACGCAGTCCTCGGCATCAAACCCGGTGGTAAAAAAGAATGGCTCGACTACGAGGATGCCCTTCTAGGCGATCCTGATTTCTCGATTCTTGGAGAATATGGGAGTGCCAAGGAAGGAGGCGCTAAATGGGGTGCTCAGGTCGTGGCAATGGGTGATGGAAAATTCGACGGCTACATCCTCGAGGGTGGTCTTCCCGGCGCAGGTTGGGATCGATCAAAGAAAAGGGTTAAGACCAGTGGAACCACGGATGCCCTAAAATCCAAGGACGGAAAATTTACAGCTGTTATCAAGGACGGTAAAATCACAATTTCAGAAGAAGGCAAGAAACTGGCCACACTTTCTCATACTGAAAGGGAAAGCCCCACTCTTGGCAAAAAAGCCCCCAAGGGTGCAGTCGTCCTCTTCGACGGCTCCAATACCGACGAATGGATTAACCCTAGACTCTACAAGGATCGTCTAATGGCAGAGACCAAGTCCAAGCGCAAATTTCGTGACTACACTTGTCACATCGAGGTCATGACCACTTACGAGCCCTTTGACCGTGGGCAGGGGCGCAGCAACAGCGGAGTCTATCATCAGGGCCGCTTTGAGACACAAGTCCTCGACTCCTTTGGCCTCGAAGGAAGGATGAATGAATTCGGAGGAATCTACAGCATTGCAGCTCCTCGCCTCAATATGTGTTTCCCTCCCCTGCGCTGGCAGACCTACGATGTGGATTTCACAGCCGCCAAGTTCAAGGACGGGAAGAAGACAAAGAACGCGTTTATAACTGTTCGCCACAATGGTGTCGTAATCCACGAGAACCAGGAACTGGACCACACCACCACTGCCGCACCCAACCGCAAGTATGACGACACCCCCGGGTTCCTCTACTTTCAGGGACACGGCAACAAGGTGATGTATCGCAACGTCTGGGTCCTGGAGAAATAAAGAACTGATAGACCAGTCAACCGGAACGAAAATTAAATAGCTAATGAGTCCGGAAGAAATTCTCGAGACCAAGCTCAAGGTCATCGATGAATCACACGGGTTCCAACCTGGTCGAACCGCCCTAATCGTCATCGACATGCAGCATGGCTTCGTTGACGACGGAGCCTCACTCGCCTTTCCCGAGGCAGGTGACATCATCTCCAACCTCAGCGACCTAATCGCGAAATGCCGCAATAACAAAACTCCGGTCATCTTCACCGAGTTTGTCTACGCAGAAAATGTGCCCTGTCTTCGAGGTGACCCGTTTGGGATTGAGCACCTGCCCTCGGAGGGTGATCCCGGGTTCGGCAAACCATCCAGCAATTGCCTGATTGGTCCTAACGCCGATGTCGGTGTCGAATCCGCAGAGACAATAGAGGAACTTCAACCCCTACCCGGGGAACTGGTCATCCGGGGCCACACCTACGACAAGTTCTACGGAACGCCGCTTGATCTCTCCCTCCGAAGCCAAGGCATAACCCACCTCTTCATGACCGGCATCACGACAGATGTTTGCGTGAACAGCACCCTCATCGCCGCATCGAGTCGCAACTATCGTGTCACCGCCATCACCGATGGGGTCGCTTCCCCCTGGCCGGGCCTGTCCGAGGCCTGCTTCCAAATATGGCGACCCAAGTTTGCGCGACTCAAGACGACAGCGGAAATCCTCACCGAACTCTGCAACTCCTGAAATGCGAGACACATGAAAAAACCTACACAAATTCTCCTGACCCTTTTATTTTCCGCTGGAATCGTCACTGCAGCTCCATCATCCAAGCGCCCCAACTTCATCCTCGCCATGGCCGACGACCAGGGTTGGGGTGAAATGGGCTACCAGGGACACAAGGACCTCAAGACCCCGCACTTTGACGCCATGGCCAAGGCCGGCCTGCGCTTCGACCGTTTCTATGCAGCCGCACCCGTCTGCTCCCCCACCCGTGCCAGTTGCCTGACGGGACGCCACCCGAACCGCATGGGCGTCTTCAAGTGGGGGCATCCCATGCGGACCGGGGAAATCACCATCGCCGAGAGCCTCAAGGATGCCGGCTACAGGACAGGGCACTTTGGGAAATGGCACCTCGGTTCCGTCCGCGCCGATGGCGACACCAACCCGGGTGCCAATGGGTTCGATGAATGGGCTTCCGCACCCAATTTCTACGAGAACGACCCTCTTTTCAGCCACAATGGCAAGGTCATCGAACGCAAGGGTGAGAGTTCAATTGCCACGATGCAAATCGCATTGGAATGGATCAGCAAAATGACTGAGGAGGACGATCCATTCCTCGCCGTCATCTGGTTTGGGAACCCCCACGGTCCCCATATCGGGGTCGAAAAGTTCAAGAAACTCTACCCAGGCAAAGCCAAGAGCCTGCAGAACTTTTATGCCGAGATCTCGGGCATGGATGCCGCAATGGGTCTCCTGCGGGGACAGCTCCGCAAACTCGACATTGCAGATGATACCCTGCTTTGGTATTGTAGTGACAACGGGGGGTTAAAGCCAAACTCCATGGGCGGTCTCTCCGGCAAGAAAGGCAACCTACTTGAAGGCGGAATCCGTGTACCTGCAATCCTGGAGTGGCCGGCACGAATCCCCACACCTCGCACCACCGACATTCCCTGCAACACCTCTGATTTTCTTCCCACCCTTCTCGAGCTTGCCGGTGTCCCCCTCCCGGAAAACCAGCCTCCCCTTGACGGCATCAGCCTAACCCCCCTCATAAATAATGAGATGGCGATTCGCAAAAAACCCATGGGTTTCTGGGACTACCCGGCCGGTGGAAAGGTGAAACGTGCCCGGGCAATCCTTGAGGCCCTTCGAAAGGAACAAGAGTCCGGTAAACAGAAACCTGCGGCGAAGGAGGGACATGTCAACCGTCAGTACCCCGCGGATACATTCCCGGGTCCAGCTGCCTGGATCGACGGCGACTGGAAACTTATGACATCATCAAAAGGAAAGGTGGCAACCAACCTACGCCTCTACAACCTTGGCAATGACCCCAAAGAAAAAAACAACCTCGCCGAAAAGCATCCTGAGAGGGTAAAGTCCATGCGACTGGAGCTTCGTAATTGGCAGAAATCCGTTGTCAACAGCCTGAACGGCAAAGATTACAATTAGGAAAATAAGAATTTATTTAATAAAAATACCCAAAAGAAAATGAGCAAAGAATCCATATCCACCACAGCAAGTCGTCGCGAAGTCCTTAAAGGTTTTGCCGGTGCCGGTGCCCTTGCCGGTGTAGCCCTGCCACACGTTCACTCCCAGGTTGATGACACCGTGCGTATTGCTCTTGTCGGTTGCGGGGGAAGAGGAACCGGCGCCGCCCACAATGCACTGCAGGTCTCTGCCGCCAACGCTCCCACCAAACTCGTCGCCATGGCCGACGTCTACCAGTCCAAACTTGACCGTAGCTACGCCGGTCTCAAGGCCAAGAACAAGGACAAGGTGGACGTGCCTGCCGAGCGTCGACATGTCGGCTTTGATGGCTACAAAAGAGCCATGGACGCACTCAATCCCGGGGACATTGCAATCTTTACCACTCCCTGTGCTTTCCGCTGGGTCCACTACGCCCAGGCCATCGAAAAAGGCCTCAATGTCTTCATGGAAAAACCCGTTACCCCGGACGGCTATTCCTCGCGGAAGATGCTCGAACTCAACGAGCAGGCAAAGAAAAAGAAATTAAAGGTGGGTGTTGGACTCATGTGTCGCCACAGTCAGGCTCGTCGCGAACTTTATTCCCGCATCCAGGACGGCGAACTCGGCGATCTACTACTCCTACGAGCCTACCGTATGCAACAACCCGTTGCCTCCTGCTTCTCCGGCAAGAAACCCGCAGGCGAATCCGAACTGCTCTACCAGATACGTCGCTTCCACAGCTTTCTCTGGCTGTCTGGCGGCTCCTACAGCGACTTCTTCATCCATAATATTGACGAATGCTGCTGGATGAAGGACGCATGGCCAGTCAAGGCACAAGGCCAGGGTGGACGCCACTACCGCGGGGAAAATATCGACCAGAACTTCGACAACTACACCGTCGAGTACACCTTCGCCGACGAGACCAAGCTCTACCTCCACGGCCGCAACATGCCAGGCTGCCAAGGCGAATTCACCAGCCATGCCCATGGAACCAAGGGCTATGCACTCATCTCCGGCCCAGGCGGTCATCGATCTCAGGCACGCATCCACAAAGGCCAAGGCCCAGACAGCGACGTTTCCTGGATGTTTGGCCGACGTGAAGGTGGACGACGCATTACCGAGAGCAATCCCTATCAGGATGAGTGGGACCACCTTCTCGAAGCCATTCGGAACGACAAGGAGTACAACGAATGCGAGCGCGGAGTCGCCGCCTCCGTAGTCACCTCCATGGGGCGCATGGCCTGCCACACGGGCCAGACGATTACATACGACCAGATGCTGAATGCCGACCATTTCGGCCCCGGGGCAGACAAGCTTACACTGGATTCAGAATCTCCCCTCAAGCCCAATACCGAGGGCACCTATGCCATACCTGAGCCCGGCGTAAAAAAGAACCGCGAGTACTAACCGGAAACCATCCCAAGGTTGCGGATAATCTTTTGCTTTATGAACGCTGGCCGATTAATGATAACCTTTCAGGGACTTTTGCTCCTGACGGGGATTGTTGCTGCACCGAGCATTTCATCCGTAAAGGCTGACCTTAAAGTGCCATCGCTTCAAACAGCCAATCCAGCAGCAACGAAGCGAGTAAAGCAGACTCATCCAGACTGGAAGGATACAAGGGTCTACCATGTACTCCACCTTCCCGGCGATTGGAATCCTGATAGAAAACAAAAATATCCTGTCATTGTTGAATATGCCGGGAATGGCCCCTACCAAAACAAATATGGAGACAAGAGTTCCGGGCATCCGGAGGGTAGCAAAATGGGGTACGGTCTCTCAGGCGGGCAGGAATTCATATGGCTATGCCTACCCTACTTGTCCAATGATGGACAAGGCAACGTCACAAACTGGTGGGGTAACAAGCCGAAATACAACCCGGCGAATACACTGACCTACGCCAAAAAGACTGTCCCTTGGATTTGCCGGAAGTATGGTGGTGACACTGAAAAGGTTTTTATTTGTGGCTTCTCCCGAGGAGCAATCGCCTGCAACTTCATAGGGTTGTATGATGATGACATCGCCAAGCTCTGGTGCGCATTCCTCCCCTACAGTCACTACGATGGAGTACGGCATTGGAGCTACCCCGGAGCAGACCGCCAATCAGCAAAAAGCCGGATCCATCGAATCGAAGGACGTCCACAATTCATCACCCATGAAAACGATGGAGTGGATGCCACCAGGAAATGGATTGGAGAAACGGGCGTCAAAGGTGATTTCACGTTTCGCCCCACAGGTTTCCGCAACCACAATGATGCCTGGCTTCTTCGACCCAGCCCAGTTCGGGAAGAAATGCGCAATTGGATGCGAAAAATTATTGAGGACCCGCGCTGACTGCACACCAAACCCATAAAAACATGATTCGATCTATATCCATAACATGCCTGTTCATTGGCACTCTCTCGTTTGTTGCAGCCCAAGATACTTATTCAGTCTATAAGGCGCTTCCAGATGCAGGCATTCCCTGTCGGGTAATGAAGCCCATTAAATTCGATATTACGAAGAAATATCCGGTCATTCTTTCACTCCACGGCGCAGGCGGAAAAGGAACCAATAATCGAAAGCAATTGAAGGATTGGAACCGTCAGTTGGCCGACCCCAAGCGCCGAGCTCAATTCCCCTGTTACGTGGTAGCACCACAAGCCCCGGGATTGTGGAATGCCGAACAGCTCAAGATCATCCAAAAGATCATCGCCAAGCTACCGTCCGTCGACATGGACCGTATCTACATCATGGGGCATTCCATGGGAGGGCATGGCACGTATATCTTCATTCAACTTGCGCCCAATTACTTCGCAGCAGCATCACCTTCTGCAGGCAGCGGCTTGAGACGCACCGGGGAATTCATAGACCCAAAAAAAATAAAGGATATTCCGATCTGGGCGTTCCACGGGAACAAGGATGGCGTATGTCCATATGCAAAACAGTTGAAGGTCTTCAATGCGCTGAAAAAGCTTAATGGAAATATGAAGCAGACGACCTGGCAAGGAGACAACCACGGGATTTCAAGCAAGATGATTGAACCAACCGACAACGGGAAGACCGAATACAGTAGTAATCGCTGTGACAAGGAAAGCGATTTCCTGACCTGGCTGTTCAAACAGAATCGTGGTCTCCGAAAAAATTGAAATGGCTGTAGACTGTCTTGAAAAACGGTAAAAAGGGTTCTGACAAGCATCTATAATGTGCTGAAACATGATAGACGTTGCTCCGTCGTGGTGTTTTATCTCTTGAACTTTTGAGGCTACAGGTTCGACTTCACCTGCAGGCATATAACCTAGCCGGTCATCCTTTTAATACGTCTGCTCGCTACAAAAGCTCC
>Ga0209660_1000346_pt1 | contig 27903 bp, 27 predicted proteins | sample SaaInlV_100m_DNA_2_FD_184659 | JGI IMG/M metagenome (GOLD analysis project Ga0209660, IMG submission 184659) | Marine microbial communities from expanding oxygen minimum zones in the Saanich Inlet - SI072_LV_100m_DNA (SPAdes) (version 2) | ecosystem: Environmental > Aquatic > Marine > Intertidal... | reverse complement strand
TAAAAGCTGACCCTGATTGGATGGAGTATACGCGCGCTTTTTCATTGTATCAATTAGGCTAAAAATATCCTAGAAGCCAATATCGGCATTGAGTCGAACCCCTCCGTCCCAATTGGAAAATGAATACTTGTCCAGATTTGAAAAGCGGCGGGAATAGTCCAAGAATCCTGCCATGGAAAAATAGCGGAGAAAATCCCATTGAATCGCGGTTCCAAGATTAAGCAGTTTATCATTCCTGTCTTGGTTGGCCCCTTTCGAGTATTGGCTCAGATCCAGACTTCCGCGAGAATCGAGGGTCCAGTTCTTTGCAAAGGCCCATCCATGGGTAAAGCCCAACCCGGAACTCCAATGGTTTAAGCGATCATCGGTCAAGCCCTTGAATGGCGACCCATCAACCGCCAGTCCGGTTATCTCTGAAAAGGTCAGGGAATTACGCCAACGAATCCAAAGGCTTTGCCTGGTACCTGGTTGAAAAAGTTTACCGATAGACACATTGGGAGTCCAACCTGAATAGTCTTTCTCGCCATCGGCCGTATTGACAATTCGTGTCCCACGAATCCCGGCACTTAGAGCCCAGTTACCAGTTCGAAGGTAGGTATTGTCCAAAAAGAATGTCTGCGTGTCGTGGTCAAATACATCGAGCAGTCCAGACATGAAGTTGGTGCGGTTATAAACAAGGCCCGCAGTATGCTTCATGACCCCCATTCCGATACCGTAATTGCCCGCTTCGCCCAAGACGTAAAGACGGTTGGACATTATCGGTACATTTGCAGCATCCCCTCCATTAATATCAAGATAGAATGGATTGGAACGGGCGAGAATCTCGAATCGATAGCCGGATCGAACCCCGAATTGCTTTTCCTTAACCTCAACAAGCTGCTGGAGACCAAGGTCATTCAATGAAGCCGCGCCATTGGCAGGAATTGTGACCGTCTTACCAAGACCAAGCAAAAAGGCCACGATAAAAAGCATGGAGATACGTCGAAAAAGAATGGCAGACATGTGGATCATTGCCCAAAAGACTCAATGGAAACCCGACTTCCATGCTGATCAAAGCTTGGACGGTCATTCATTATGTTGGCAGGGCCTCCATAACTGACCGAAGCAATAAAATTAACCCTTCCTGGAAGGCTGGAGCCAAAATTGGGATAGACACCGTCAATACCACCAAGTTCGGAGATTAAACGCACCTCGGAACCAGATGGAAAATCAACATTGCGGAGATCCATGGTGGTGGCCTCCATGTAGACTTGGCCGAGACCACTGGAGAAGGTCAACCCATTCACGTCCATTTTGTTTTGGGCATAAAGAAGAGCCCGGTTCCCCGCCCCGGCACGAATACTTGAATCCTGAATAATGAGATCATCCAGAGTCCCCAGTCCCAAATGATCCTTGGTCTCCAATGACACCTTGACAATACGAATGCTTTTACCAGCTCCCAAGCCAAAATTTGACCCATCGTATTTCACCGTTGATCCTTCCGCAATTTTAAGATCGTCTGCAGCACCGAGAGCAAGCGTATGATCCATAACCTCATGCCCGCCATTTGTGAAAGTCACATCACCCTTGATCCGCATGTCACCGCCTGCTGTAAAAGCCAAAACTTTTGTCTTGTACGGGGACTGGGCATCTTTGCCGACCCACTTTCTAACGTCCACAGTGGAACCGGCCTCAATCGTCATGTTTTTTCCACCATAGGCGGTGAAGTCATCTGTCGTTAATCCAAAGATGTTTCCAACTGTATCCCTGTTCTTCCTGTCACGAAATTGTCGAGTGTTCAAGAGATTGGTGTTATTGGAATCATTGATAGACTCAACCAATTCCCCAACGAACTCGTTGGACGAGGTCAGCTTTCCGGAGTCAATGGCATTGACGATATTCTCGGCAATTAATTCATTCCCTGAATTGGCAGCAACAAGCTTAACCACCTCGACAGAAAATCGGTTGGACATCAAACGACCCCGTGTAAATATTCGATCCTCATCCAATGGGTTGCTGGAAATATTAGTGTCCGTGAGGATCAGGTTGGCCAACACTCCCGCCTCAGAAATTATATCCAAGGCTTCTTCCGCATCTATCAACTCCACCAATTTATCTACTTCAATACCGGTGTCTATTAATTCCACCACACCAGATAAATCGACATCAGCATCTATCCATTGCTCCAATTTATCTACTTCAATGCCGGTGTCTATTAATTCCACCACACCAGATAAATCGACATCAGCATCTATCCATTGCTCCAATTTATCTACTTCGATACCGGTGTCTAATAATTCCACCACACCAGATAAATAGTAGAGGGCATCCCCCCGACTCATCCCCGCCACAATCTTAATGTCAAAGCCGAAGCGAAGCAGCTCCATCCGTGGGTCTGACTCTCCCGATGACAGCTGAAGGACACTTGCCGGGGACATTTCCGGATTCGTGATGGCAAATTGCCCTTGCAACCCGGCAGAAAAAGCGAGGGGAATCAATAGCCATAAAATGGGAAATAAGCGTATTTGAAATGATAATCCCTTCATAATCGGAAGCAGTTTTCAATAGAAAGGCCCTCTGCCGCAAGTAAAAATGAGTAGCAAATGATATCTTCTGCAATAAAAAGATTTGATCCTTGACGAGGAACGCCTTCACTTGGCGACCTTTTTTTAATCCTCGTATCGCTGAAATGATTAGACTTTATAAAACAATGAGTGGTGCCGTTGCGGAAAAGGCTGGTGCCTACCACCTCCTAGACTCCCCTTGCTGGGACAGCCTTATTAATCGAGAAAACCTTTATCACCATATCAACGGACTTCTTGATGTGATTGAACCATCAGATGACGCGGCCATCGCGGCCGAGAGTCCCCTCGCTCCCGTAGGTATGCAGGAGGTGTGGGCTGCCGGTGTTACCTACTTCTCCAGTCGCCTCGCCCGCATGGAAGAGTCGAAAGACGCTGGCGGTGGAGATTTCTATAGTCGGGTCTACGAAGCCGACCGTCCTGAATTATTCTTTAAATCAACACCGGCTCGCGTGCGGGGACCAGGAGAAAAAGTTCGCATTCGCAAGGACTCTGAATGGGACGTGCCCGAACCTGAAGCAACACTCTTTATTAATTCATCAGGCTCCATCCAAGGCTACACGATTGGCAACGACATGAGTAGCCGTAGTATCGAGGGAGAAAACCCCCTCTACCTTCCCCAAGCCAAGTCCTACGATGGTTCTACCGCACTCGGTCTCTGTCTCCTTTTAACCGAGGAGGCCCCGTCGCCGGAGACAGGCATAAGCCTGGAAATCCTTCGTGGCGGGAAAACTGCCTTTAGTGGAAAATCCAGCCTCGCCATGATGAAGCGGAACTTTGAGGAACTCGTGGAATTTCTTTACCGTGAGACATCATTTCCCCACGGGGCCTTCCTTATGACCGGCACCGGCATTGTTCCAGGCAACGACTTTACCCTCCGCTCCGGAGACGAAATTAATATCACCATTGATGGCATCGGCACTTTGACCAACCCGGTAGAATAAACTCCATTTAAGAACCCTTTAATTCAGCAAATCCATATCCAAAACCCACAATGACTCTCCAAGGCACTTCCATCATCGGCAACGAAAACGGCTCCGGGAACGAGTCCCCCATCCATGGGATCAATCCTGCATCCGGCGAAATCCTCCAACCGCCCTACCCCTCAGCCACTGAGGATGAAATCAAACGCGCCTGCAAACTTGCAGGGGACGCATTTGACACCACGTCCAAACTTTCCGGCAAGGACCGGGCTGCTTTCCTGCGTAAAACAGCGGACAATATTGAAGGCATTGTCGAGGACTTGGTCCTCCGTGCCACCGCAGAGACCGGGCTTCCCGAGCCCCGCATCCGAATGGAGACCGGAAGGACCTGTGGTCAACTCCGTCTATTTGCCGGTCTCGTCGAGGAAGGTTCCTGGGTGGATGCCCGTATCGACCAGGCGAATCCTAAACGCCAACCCATTCCCAAACCCGACACCCGTTCCATGCTACGTCCCGTTGGACCAATCGTCGTTTTTTGCGCCAGTAATTTCCCGCTCGCCTTCTCCGTGGCAGGTGGAGATACCGCCTCGGCCTTTGCCGCCGGGTGCCCGGTCATCGTGAAAGCGCATCACGCGCATCCGGGTACAGCGGAACTGGTGGGCCAAGCGGTGCGCCATGCCGTCCGTGAATGTGGCCTCCCCGAAGGAACCTTCTCCCTCATCTACGGCTCCGGCCGAACGGTGGGAGCCCAACTTGTCCAGCACCAGACGATCAAGGCCGTCGGGTTCACCGGTTCCCGTGCCGGAGGGCGCGCCCTCTTCAATCTCGCATCAGCACGCCCGGAACCCATTCCCGTCTACGCAGAGATGAGCAGCGTTAATCCCATCTTCATCCTTCCCGAAGCACTGGCCGAACGAGGAGAGGAAATAGCAACCGGACTCCACGGCTCCTCCATTATGGGCGTGGGGCAGTTTTGCACCAATCCCGGCATCGTGCTCACGCAAGCTTCTGAATCCGCAAAAAACTTTGCCTCCAGCTTCACGGAAAAAATGTCGGGAACTGGTGCGGCCACCATGCTCCACTCCGGCATCCGCGATGCATATGAGAAAGGTGTCGAAGCCCATGAAGGCATTGCATCGGTGCTGACTCTAACACGCCATAATGAAGAAGCGGGACCCGGCCAATGCAGCGTTGGCACGGCGGTATTCTCCACAACTGCTGAAGAATTCCTTGCCCACCCGGAACTCACCAATGAAATCTTCGGACCTGCCTCCCTGCTGGTTCAATACACGGATCACGGCCAAGCGTTGGATGTCGCGAAAAAACTAGAGGGTCAACTGACCGCAACGATATTTGGCACCGACGATGAACTTGCGAAGAACAAGGAATTAATTGCCGTACTTGAATCCAAGGCCGGACGACTAATCTTCAACCAATTCCCGACAGGTGTCGAGGTCTGCCACTCCATGGTTCACGGGGGTCCCTACCCGGCAACAACAGACGGGCGTTCCACCTCGGTGGGAACAGGTGCAATCCTTCGTTTCTCTCGCCCGGTCTGCTACCAAAACTTTCCACAAGGTTCACTCCCGGATGAAATAAAAGACGGCAACCCGCTTGGAATTAATCGTACAGAAAACTAGAATCAGACCTTAAAATTTCGTCTTAAAGCCTTCAGCCAAACGTACCCATGTCTCCGCTCGCTCTTCTGGCCACCGGAATAGCGATGGTCATCGCCGGAATAATTTTCCTGAGATTACATGCAGCACTGGCACTCCTTCTGGCGGCAATAACAGTGGGTGTCCTGACCCCTAGGGAAGCCATTCAGTCCTATGCCTTGGATAAGGGAGAATCAATCGAATCGGCGGAAAAACTTGCCCATGCCCCGATTGGGAAAAGGGTTGCACAGGGCTTCGGCAATGCCTGTGGGAAAATCGGCATCCTTATAGCAATGGCGGCCATCATCGGCAAATGCCTCCTCGATAGCGGTGGTGCCGATAAAATCGTACGCTCAGCCTTAAAACTCGTTGGTGAGAAACGAGCCCCCATCGCTTTCCTTGGTAGTGGGTTCACACTAGGGATGCCTGTATTTTTCGATACAGTTTTCTACCTCATGCTCCCGCTGGCCAAAGGCTTCACCGCCCGAACGGGCAAGAACTACCTGCTGCTCGTCCTTGCCATCGTTGCAGGCGGAAGCATGGCTCACAGTCTGGTGCCCCCGACTCCCGGACCACTGCAAGTCGCATCTGAACTTAATGTTGATATTGGCCAGCTCATGATCGGCGGACTAGTTGTTGGCCTCTTTGCCGCCCTGGTCGGCTTCGCCTATGCATCCTGGGCCAATTGTAAGTGGCCAATCCCCCTGCGCGACACCCCGGATAGCACCCTCGCTGACATACAATCCCAGGTTGGAAAGAAGGATTCAGAACTTCCCCCACTCTGGCTTTCTATGCTGCCCATCCTCCTGCCAATCATTCTAATTGGTGGATCCACAACCATGAGCCTCCTCATTGATGGTAACTCTCCAGCCAAAAACTTTTTCAACACTTTCGGGGAAAAGAATCTTGCCCTCATTATTGCTGCCATTGCCGCGCTGATACTACTGATTAGCCAGATCGGCTTCAACAAGGAGAAAATCGCCAGGACCTTTCAGGACGCCCTTGCAGGTGGCGGCATTGTAATCCTCATCACCGCCTCAGGGGGAGCTTTCGGGGTAATCCTTCAACAGACTGGCATCGGCCCGTGGATGAAAGGACAGGTCGATGCAATCGGCATGTCCACCATTCCAATTCTGTTATTGGCCTTCGGCGTGACCGCACTCATTCGCTTTGCCCAAGGTTCTGCTACGGTTGCCATGATGACCACTGCTGCCATTCTCGCCGGATTGGCGGAACCGAAAATCCTCGGGTGTAGCCCACTCTATCTTGCCTTGGCGATCGGTTGTGGATCGAAACCATTGGCATGGATGAATGACAGCGGATTCTGGGTCGTATGTAAGTTAAGTGGCCTCACCGAGGGCGAAACCCTTCGCACCTTCTCTGTACTCCTTACGGTTATGGGTCTGGCTGGGATTATGGGGACCTGTGTCCTCGCCAAGTTGGTGCCCTTGGTATAGTCGGAAAATCTACATGAAAATAACCGATCTCCGCATCCACTCCATCGCGATGGCTGATCCGCCATTGCGCAGTTCATACGGACTCCACCAGCCCTACGCATTACGAAATGTCGTTGAGGTGGAAAGCGAGGATGGCATCATCGGTATCGCTGAAACTTATGGGGGTGAACGACCGCGCGAGGCACTGGAAAATCTTCGTGGAAAAATTGTCGGGGCAGATGCCCTGCGGATACTTGGTGACCTACAAACCCTGACCCATGGAGAAGGAGGAGGGATTGAGAGATCCCAGGTCAATCTCGTCCCCGGAGAAAATCCGCTTGATACCTCGGCACGTACTTATGCCGCGATTGAGACAGCCTGCCTTGATCTTGTGGGCCAGTCCGTGGGCAAGCCGGTGTGTGACCTCATTGGCGGCCGTGTACGTGAAAAGGTTTCCTTCTCCGCCTATCTTTTTTACAAGCACGGAGGGGGCGGGGGCGAAGGTGATGACACTCGCGAAGATGAATACGGGGAATGCCTCACCCCGGGGTCCATGGTCAGCCAGACCCGGCAAATGATCGAAAAATATGGCTTTGAATCCATCAAACTCAAGGCTGGTGTGCTCGACCCGGAACAGGAAGTGGAAACCATACGCCAACTACGTCAAGAATTTGGCAAGGCTTATCCGCTTCGCATCGATCCAAACAGTGCATGGAAACTCGACACCTCCCTTGAAATTGGTCGCACCCTAAAGGAGGAGCTCTCCGAAGGCGGTTATCTGGAAGACCCATGTGCCGGACTCGATGACCTCTGCACCCTGCGCAGGCAACTGCTTGCCGAGGGGATCGACACCCCAAATGCAAGCAACGTTGCCGTGACCTCTTTTGCTCACCTTCCGGAGAACGTAAACAAAGATGCCGTACAGGTTGTTCTCTGCGACCATCACTACTGGGGTGGGATGCGCCAGGTGCAACACCTCGGTAAAATCTGCCAAGTTTTCGGACTGGGCCTTTCCATGCACTCCAACAGTCACCTCGGGGTCTCCCTCATGGCCATGGCACACGTCGCGGCGGCCACCCCACACCTGACTTATGACTGCGACACTCACTATCCGTGGCAATCCGGTATTGATGAAATCGTGGAAGGTGGACGCATCCCAATCACCAATGGTTGTGTCAGCATTCCAGAGAAACCCGGACTCGGGATAACCCTTGATCATGATCAGCTTTCCAGGGGGCGGGAACGTTATGAAAAATGCCCATATCGCAAGCGAGACGATGCGGCAGAGATGCGAAAATATGTAGACCCTGATTGGCAACGGATTCTCCCCAGATGGTAACAAAAGAAATTAAACAGTGTACCCACACAAATAATACCTATGAATCCCAACGCACTACGAAAATCCCTGGAAAATGGTGTCATTGCTTTTCCGGTTACGCCATTTAAAGACGATCTTGGACTCGACCTTGACGGTCTGCGCAAGAATCTGCGTCACCTCATCAAGTTTGACTTCCGCGCTATCGTAGCCGCCGGTGGAACCGGTGAGATGTATTCGCTAACCACCGATGAATACCGTCAGGTCGTTGAGACCACAGCAGAGGTGGTGAATGGGGAAACCGCAGTCATCGCAGGGGTCGGATTCGGATACGCACAGGCGTTGGAAATGTCACGTATTGCCAAAAGCAACGGAGCTGATGGAGTCCTTGCTCTCCCACCCTACTACCCGAACGCACCAAAATCAGCACTCTTCGACTATTACCAAGCCATCGGCGAGAACACGGATCTTGGGATGCTCGTCTATACCCGTGACTGGGTCCAACTAACCCCGAACGATGCCGAGACCCTCGCCAATCGCATCCCAAACCTCGTGGCATGGAAGGACGGCCAGGGCGACACCCGTGCCTACCAAAGGATCATGCAGCACCTTGGCGACCGCTTTCACTGGATAGGGGGCATTGGTGATGATTGTGTGCCGGCATATTACTCCATTGGCATCCGCACCTACACCTCCAGTATTGCCACCGTGGCCCCAAGAATCTCCCTGCTACTGCACGAATATGCATCGACGGGAAAACATGAAGACCTGGCAAATTTAATGGCGAAATATGTCATCCCGATCTACGATTTTCGTGCCCGGCAAAAAGGCTACGAGGTTTCAGCGATGAAAGCACTAATGAATCTCACGGGACAGGTTGGAGGCCGGGTCCGTCCGCCGCTTCCCGAAGTGGATGAGGAGAAAATGCGGGGGCTGCGCGAAATGGTGGCTGGATGGTCTTCAGTATTGTAGCTTGAGCTACTTTAAGGGAATGACCTCAACAGGTCCCTGAACAGGGATGCCACCCTTGGCACGAGAATCAGAACGCGGATCAATGAATTGATTGATATCCCCTGCGGAAATTCTACGGGTTCCCTTCTGTCCATTATCAATGCGTATCGCATTTTGAAACTGGGATGGGCGACGACTGTCAGCATTCATACCATGGTGAGTGAAGAGGCCGGTGTCCATCATCTTGGTTTCCCGCTTTTTAAAGAGGCCTGATTTCAAGCGGGACCAGATAGAGCGCTTCTCCTGCAAAACATGAGTATTGTACCGCAATGTTCTCCCCGGGGCATGAAAGCTGCGATTAAACCGGGAAAAACTGGAATTATTTCGGGACATGCCGAAACGCAGGCTCTTCTGCGATTGCACCCGCGTCCCCTTGTACATTGAATCACCGTACATATTTCCAGAGATTCGAGTCTCTCGCTTCGAGTAGTCGATAGGACCCTGTCCGAGACGACCTGCATCAAGCCAGCACGGGACAGTCAAAAGAGCTGTCAGAATAAGGAACTGTGAAAATAACATTTGCATGTAAGAGTGGAAAGGCTTGCGCAAACCTCAGAAAACGCAAGAAAAACCTCCCAAGCAAAATGTATGAAAAACTATCTTAATCTACTCAAAAAAGTACTTGATGAAGGTGAAATCCGGGAAGACCGCACTGGGGTGGGGACACGATCCCTATTCGGGGCACAGGCTCGCTATGACCTGAGTCAAAGCTTTCCATTACTGACAACAAAGAAGTGCCACCTGCGATCGATAATCCATGAACTACTCTGGTTTCTCAAGGGAGATACGAACATCGACTACCTCAATGAAAATGGGGTCCGCATCTGGGACGATTGGGCCGATGGGAATGGAGATCTTGGACCTGTATATGGAGCCCAATGGGTGCGCTGGAGAGCACCTGAAGGAAGAACAATTAATCAGATTGATCAGGTAATTCGGGATATCCAGAAAAAGCCAGACAGTCGCCGCCACATCGTGTGTGCCTGGAACGTTGGAGAACTTGACCAGATGGCACTGCCACCCTGTCATGCACTCTTTCAATTCTATGTTGGACAAGGCGGAACTTTGAGTTGCCAACTCTACCAGCGTAGCGCTGACATTTTTCTTGGAGTTCCTTTCAATATTGCATCATATGCCATCCTGACAATGATGGTCGCTCAAGTCACTGGTCTCAAGCCCAAGGAATTTGTTCACACCTTCGGAGATTTGCATCTATACTCCAATCATATCAAACAGGCCAAACTACAGCTCTCAAGGGAGCCAAGGGAACTACCAAAAATGATCATAAACCCGGATGTCAAAAACATAGATGACTTCCAGTACGAAGACTTCGACCTTCGAGATTATGATCCACATCCCGTGATAAAGGCACCAATTGCAGTGTGATACAAATGGGAAACGAATTGAAAATTCATGCCATTGTTGCAATGGATCCAAGCCAAGTCATTGGGTATGGCAATGAACTTCCCTGGCATCTGCCTGAGGACCTTAAACAGTTCAAGCAACGCACAACTGGCCACACAATTATCATGGGGCGTAAAACCTTCGATTCCATCGGGCGCCCTCTACCCAATCGTCGTAATATCGTCCTGACTCGTCAGGCAATTAACATTTCTGGCGTCGAGGTCATTCATGATCTTTGCGAACTCCGCGAACTGAAACACAATGGCACCCTTTTTATTATTGGTGGAGCCGAAATTTATAGATTAGCCCTTCCCTACTGCCATGGCATCTACCTCACGCGCCTGAAGCAAGAATACAATGGGGATGTCTACTTTCCGGACTTCGAGGGTAACTTTGTGGCAAAGCAAGATATTTTCGAAAACGATGATTTCACAGTCACCCAGTGGATTAATAAAAAGCCACAACCCCTGGATTGAATAACAGGTTCAAATCTGCCCTTTAACCTTTGCCCAAAAAAGCCCAAGATACTCATGTAGAGCACGATGAGAGGTCCCCAATGACCCTATATGCGGAAAAGGAATCCCAAATGAATCCGGATCATCCTGAGATGTAATGAATGCCGTAGGCGCAAGAACCGGAGTTAAACCCTGACCTTTAAAAAGCGCGGATGCCCGGCTCATATGGTTTCCTGAAGTAACCAACAGGAAAGGCTTATTCTGAAGGATCGATTTCAAATTCCTAGCCTGATCCTTGGAGTCACGAGAATCGCCCTCCAGGATAATGGAAGAATGGTTAACACCCAATTCGATCGCCATTTCCTGCATCGTCTCACATTCCTTTTTACCATAAGAAATTAATCCACCGGAAAGGACCAGCTTAGTTTCTGGAAATTGACGATGTAATCGGATACCTTCGACCAAGCGTTGCAATGCCGGGAATTTTAAGGCACTGGACACCGGTTGAGAGGGATCTGCCCGATGACCCGCTGCCATTACAACAACAAAGTGCGGCAGGGGATGTGAAGGATCTACAGCAACCCGTTTAACCGGCAAATGGGGATTTTCAAGGGGGGCCATCAGCACCTTTGCCACTGCATCCATACCGAAGATGCAAATCCAGAGAACGCCAACCGTGACCAGCACTCGCCCCTGCCTTTCACGTTTCGCATGAAAGAACCAAAGCATCATCAACCCCCAAAGACTCAGTGTCAGACCCATGTGCAAAGGATCGAGAAAAAACGTTACAAACTTTTTAACGACAAACATAAGAAAAGCCTAAACCAAGAAAACCCTTGCTCAAGTTTACATTTTTCGCGTTTTTTCGGAGAAACTTTAAAACTCGCCTTAATTAAGAGTCAAAGTCCTAGCTGAGTAATTTCTTCCGCAAACCCCAAAGTAGATCTATCCACACGGAGACCGCGAGGATATGATCTGCCAATCACAACCAAGCCAATAGTAGTTGCGCAAAAAAAATCTTGAAACACATTTTATATATCAAGCGTGGTCTCTTTTCCTACACAAACGTGAGCGTGGACGCCCTTCTGCGCAGGGAGTTCCCAGAGTACGAAATGGAAGTTATTGATGTCCAGGAGGACTTTTTGGACAAGCGACCTTGGATACGTTGGATGAACTGGTTGGCCGTATTGTTGGAATACGCTCCGCAGATTATGTCCCGGACTCAACACCCGCAAGCCTGTTATTTCCGCACCCCTTACATTGCAAGAATAATACACCGGCATCTCCCTTCCCTGCTAAAAAAGCCGGCTGAAGACTATTTGTTCTCCTTCCAGACCTCCTCGCTATACGATGCATCAATAGCGATGAACAAAGATCGCATCCCAAACTTCATTTACACCGACCATACCCACAAGACGAATCTATACTATCCAACATTCGACCCCGACAAGCTTTTCTCAAAAAAATGGGTTCGCGAGGAACAACATATCTATGAAAATGCCGCTCGTATATTTACAATGAGTGAACATGTGCGACGCTCTGCCATTGATCATTACAATATCCCTCCAAAAAAAGTAGAATGCGTATTCGCCGGCAGTAATACGGAAACTGACACCCGAGCTCTTGATAACGATGATTTCACCAACAAAAGAATTGTTTTTGTCGGTGTTGACTGGGAAAGAAAGGGTGGCCCGGAACTAGTCAATGCTTTCCGCATACTTCTTCGAGATTACCCGGATGCCGTCCTCGACATTGTCGGCTGTAATCCGGAAATCAACTGCCCGAACGTAAACGTGATTGGCCGGGTGCCGCTTGATGAGGTGAAAACCTTTTTTCGGAAATCAAGCGTACTTTGCGTTCCCACAAAGGTGGAGCCTTTCGGGATAGTCTTTGTGGAAGCCTTTGCCCATAAAATCCCGGTTGTTTCATCCAATCTCGGCGCCCTGCCGCAGATTGTGGAACATGGCAAAAGCGGGTTCCTCTGCGACCCCGCGGATTCAACGGTGATGGCGAAGTATCTGGGCGATCTGATCAGCTCTCCAGAAACATGTCAAAGGTTCGGAAAATATGGTTATAAAAGAGTTCAAGAAACCCTGAACTGGAACTCCGTGGGAAGAATTATGGCTGAATCAATCCGTAATCATCTCTCGGATTGATTTCCTTAAGTTAATCTGGTTAAATTCCGACAATAAATGCTCGACCCAATTCTTGACAAGCTTGACCTTTCAGGTCCCAACCTCGGCATACAGGCCTTAGTCCTGTCAGGTATTCTTTATACATTGGTTCTTTTTTGCACGTACTCGAGCATCTTCAGTCAAGGTTTTCCATCGCGAACAAAAATAATTTGGATAAGCTTGGTTACATTTCTTCCCTTTGTAGGAATCTTAGCCTACCTTTTTATATGCGCAGGAATAAACCTTCAAAATCATCCTATCTTTGAAAGCTTCAATCGTCGCAAGCAGAAAGTGATGCAAAACAAGCAATGAAGAAGCAACCAACTTCACCAAGAATACAACTGGATCACCCGGGCGGGGAAAAGAAAATCCTCCTTCACTCCTGCTGTGCACCTTGTTCGGGAGAGGTTATTGAGGCTATGGTATACTCCGGACTGGATGTAACGGTTTTCTTCTATAACCCAAACATTCACCCCCGTACGGAATATGAACTGCGAAAGGATGAAAACCGCCGCTTCTGCGAAGCTCTAAAGATCTCCTGTATCGACGCAGACTATGACACCAAAAACTGGTTTCTTCGCGCAAAGGGGATGGAAATGGAGCCCGAAAGGGGTAAGCGATGCACCATGTGTTTCGATATGCGATTCGAGCGTACAGCACTACACGCTCACGAAAACGGGTTCAAGGTATTCACAAGCAGTCTAGGGATTTCCAGATGGAAAAATATGGAACAAATAAATGGTTCGGGCGCAAGGGCAGCAGATCATTACCAAGGGCTTGAATACTGGACTTACAATTGGCGTAAAAAGGGAGGGGCAAATCGAATGATTGAAATCTCGCGACGGGAAAATTTTTACCAGCAGGAATACTGTGGATGCGTATACTCACTTCGTGACACCAATGAATGGCGGTTGTCACGAGGGAAAGAGAAAATCAAGATTGGCGAGAAATACTACGGGCGGGAAGAAGAGGACAAAACCGGACGACTCTGCTCCATCGATGCGAAAGAGACTGATGCCCCCCCTTAATCCTCCTTTCGCTTCCAGCGAAATAACAGGTTCTTAACCGCCTGCAAATCTTCCAACTGCAATAACCAGAGGCAACTGCCATATATAAAGACCCCGGCAGGGATTATGCCAACTACAGCGATCAAGCTGTTAACTTTTTCGGAGGGAAGCCAGTCGATAAGCGTCAAGTTCAACCAATGGGAAACTCCAAACCATGCAAACCAACATGCCGTTCCCATGATAGTGGTCGACACCAAAACCTTGATCAGGGTGGCACCTACTCCAGGCAAAGGAATTCCCGAGCGACTCCACAGGTAGAGGCATTGCCATGCTGACGCCAGTACTCCCGCAAGCGCCAAGCCTAAAATGCCGAGCTGAAGAATCAGGCCAAGCAATACGCTAAGGACCAAGTTTACGATGACTGCCTGATAGGAGGAATGCAAAGGAGTCTTCATGTCTTGCCTTGCGTGATAACCGCGAGTGTACAAGGCAACTGCGGAGAAGAAAGGCATCCCTAGAACACTGACCTGCAAAATCGGCACAGTACGAGCAATACCATCTCCCTTGGCCAACCCCCAGCCAAACAACAGATTTAAAATGGGTTCCGCCAACACGAAAAGCCCCGCCGTCGCAGGTAAAGTCAAGATAAGTATATATCGCAATCCACGGCCAAATGATTGATGAAAACCTGTTACATCACCTTGGGCGTAAAACTTTGATATTTGAGGAAATATAACGGTGATCACGGCGATTGAAAAGATACCAAGCGGTAGCTCAACTAACCTACTAGCCAAAAAAAGCACCGCCATCCCCCCCTGCTCCACGGCAAAGGCCAAAAGACGAGAAACAAGCAAATTAAATTGTAGCACAGATGCACCAATAACACCGGGAACGAAGAGCTCCCATGTCCGCCTCAATTCCGGCGAACCACGAAGATCAAGCATTGGACGCCAACCCTGCCTATAAAGTGCCCGTGCAGGTAGAGCAAACTGGAGAAAGCCTCCAACCAAGACCCCGCCACAAAGCCAAAGCACTGTTCCCAGCTTATCCAATCCCAGCCAGAACCCACCAATGCCAAGAGAAGTGATCATACAGATATTAAGCACGATCGGCGTCATCGCAACAGTCCCAAATCGGCCAAGATTGTTCAATGCGCCACCACAAACGGCAGAAAGGCAGACCAGAAATGCGTAAGGAAATAGTAAGGCACCAAGCTTGAAGGCCAAGTGCCAGCGTGCTTCCAATTCAATAAGGGCATCCATTCCCAACAATACACCACAACCAGCCAAAGTAAGTGCGACCAATACAAGCAATACTCGGGATGCCACTTTATTGATAAGGGAAAAAAAGGCTGAACTGCCCTTATTCTCCAGCTCAGATGAAAGCACTGGGATAAATGCAGAGGTAAGAGCCCCTTCGCCCAACAGACGACGAAAAAGATTAGGCAAGGTAAAAGCGAATAAAAATGCCGAATTATATACGGACATCCCAAGCAGGGAATATATCAGCATATCACGGACCAAACCGGCCACCCGTGAGCCAACGGTGCTTCCCCCAACAATTAGGATGTCAGCAATATTCTTCCGTGGTTCCACAAGGTTTTAAACTAAGTTGGGATACTACATAACACCCCTTTGCATGCAAGTCACTACACGGCGAAAATATAAGAAAATCAGACAATGGCGAAACGCACCCGCCATACCAAGTGAAACTAGTTCTTCTCTTTCTTTGAGGAGGGAGGGGCGCTTGAGACGCTTTTAGAGCTATCATCCTTGGCTGGAGTGGGAGAAGTATCTTTCCCACTGTCTTTTGAGCCTTCTGCTTTCTTGGTATCACCAGCATTTTCCGATTTTGGCTTTTTCTTATAGTCAGTTTCGTAAAACCCACTCCCCTTGAATATAATTCCAGCACCGATGCCAATCTTACGCCGTAAGGATTTCTCCTCACATTGCGGACACTTAGTCAGACGATCAGCCGACATGGACTGGAAAATATCAAACTCATGAAAGCAACTATCACAGATGTATTCGTAGGTGGGCATAGGGAAAAAATGATTACGTTAAACAAAAATGGTCAGATATTCGCATTACAAAAAAAACCAAGACAAAACGAATCCGGAAACAATAATTTGCTGACTTGCGAATGAAATATGAACGGCCATGATGCACAATTCACAAGTAATCTTCAATGAATCATAAGGACCAATTTCAAGCCTATTGCAAAGAAGTTGAAACAGGTATAGATCAATACCTGCCAACCGCACAAACCCGACCGGCACAACTACATTCTGCAATGCGCTACAGCATGGAGGCTGGGGGGAAGCGATTGAGACCAATACTCGTACTTGCGTCACGGGATATGTTTTCTCCAAATGTGGACGCACTACCTGCAGCCGTAGCAGTCGAGTGCCTACATAGTTACACTTTGATTCATGACGATCTTCCTTGCATGGACAACAGTGAACTACGCCGGGGCAAGCCATCCTGCCATATACAGTTTGACGAGGCGACTGCAGTCCTTGCAGGAGATGCTTTATTAACCCATGCATTCCAAATACTGGCTACGGAATATGTCAATGAACCGAGCATTTCAGCGCAATTGACAGCCATCCTAAGCAAAGCGGCTGGCAGTCAATATTTAATTGGTGGCCAAATGGAGGACGTTGCAAATGAAGGTTGCCATCCAGAGGTAGAAACACTTGACTATATCCATCGCAACAAGACTGCTGCACTACTTACTGCATCTTTGCACATGGGCGCAATCCTCGGAGGCGCCAATAAAGATCAAATAGAAAAAATTCTCCAAATAGGGGAATGCATCGGGCTTACATTCCAAATTGTGGATGACCTACTTGACCAGAACGGCAAAGAAAGCAAAATCGGCAAACCAGTCGGTGCTGACCGTGAAAATAAAAAAACGACTTACCTATCCCTTTACTCCGCGCAGAATGCACAAGGATTGATCCAATCACTGACCAAGGATGCCAGCCGGATTTCTAAAGCATTGGCCGGGAAAAATTCATTCATCGTCTGGTTGGTCAATCAACTTGCAAATCGTTCTAATTAAGCCTGCATTTGGAAATCGTTAATTGCTTGTAATTTACTTTTTGATTTGAAAGCTTAACTTTTCCTGTTACGAAAACTTTGAATCATGAAAGTTCTTTGCCTACAAATACCATTAATTATCTTTCTTCTTGGAGGTTGCACAACCTATGTTGGACTGCACCAACCGGAAAAGCTGATGGTACCTCAGGGGCAAACCAACCTTGAAACAATACAGGTAGCGATACGTGAAGGAGTATCCAAGCAGGGATGGAAGGTCGTTGATGAAGGGCCAAACTATCTGATAGTTTCAAGTGAACCCTATTGGCGGGCACGTTTCCCTGTCATACAAATCTCATATTCCCAATATTCAGTCGAGTTTGCCTATGTGAGTAGCCGTAATCTGCGTTACACATACATAACGGAAGGCAAACAACTGGTTAGGCGAGACTACAATAAGATGGTGAACGGACTCGTGCAGTCTATCCGCTACCAGATGGATCAAACTCCCCGAAGGCGTTTGTAAACCAGCAACTTTTCTGAATCAATGGAGCCAGAGATGACTCAGTTGATAAGGAAACGAGATAGATAAACAGCAAGGGCAACGATGCCCCCTGCCGACCCAAGAATTCCGAGAAGAAATACCTTCATCCCAAGCGGTAAATGCCCAACGTTATAGCGTAGAATACAATAGATCGCTCGGAACCCATCTTTCATCCCAATTTTCTTACCCTCATCATAGGTGCGTCCAGAGTAGGAAATACCCATCTCAAAAATACGTACATTCTTGCGGGAAACTTTTGCCACGATTTCTGGCTCGAAGCCAAAACGATTTTCTTGAATTTCGATATCTTGTAGAACCTCTGTCCTGAAGACCTTGTAGCAGGTCTCCATATCGGAGAGGTTGAGGTCCGTCATCATGTTGCTCAAGAAAGTGAGAAAGCGATTGCCAACCGAATGCCAAAAATAGATGACACGATGCGCGCCGCCGGTAAGGAAACGTGACCCTAGCGCAACATCGGCCTTGTCGTCTTGAATCAACTGGATGAGTTGGCGAAGATCATGAGGGTCATACTCAAGGTCAGCATCCTGAACAGCAACAACATCCCCGGTAGCTTGCCGAAACCCAGTCCGCAATGCGGCGCCCTTTCCTTGATTTACTTTATGGTGAAATGAACGAACCTCCGTAAATTCATTCTCCAACTCTCGAGCAATCCCAAGGCTCTCATCCTGTGAACAATCATCCACAATGAGAAGTTCAAGTTGTAAGGTGTCACTCGCTATCTCGCGTACGCGACCAACTGTCTGACGAAGAGTTTTCTCCTCATTATAGCAAGGAATGACGATAGAGGCAGTGAACATATTAAAGATAGCACATTGTGGAAAACCTGTAGTCGCTCAAACTAAATTTTTATAATGAGAAAGGCTTCGTTCAATCAATCATGAGCCATTTTCTCTGCAACAATACTTCATCCCCCACTGAACCAACCTTTAATAATATCCTTCCCGTACTTGAGAATCAGGATTGTTAAAAAAGTAGCTCCAATTCCAGCAAGACTACTGAGACAAAGGACAAGTCCATCATTTTGAGATAAGCCAAGGCCAATGAGGAAAATAACCATGGCAGGCGCGGTATTGGTACCAGGAATCGGGATCATCATGAACGAAGCCATCACAATGACAAGCAACGCCGGCAAAAACTGTAAAAGTCTTCCGGTAAACCAATGAAAGCGGGGACGCACCAAGGTTTCCGTCCTGGCAAGAAATGCAATGCCAGCCAGCACCATTTTCTCCATGAAGGAACGGTTGAAGGAAATTTTAAGCACCCATTCCGGAAGCCAGGGTTCCTTTCGGCCAAGAATAAGTTGTCCTGCCAATAGCGCCAATATAATGCCGAAAGGGATGCTATACCCTGGGGCGGGAACAGGTAGCGCACTTGGCAAGGCAAACATCATAAGCAGAATTCCAAAGCCCTTCTCACAGAAGCATTCAAAAAACTGGCGCATCAAAATACGGTCCCCCGTTGCGTTATCAAGCATCTCACGCAAGCCCTGGGCGAGACTACGTTCACCTGTGTTTTGGGAATTATTCTTAATATCCACCGACTTGACCTCAAGGGAATGCTTGAAAAAATAACCTCAATAACGCACCTTGCTACCAAATATCAATTCAATACATACACATGGTACAAAATCTCTGCAGTCAGCATGGGTGAACCAAAGCCCTTGATCAAAACAGGGCTTCTAGGCGGAAGCTTTGATCCGGTACACACCGGACACCTTATTATTGCACTTGACGCAATGGAAGCACTCGGACTGGAAGAGATATTCTTCATCCCCGCAGCGCAAGCTCCACTAAAGCAGAACGATCCCGGTGCGAAACCTCACCACCGGAAAGCCATGCTTGATGCCGTTGTCGCAGACAATCCAGCCTATCAGGTACTTGATTGTGAACTTGAAGCCGGCGGCGTCAGTTATTCCATTGATACAATCCGCAGTCTCAGCCAAAAATATCCAGAACGCAGCTTTTTCTGGATTCTTGGCGAGGATCAACTACAGAAACTTGAAAAATGGAAAGACATTGACGAATTATGCCAATTGGTAGAGTTCGTCGCCTTGGATCGTCCCGATCATCCGATGAAGACCCCGCTTGTAATCCCCAAATCCCGATGCCACCGGTTTTGTGGTCACCTTTTTGCCATTAGCTCTTCAGAAATCCGTGAGCGCATCAAAAATGGAAAATCCATCAATGAATTCCTTCCGGCAAATGTTGCCAAATATATTTTAGACCATCACCTTTATAAAAACTAATGCCCACTCTGCAATCCCCCCCCAAGTCCACACCAGAAGAAACCCTAAAGCATGTCACGCAATGCTGCAAAGCACTTGATGGGAAGAAGGCTGGTAAACTCGTAGTTCTTGATATGCGTAAAGCATTTGATGTCACAGACTACTTTGTCATTGCAACAGGTACTTCCGCCCCACACCTGCGAGCACTCTTCAGTGAAATGGATGCCGTCCTTTCAAATCTCGGATACCAGATTCCGTCAAAGATGAAGGACTACCACACTGGATGGGTGGTGGTGGACGCAATTGATTTTGTTATCCACCTGTTTACCGATGAACAGCGAGAATTTTACTCAATTGAACGCCTCTGGAAAGACTGTCCACAGGTGAAAATAGATATCTAGTCAACGCGATTTCCTACGGTGCTTAAGCTCAGCATGCATGGGAAGAGAAAAGGTGAATCCAGCTTGCTGAATAGCTTGTGCAACTCCGGTTACTGCCTGATTGGCAATGTCAGATGGATCACAACCTGTGCGCTCAGCAATCTGTTGCAAAAGATTCATCGTCTGCGGATTACAGCGAATTTCTCGCTCCTCAGTTCTCTCGGTGTCACGCATGAACGCTTCCAAATCCGTATCAATTGAAATACCCGACTTATCGGGAGAGGTTCGGGCTAACTTTTCTGGTGACACGTGCTTAACAGGATCCTTTCTCCTAACCTGCTCCTTCGAAAGCACCTTGGCAATCACCTTCTTTTTTGTCTGTTTCGGCACAGAGGAAGAAGCACGAGTTTGAACGGGGGCAACCGCCTTGGACGGGATTGGTTTCTCTCGCGATTTTGCAACAGATTGTGAAGCTGAAATTGATCTTGTCGACTTCTGTTGCGAAGCAGGACTTTGTGTCAACGGCGATTGGTTCGTTGGTTTTATATTCGATGAATTTTGGTGGGGCACCTTTGGTTGGCTCGTTTCCACCATGTCGGTTTTTGGCGCTCTTTCAGGCATGACTGCTGGAGCAGATGCTACAGGTTCATTTGAACCCCGGGATGCACCCGGCTTGGGAATCTGAAAATCAGCCGCATTTACTGACTCTCTTGGAAAAATTAATTTCTTTCGCTCAGTGGAGTCCTTCGAAGGTGCCTGGACAATGCGCTCCAATACTTGTCCAATATTTCCCGCAGAACCCGATGTATTCCCATTTTCTTGTTTTGCCTCAATCGTCTCCATACCCATATTTTCTAAAAGGTCTTGGTCTATGGAGTAAAGGTACAAGTTCAAAAAAAGAATAGGAGCCTCCCGTATCCCGCATTAATCCACAAAAAATTGTTTTGTGAGAAAAGGCTGCTTTCGCATCCTTGATTTTTAAATACAAAGAAAATTATGTTCTACGATGAAGTCAAAATCTCAGCAAAAGCTGGAGACGGAGGAGACGGTATAGTCAGCTTCCGTCGGGAAAAATATGTGCCCAATGGTGGACCGAATGGGGGAGACGGGGGAAAAGGAGGTGATGTTATCCTACTGGGGGACCGCAACGCAGGCGACCTCAGAACCTTTCACTTTAAGCCACAGTGGAAAGCAAAAAACGGGCAACCAGGCATGGGTCGAGACAAGTATGGCAAAAATGGAGGTGCACTCACACTAAAAATCCCACTCGGTACTGTAGTCATTGATCGCCCCAGCGAAATGATTGTGGTAGAGATACTGGAGCATGGACAGAAACTCGTTCTGCTTGAGGGAGGCAAAGGTGGATTGGGGAACCGACACTTCAAGTCCTCAACCAACAGAGTGCCTCGCCAGTGCACCCCGGGTAAACCTGGTGACGAAGGCGAGTTCAGCCTTGTTCTAAAAAGCATAGCAGATGTGGGTCTTGTCGGTTTTCCAAATGCAGGGAAGTCCAGTCTCACCCGTCAATTCACGAATGCCCGTCCTCGAATCGCACCCTACCCATTCACCACGCTAAACCCCTCCGTAGGCATCATCGATTACGGTGAAGAATACCGCACAATCCTACTGGCGGACATCCCCGGACTTATCGAGGGAGCCAGTGACAATCGAGGTCTGGGTCATAGATTCCTTAGACATATCGAGCGCTGCAAACAATTTATCCTTATCCTGGACATGGCAGGCGTCGATGAGCGGGATCCTCTGGAAGATTATAGGAAACTTCTCACGGAACTGGAACAGTATGAACCAGAATTCCTCGACCGACCAAGGCTCATCGCAGCAAATAAGATGGACCTCCCGGGAGCAAAAGATAACCTCAAACGCCTCAGCAAGGAAACCAAGGAAAAAATACTGCCCCTTTCCTGCGAAACCGGTGAGGGTCTTGATTTCCTGAAAAAGGCCCTTGCTGAACAATGAATTCATCTTCAATGGGGGGAAATGATAAACCAATCCTGTTCCTTTACAGTATCAAAGACAAATTAAGGTTTTTGAAGCCTTTGGGGAAGAGGAAATCAATCTCTTATACCACATGTAGGCCAACTGAAATGTTGGATATTTTCCTAATTGAAGCCAAGATAGGTTGCCCCACCGAGTAATACGTCACCGTCGTAAAGAGCTAAGACCTGACCGGGAGCAAGCGCACGTTGAGTTTCATTAAACTGGATAAGCGTCTGGTCATTTTCCATGGGGACCAGTTTGACTGGTGTAGACTTGTCCCGATAGCGAGGCTTCGCCAGTAACTCGGCAGGACCTTCAACTTTTTGATTCAGAAAGCTGAATGGCCCAACGATGGCTTTCTTCGAATAAATAAGCGCATCCGGATCGTCAAAAGCCACCAATAGCCTATTAAGCCCCCTATCCTTGCCAATCACAACATAGGCCTTGTTGTCAGTATTGGACGGCACGCCAATACCCTTTCGCTGACCAATTGTATAATGATGCAGGCCCCGGTGTTCCCCAACGACTTGTCCGTCATGATTAATAATTTGGCCGGGGTCATCCTTGATCCTAGATCCGAGAAAATCGTTAATATCCACCTTGCCAAGGAAGCAAATACCTTGACTGTCCTTCTTGTCGGCAATGGTAAAACCGGCTTCACTGGCAATCCTTCGGACTTGGGGTTTGGCAATTTCGCCAATTGGGAAAAGGGCGCGCTGAACCTGTTCCTGTTGTAGCATGGCGAGGAAATATGATTGATCCTTATTCTTGTCGCTACCCTCAATGATATCATGTGTTCCATCGGCATTCTCACGCTTACGACAATAATGCCCCGTGGCGACCGCGTCAAATCCCTCCTCAACCGCTATGTCCAAGAACGCACCAAACTTTATCTCGCGGTTGCAAAGAATGTCAGGATTAGGAGTTACTCCGCTCTCATAACCATTGACCAAATAGTCAACGACCTTCTCCCGATAATGCTTAACCAGATTGATGACTTGAAACGGGATGCCAACCTGCTCTGCCACTGCACGGGCATCATCAATCTCCTGTCCCGCAGGACAATCCCCGAAAAAATGCTCCTCATGCTGCCAGGTCCGAATATAGGCACCCTCCAATAAAAGATTCTCTCCTTGAGCAAGAATATATGCAGCAACAGAGCTGTCTACCCCTCCTGACATGGCAGTCATTACGCGTTTCATTTTTGATCAACCTTTGAGCTTGAATGATGGATTGAGTTCGCCTGTTTCTAGTCAGCCTATGCCATCGACCAAGCGGAAAATTCACAAATCTCTCTGGAAAACCCCGACCACCGGACTCCTTCTACTTCGGGAGCCTTGGACTGGGACCGATCCACCGAACATCACTTTTGGGAAGCAAATTATCAAGCTAACCCCGGTTGCCCCGCAAGAAACAGCGAAATCTACAGGCTATTTTGTTGAGGGTAATCAAATCACCTTTGTTCTTCACACACAACATTATCCACGGATCGATTTCAATGAAACCAAGCCCTGGTTGACAGGAAAATTTAATGGTTGGGAAAAGGCACTTAACGACCCGAAATGGAAACTGGTACCCAAAAATCCTGAAATCTGGTCTCTTACGCTACCTAAATCAACATTTGCAAACGCGCTGCCTAACGACTTCAAGTTTCTGACAGAAGATGGGCAATGGCTCCAACCGCCATCCATCGCACCCAATCAAACCTCGCTAAGAAAAGGCATAATCAATCTACAGTTCCACACAGATTTAATCGGCACGCATGTTTTTCATTTTACCCTGCCAGAAAATCTTTATTCAGAAAATTGCGATGCCCTTTTCTTGAAAGATGCGGGCCATGAAGAAATAATTCCTCTGCCACGCCCCTCACCATATATAAATAGGAGGAGTGACCTTTCCCTTGGAGCAATCGTAGAGGGAACATCCACTACGTTCCGGCTCTTTGCTCCACGAGCAGAACACGTTAGCGTTGTTTTCTGGCCAAAGGAATCCGAAGACCGTAAGCAACAGCTTCCCCTTCATCCAAGTGATGATGGCACATGGGCGACCCTACATCCCGAGCGTCTTGACAACTTTTACTACGTATACCACGTCAACGGTCCGAATCGTGATGCCACTACTGAGTTTGACTCCAAGACAGCCCTTCCAGATCCATACGCCAAGGCGCTGGTTACTGCTGCGGGTCCGGGAATCATAATCGCCACAGAAAAGTCTAAAACACCTGCATCCAGTTACCGCCCCCCGGCAATGGAAGACCTTCAAATCGTTGAGGTTCACCTTCGTGACGCCTTGGCAAATGCATCTATCAAGCTAACACCAAAGGAACGAAAAGGGTTTGCAGGCCTTACAAAATGGCTTCGAACAGGACGAACTTACTTCCATGATCTCGGTGTAAATGCAATAGAACTGCAGCCAGTCCATGAATTCGACTGTGACTCACCAGATGAATACCACTGGGGCTATATGCCGGTGAACCTCTTTTCCCCTGCCAGTAGTTATGCAATGGATCCTAGTTCAGGATCACAAGTGCAAGAATTCAAAGACCTTGTTCATACGTTTCATGAACAAGGGTTTGCTGTAATTCTTGACGTGGTTCTCAACCATCAGGGAATCAACACGCCACTTCATGCGATTGATAAAGGATACTACTTCCACATGGATGATTCCATGGAACTCCTCAACTGGAGTGGATGTGGTAATGATTTTCGATCAGATACACCCATGGGAAGTCGCCTACTGGTTGATAGCCTTGTTCACTGGGTCCAAACTTATGATGTGGATGGATTTAGGCTGGATCTTGCCGAACTCATTGAGTTGGAATGTCTTGATACGATTGAAAAAACCCTTCGCGCCATTAAGCCGGAAATACTGTTGATTACAGAACCTTGGAGTTTTCGGGGAAATATTTCAAAGGCACTTCGTAAAACCAGCTATTCATCGTGGAATGATGGGTTTCGTGAATATATATATAAATATGTAAAGGGGGAGGCAAACAGTACAGGACTCGAATATTTCCTGAGTGGTTCGCCAAAACACTTTGCCAGATTCCCGGCTCAGACAATCAACTATATCGAATCACACGATGACCGATGTTGGATCGATAAAATAACTGGGAATTTCCGTAATAATGGACAGATCCCAACCGATATTGACATACGCCAAACCCATCTTGCAATAGCCCTATTGTATGCGGCATTGGGCGTTCCTATGCTATCTGCGGGTCAGGACATGTTAAGATCCAAGCGTGGCGTTCACAACACCTACCAAAGAGGAGATCTGAATATTCTGGAATACGAACGCGAAAATAAATTCCCGAAGACAGTCAAATATGTTCGAGATTGGATTCAATTCAGGCAGTCCGATCTCGGCCAACTACTCCGCCTCAAGGTTCACCCGCCACATGAAAACCTTCAATTCTTCCGGCAGGATGATTTCCCGGCAATGGCCATGCTCCGTTGTGTTGAAGATTGGCAAATTCTATTCGCAATAAACCCGGGAGAAAAATCAGCCAACCTACAAATACCCAAAGAAATCAACCACCTGAACCTCATTGCAGATGAGGAACATTTCCTAATCAACCCGGAGCCACAAGAGATGTTTGAGAGTCTCCCTGCCCGCAGTTTACGCCTGTATGGAACAGTATTCTGACAACGTAAATTATCAGAATTGAGCAAACAGATTGAACAGGCCCCCTCAACACGAACTAAATAACATCAAAAAACCTCTTGCAACCACCCCGCCCTTCAATTGGATGAACCGCCCAATTTTTCACACAACAAAATAAACACTTAAAACTACACTTAAAATGGCTGTAAACATTGGTATCAACGGTTTCGGGCGCATCGGGCGCCTTGTTTTCAGGGCTCTCGTCGACCAGGGACTCTTTGGTGATGAGCTGAACGTCGTAGCTATCAACGACCTCGTCCCGGCAGACAACCTAGCTTATCTGCTCAAGTACGACTCCATACAAGGTCGCTTCAACGGCTCGGTGGGAAGCAAGAAATCTGACGGAGCAGCGATGGATGATGTTCTAGTTGTTAATGGCCGAGATATCAAGTGCCTCTCCGTTCGTGAAGGACCGGCTGCAATCCCTTGGGGAGACTTCGGGGTGGACATCGTCATTGAGTCCACTGGTTTGTTCGTGCAGGACACCCTCGCCGCCGGCCACCTACAAAGCGGTGCTAAAAAGGTCATCATTTCCGCCCCCGGAAAAGGCGATGTTAAAACCGTGGTTATGGGAGTTAACTGTGAAACCCTAACCGCAGACGACCATATCATCTCCAATGCATCGTGCACCACCAATTGCCTCGCCCCTATCACCAAGGTAATGCTCGATAACTTTGGCATTCTCGAGGGCTTAATGACAACAGTACATAGCTACACAGCCACACAGAAAGTGGTGGATGGCCCATCGCCCAAGGATATGAAGGGAGGCCGGAGTGCAGCGATTAACATCATACCTTCATCAACCGGAGCCGCAAAGGCTGTTGGCTTGGTTCTACCTGAAGTTCAAGGCAAGCTCACAGGAATGGCGTTCCGTGTCCCCACGCCAACTGTTTCATGTGTAGACCTCACCGTCCGCACAGAGAAATCGACCTCTTACGAGGAAATTTGCGCCGCCATGAAAGCTGCATCCCAAGGACATCTCAACGGTATTCTGGAATACACAGAAGACGAGGTGGTCTCCTCCGACTTCATCCACTGCCCGTCCTCCAGTATCTATGATGCTGGCTCAGGAATCGGACTTTCAGATAACTTTTTTAAGCTGATCTCCTGGTATGATAACGAGTGGGGATACAGCAACCGCTGCATCGATCTGGTAAAACAGGTAGTCAAATTCCTCTAGAGTCGAAAAAGCAAAAGTACTGTGAGTGAAATCAAGACCATCAAGGACCTTGAGTTAAACGGCAAGCGGGTCTTCGTACGTGTAGACTTCAATGTCCCGCTTGTTGATGGTGAGGTCTCTGACCGAACCCGCATCAAGGCGGCACTGCCGACAATCCGGTATTTAATGGATCAGAAGGCCACAGTTATTCTGGCCAGCCATCTGGGTCGGCCAAAGGGACAAAAAAATGAATCCATGAGCCTGCGACCCGTGGCAGCAGCTCTCTCTGAGGAAATCGGCGAACCTGTCCTTTTCACCGATGCAGAAGGAGATGATCTCAAGCGAACCATCAATGATGCCGGCCATGGCGGGGTGATCCTCCTTGAAAATCTTCGTTTCAACCCGGAGGAAGAGGCAAATGGTAAGGGATTTGCACAATTCCTTGGCAGTCTTGCAGATGCTTATGTCAATGATGCCTTCGGTACTGCACACCGAGCACATGCCTCGACAGCGGGTATTGCATGTCATGTAGAACAAAAAGCAGTGGGGTTCCTTATCGAGAAGGAGCTCCAGTTTCTCGGGGAAAAGACTGCCACACCTGATCGCCCATTTACGGTAATCATCGGTGGGGCCAAGGTCAGCGACAAGATCAAGGTTATCGATGCACTTATAGAAAAGGCGGACACCATTCTAATTGGAGGAGGCATGGCCTATACCTTTAAATTAGCTCAAGGAGGAACAGTTGGCGACAGTCTCTGTGAACCAAGCATGGTTGAAACGGCAAATGCAGCACTTAAAAAGGCGGAAGCCAATGGAGTGAAATTCCTTCTCCCAGTGGATACACTTGTAACAAACAATCTGGATTTTGGTGCCAAGTCACTGGGCCAAACCAAGGTTGTGGAAGGCAATATTGAAGATGGATGGGAAGG
>Ga0209660_1000334_pt1 | contig 28704 bp, 26 predicted proteins | sample SaaInlV_100m_DNA_2_FD_184659 | JGI IMG/M metagenome (GOLD analysis project Ga0209660, IMG submission 184659) | Marine microbial communities from expanding oxygen minimum zones in the Saanich Inlet - SI072_LV_100m_DNA (SPAdes) (version 2) | ecosystem: Environmental > Aquatic > Marine > Intertidal... | reverse complement strand
AACATGATTTGTTGCAAATTTCATTTAATATAGCATGTCTAAAGTTTGAAATTTCAAATAATAAAAAATATATTGTTAAATTTTTTATAGAAAGAAATAATAAATTTAATGCTATAAAATCAGAGATTAACAATCTCACATATTTAAATAAAAAATTTAAATTTTTTCCTAAAGTTGTAAAATCAAATGACAATTTTTTAATAATGGAATATTTAGAAAATGATAATGACAAGCCTGATTCAACTAACATAGATTTTTTAGAATCAATTGTTAAAATACATTCTGTATCAAACAGACAATATGGTTTTGGTTTTAATACTCAGATTGGAGCTATAAAACAAATTAATAATTTTGAAAATAACTGGGTTTACTTCTATTCTAATTATAGACTTAATGATATCCTTGAGATAGCAAACAAGAGAATAAATTTAGGCAAGGTTATTAATAAAAAAATATTATTAATACTTAATAATATGAAAAACTTAATTCCAAGTAACCCCAAACCCTTGTTGCTTCACGGTGATTTATGGGAGGGCAATATTCTTTTTAAAAAAAATAAATTTGTAGGCTTTATAGATCCAGGTTCTTTTTTTGGTCATAGTGAAATGGAAGTTGCTTATCTGAGATGGTTTAATCCACCTTTTGTAGATATTAATTTTCTAGATAAATATAATGATAAAATCTTATTAGATAAGGACTATCTCAATTATGAACCGATATATCAACTTTATTATGCATTATGCAATGTAGCTCTTTGGGACAGCTCGTATATTAAAGAAGTAAAAAAACTTTTAGATAAAATAAAATTATAAATTTTAATTTAACAATTAAACGCAGGGGTTAGGATATGTTAAGTGAATATTTTCTATTTCCTTTAACATTTCATCACTAATTTCTATATCTATACTATCAATATTTTCTTTCAGTTGATTCATATTTGTTGCACCTATTATGTTACTAGTCAAAAAAGGGCGGTCATTAACAAATGCGTTGGAAAAAGTAGAAGGTGCAATTCCATATTTTTTTGATAAATTAACATATTTCTCAATAGCAACTTCTCCTCTCTCAGTATGGTGTCTTGAAAAACGTTGTGGCCAAAGTGTATAACGAGCATTTTTAGGGTGTAAATCTCCTATATACTTTCCACTCAATCTTCCACCTGCAAGTGGTGAATAAGCAAGTAAGCCACAATTTTCTGATATTGAAACTTCAGAGTTAGCAATATCAAAAACTCTATTCACAAGACTGTAAACATTTTGAATAGACATCATTCTAGGTAAATTTTTTTCTTTCGCTACTTGCAGAAACTTCATCATGCCCCAAGGTGTTTCATTTGATAAACCTGCGTACCTTATCTTGCCAGCTTTAACCAATTGATCTAAGTTATAAAGAACTTCTTCTATCGTTGTCCATTTATTATCACTTGGATCATATTTGTAATCTAATTGACCAAACTTTGGAACTTTTCTCTCTGGCCAATGAAGCTGATAAAGATCAATATAGTCTGTTTTTAATCTTTTCAGACTTGCATCAATAGCGGCATTCATGTTTAATTTATCAAACCCTAAAGTTTCCGAGCCATCTCTTATCCACTCAAGTCCATCTGATTTTGAAGCAATTTTTGATGCTAAAATTATTTTTTCTCTATTTTTTTTTTCTTTAAACCAGTTTCCTACTATTTCTTCTGTTTTACCGTAGGTTTCTTTTCGAGGCATAACTGCATAAAGTTCCGCAGTATCAAAAAAATTAACTCCTCTTTCAATGACATAATCCATTTGATCAAAAGCCTCTTGTTGTGTATTTTGCTCACCAAAAGTCATAGTTCCTAAACAAATTACACTTACATCCAAATCTGTTGTTCCTAGTTTTCTGTATTTCATAAATATTTAATAGATTTACCTTGAATTTATCGGATTTATAGCGATATTATACCTAATTAAAAGGAGAATTTATGGCTTTAGACTTTAATCAACGATCTTTTGCAAAAACATCTGATCAAGCTAATGTAGATGAGGGCTTACGAACTTATATGCTTAAAGTTTACAATTATATGACAACAGGGCTTCTGGTAACTGGATTGGTTGCCTATTTTTTTGGAAAAGCTTCAATTATAACAAATGGTGCAGGTGATATAGTGGGTCTTACATCGGTAGGCGCCCTCCTTTTTAATTCTCCCCTTATGTGGGTGGTGATGTTGGCTCCCCTAGGGTTTGTATTTTATTTAAGTGCAAGAATAAATACAATGAGTGTATCAGCAGCTCAAACAACTTTCTGGATTTTTTCAGCAATAATGGGTTTATCACTATCTTCAATATTTATTCAATACACAGGAGCATCTATAGCGCGTGTTTTCTTTATTACATCTGGAACTTTTGCAGCTATGAGTCTTTATGGCTATACAACAAAAAAAGATTTAACGAAACTTGGTCAGTTTTTAATTATGGGACTAATCGGTATAATAATTGCAAGCATAGTAAATATTTTTATTAAAAGTAGTGCAATGGAATTTGTAATTTCTGTACTTGGGGTTTTAATATTTGTTGGTTTGACCGCTTATGACACACAAAAAATTAAAAATGAGTATTTGGCTGAAGATTCAGGATCTATGGCAGCTAAGAAAGCTCTAATGGGAGCGTTAAGACTTTACCTAGACTTTATAAACCTATTTATTATGTTGTTACGTTTATTTGGCCAAAGAAGATAATAATATTTAAAATTAATTTAATAATCACCCAGTCTTTGATAGACTGGGTTTTTTTATGCAAAATATTAATGATCAATTAAATACAATTGTAAACTTATTTAATAATGGTGAAAAACAAAAAGCACTCAATGAAATAAATGTCCTGCTATCTAATAATAATAAAAATATAGATTTATTGTTACTTCACGCAAAAATTTGTATAAATTTAGATGAAATTGATAAAGCAATTTCTAGTTTAAAAAAAATATTAAATTTAGACTTAAACAATTATGAGGCATTGAGATTAATATATGTAAATTATTTAAAAATTAACAAAATTGATTTAGCAAAAAAATATATAGATAAATTACTAACTAATAAAAACAATAATTATATTGTTTTTAGAGATAAAGCTTTCATAGAATACTCTAAAAAAAACTATTTAGTTTCAGAAACATATATCAACAAAGCACTTAATTATAATTCAGAAGAGGTTTTTGGCTTAAATATTTTAGGTCTATTATATTTAGAAAAAGATGAAATATTAAATGCAATGGAGATATTTAAAAAAAGTATTTTAATAAATCCTCAATACACTGACAGTTATAATAATTTAGGCAAGTGCTATATTGATCTAGAAAAGTTAAACTTAGCCTACTTAAATTTTAAGAAAGCTTATAAAATTAATCCTAATTCTGATCTTCCCTTAATTAATATTGCTAATATTTTATCACTTAAAGATAAAAATAAGTTAGCTATAAAGTTTTATGAAAAAGCAAAAAAAATTAACCCTAATAATCAACAAGCGGATGAAAATATAATTATATGTAATGTTAGGTTAAAAAACTTTGAATGGGTTGAAGAAAAATTTCTAAATCTTCAAGACTCAAGCAATTTAAGTGATGATTTAATATTAAGTTACTCATATTTACTTCTAAATAAAAAAAATTTTAAAAAAGGTTTTGGTTATTTTGATGCCAGATTAAATACAAAAGAATTCCCTAAAAAAAATAGATATCATTATAATATTATAAAAACTGTAAATAAGCAGAAAAAATTAGAAAATAGCAATAAGATACTTATAGTGAAAGAACAAGGTGTTGGAGATGAAATATTATTTAGCAGCATGTATAATGATTTAATTAAAAATAATTCCTCTAATCTTAAAATTGAGTGTGATGAAAGGTTGTTAAAGATTTTTAAAAGATCATTTGATAATGATATATTCTTTCCTTATGGTCACTATTCTGCATCAAAAAAGAGTGTTAAACAATTCGATAATATTTTATACGCGGGCAGCTTGACTAAACACTTTAGGAAAAATGAAAAAGATTTTACAACTAAACCATACATAGAAACTCTAGGCGACCTAGATAACAAGTTTAAATTAATATTAAGCAACTTCAAAGATAAAAAAATAATTGGTATATCCTGGAAAAGTGTTTTTAATATTTTTGGAGGATTAAAGTCTTTAGAATTAAATGATTTTAAAAAATTATATTCCGATGAAAGATTATTTGTTAATCTTCAGTATGGAGACAGTGTTAAAGAAGTTAGTGAGTTTAAAGATAGTGGAAAATATATTTATAATTTCAATAATGTAGATTTGTTTAATGATTTCGATAACCTTATTAGTATTTTGAAAAACTTAGACGTATTTGTTACGGTAAGCAATTCAACAGCACATTTTGCAGGGGCACTTGGAATTCCGACAATTTTAATTTGTCCAAAAAAATCCTCGACCTATTATTATTGGGATTATGAAGATGGAAGGACGCCGTGGTATGATAGTATATCCATCATAAAATTCAAAAATTCAATTGATTATACAATGAAACTTGTAGATGACTTAATAAATAAAATTTCATGAATTTATCTAATAGACTTAATTCCATTTTAAAAGATTACTCTACAGGAAAAAAAGCTTCTGCTTATAAAAAATTTAAAAAGATTTATCTTCAAAATAATAAAGATATAAAATTAAGATATAATTTAGCTGTAATGCAACAAGAGCTAGGCCTATTAGATGAAGCAGAATCAAATTATATATCCTTAATTAAACATAGCGAAGATGCAAAATATAAAATCAATCTCTATAACCTCTACATTACTAAAGGCTTTTATCAAAACGCACTAGAGATAATAAGCTCTATTCAGTTAAAAAATTTGTCCTTAATACAAGTAAATCAAGATAAGGCATATATATTATATTTATTAAAAAATTATCAAAACTCAATAAATCAGTGTTATAAAATATTAAAAATTGACGACAAAAATGCCGATACCTTAAACACTCTTGGTTTGTGTTTTTTACATTTACAAAAATATGAAGAAGCGGATAAGGTTTTACTAAAAGCGCTGAACTTAGATGATAAAAATATAAAAATACTAAACTCATTAGGAAGACTAAATCATGAATTGCGAAAGTCAAAAAAAGCAGAAATTTATTTCAATAAAGCCATCACTTTATATCCAAATAATTTTGAAACCTTAAACAATATGGCTGGATTTTATCTTGAAGAAGGAAAATATAGAAAAGCAATTAACTTTTACAAAAAAGCAGAAAAATTAAGACCTAATAATTCAATTTTGATAAATAATTTAGCGAAAACATATATTTGTATTCATGATGTAGAAAAAGCTGAAAAGCACAGTAAAAAAGCCATATCGATAGATCAAAGAAATGATGAATTTAAAAAAACACTGTCATTAATTTTGCTTAAAAAATATGATTTTAAAAATGCCTGGTTATCTTTTGATGGTAGATTAGGTTTATCAGAATTTAATGAAAAAAATCCTACATTAAAATTAGTACAAAACAAAATTCCTAGAAAAAATATTTTAAATAAAAATTTAAAAATTCTAGTAGTTAGAGAACAAGGAATTGGTGATGAAATTTTGTATGGAACGATGTATTTTGATTTATTAAATGAGTTTTCAGATTTAATTATTGAATGTGATGAAAGATTAATACCTCTATTTAAAAATTCGTTTCAATCTCATAAGGATAAATTTGTTAAACTAGGAACTCACTCATCAAATATAAATAAAATAAATAATTTTGATCATATTATTTATGCTGGTAGTCTTGGAAAATATTTCAGAAATGATATAAATTCTTTTTCACAAAATCCTTATCTAAAAAGTATAGAAAATTATAAAGACCTAGAACTTGAAAATATACTAAACAAAGCTCAAGAGTTTAAAATTGGTATTTCTTGGAAAAGTTTTAAAAACAGATATGCCTCAGAGAAATCTTTATCACTAAAAGATTTTGAAAATATATTTGAGATAAAAAATTCAATAATTTTTAATTTACAATATGGTGATATAAAAGAAGAATTAAACCATTTTACAAAAAAACGAAATTATAAAATAGTAACGCTTGAAAATTTAGACCTATTTAATAACTTTTCTGGACTTGCTAATTTATTAAAAAATCTAGATTTATTTGTTACCGTTAGCAACAGTACAGCCCACCTAGCAAGTGCTCTTGGTGTTAGAACTATATTAATTAAGCCAGAAAATCATGCTTCTTTTCATTATTGGAATTATGAAGATGGTAAAACACCATGGTACAAGTCTGTTAATATTATCTCTAGAGAAAACCTTAAAGACAAAAGTTTTGTAAGTAAATTATTTAAATTGTAAATTTTTTTAAGAGATATTCGTCTCTTTCATTTATCCATTCTTTGGCAAACTCAACATCTTGCCACTCATCAAACCATGGCCCTCCTCTGGTATAATGAACTGCATATGGAGATTTATTATTATGACCCGATGTCCAACCCTCTAACCAATTCCATCTTTCGTCTAAAGAACCTATCTCATTATCCTCTAGCCATTTAAACTGGTGCAAAAAAGCACCCGTTTCCCTATTAACTAAATCAACTGAAAGGGTCTTGTTTTTTGGATGCGAACAATTGAATAGAATAAAGCTTGACCAATTTTTTCTTGGGTAAATAGTTTGTTTTTGGCCGTCCATCTTATGTTTTTCTTTTGGAGTATAATCATGCTTAACACAATATACTGCTTTAGTTTCATCAAGGCTTTGAGTAATTTTAGTTATATCATCTAAAAAAATAAAATCACAATCACAAAATATTGCCCACCCTTTATAGTTCATTAATGCAGGAACCAAGAATCTTGAATAAGTAAACTGTGTTGAAGCTAGTGGATCAATATCTCTGTTATAAAATTTTTTAACTATTAACTCATCTAATTTTAATGAAAAAATCTTTATATTTATTGAAGCTCTTTTAAGTATGGAATATTTACAAACTCTATATGCTATATCTTCTTTTGAATCATAACCAACAAAACATGATAAATTTTTCATAACTATAAAACACTTAACATTTTTGGTTGGATCCACTCAAGAGAATTAAAGTAACCTGAATCTGATAGTGCTGACCAATTTTTTTGTGGATTGTTTGTAATTTTACATACCCAGTAATAATCTGATCCTGTATTGTTAGCCCTCAACTTCCAGCCTTCACTTTTTTGAATATCATTAAACTCTCCTAACTCGATTTCAGACATAAATAAACAGATTTCTCTAGATGGGTTTGACCCTATTAATCCTTTAATATTATCTCGAGCTACAGACCAATTATTAAAATAAATAGCAAAATCAATTAATATTTTTTTTGACTCTTCATTATTCTGATTTTTAGAAATTAAACGTTGTATAAATTCTATTTCATTAATTTTATTTTCTTTTAAAACTTCAGTTATTGATAATCTCAGCAAACTATTAGGGGTTTGGTTCCAATATTTCTTCAAAACTTTTAAAGCCTTAAAATTATTATTGTTAGTAAATAAAATTTGGGTATATAGTTTAATGTATGGTGAAAAATTACCTTTAAGAGAAATTGCTTTTTCAATTAATTTAATTGCCTCTTTGAAATCACTTTTCATTTTTATTTTTGCAATTTCATATAAGGCTATAGACTTATTTTCATTAGCTTCTTCTTTTTTTATAATCTTATTTGAATAAGCTCTATCAGTAATATTAATTAGTTGATTCCAGTTTTTTGTTTTTGCAATTACATTTAATAATGTCTGATATAATTTATCAATTTTTGGATTCAACAAAAATAATTTTTCTCCATAGATAAACGCATGGTGATAGTCTTGTTGTTTTAGGCTTTGTTCCATAAGGCCTCTGTAACCAAGTGTTTTGGTTTTATTATTTTTTATCATCAGATCATAAACATTATTTAATTCATCAAACTTTTTTTCAATTTTAAGGATTTCAGATTGTAAAAGTAAATTCAGGCTTGTGTCCTCTTTTAGTATACCTTTCATCTTTCTAGCTGAATTAGTAGCACTTTTATTATCTTTATTGAGGAGAGCAATCATTGATTCAACAAAAAAATCATAACCTTTTTGCGTCCTAGTTAATTTTTTAACATAGGAATATTTTTGAAAAACAAATTTAGTTTTGAAATAAATAAAATTAATCAAAACTACTGTTAAAATTAAAACAACGAAGGCAATTACTAATAGATTTGAGCTAAAATTATAACTAAGATCGCCTATATCAAAAAATATATTAAATGAATTTGATATTAAAAAAAATGTAATTGATAATAATAAAATTAATTGTAGTGAAATTATTAAAAATCTTAACATCTAGATTGTTTTGTTAATTAGTTCTTTGAAATCATTTGCGATTTGGATTTGGTTTATTGTTTCTGTAAAATACGTTTCATAATTATCGATAGTTATAATCTTTTTGTAAGACATTTTATAATTTTTTTCTTCTAGAAAAGTATTTATTTCTTTTAATACAAGAGTTTCATTATTCTTTATGGTATTTTTTTTTGAAGGCTCAATTACCACAAACTTCATTATAGATTTTGAAATGAAGTTACTAGAGTTTTTATTAAATTTTTCTTTTAAATATAAATCTAACTCCTGAGAAAAAATATCTTTTAAAAATTCATTACCTCTAAAATTTTTTAATCTAATTAAATCAATTTTTTCAAAAATATGTTGATTGTTGTTATTTTTAAAACTTTGCAAAATATTTAATTCTTCAGTAAAATCTAAATTGTTTTCAAACTTATAAATTGTCAACCTTATTATATCTTTTTTATTTTTATTAGTAACTGAGCTTAAAATATTATTGGAAAGAGTTTTGTTTGACTCTGAAATATTTATTGTATTAATTTCTTTTAAATTATCTGAAATATTTTTTAGGCTTAAATCGAGTTCTTCGATTTTCTTATTTAGCAATATAACTTCTTTAGATTGATCGGAATTGGCAATATTTTGAATAGATATTTTTATTTCATCAAGTGAATTTTCTGTGATTTCAATTTTTTCAGATAATTTAGATAATTTTTGTACATTCTGATTAAGTTTATTAATAAGTTCTAATTGATCATTATTAGATACTTCTTGGTTCTTAAAGCTCACATAAAAAAAATATCCAAGAATAAATAGTAGAAATAATAATATAAAAGATGTGCTTAGTTTTGAAAAAATATATAGATAATCAAGTGTTTTTTTCATTGAGACTTTTTATCATTATTACCCAGTTGTTTAACAGAAGAAATTAATATACCAAAAAAATATGCTTGTTTTCTCTGTTGAAACATCATGTGATGAAACGTCAGTTTGTATAATGCAGGAAGATAAAAGTATTCTGTCTCATATTGTTTATTCACAAGAGATTCACAAAAAACATGGCGGTGTTGTGCCTGAATTAGCTTCTAGAGCCCATCTTGAAATACTTCAAAATATTACGAAAGAAGCACTTAAAGAGTCAGGTGTAAAATTAAACGAGATTAATTTATTTTCTGCTACGTGTGGACCAGGGCTTATTGGTGGTTTATTAATAGGCTCGACTTTTACAAAATCACTTTCAATTGGAAATAGTAAACCATTTATTCCTATTAATCATTTAGAGGCTCATGTTTTATCTTCTTTTTATAATAATAAAATTTCATTTCCACATTTATGTCTTCTCATAACTGGTGGTCACACACAGATATATTTTTTAGAAAATTTGAACAACATAAAATTAATTGGCGAAACAATAGATGATGCAATAGGGGAAGCGTTCGATAAAGTTGCTAAAATATTAGGTCTTCCTTATCCAGGTGGTCAAGAAATTGAAAAACAAGCATTAGAGGGGAATAAAAACTCTTTTAAACTTCCTCAGCCTTTAATTAAGGAAGATAATTTTAACTTTTCATTCTCAGGACTTAAGACCTCAATAAATTTAATAGCAAAAAAAAATGTAATTGATGAAATTTTCATCAAAGATATTTCTGCATCTTTTCAAAAATGTGTGGGATCTATTCTCGTTTCAAAATTAAATAAGGTCATTCAAAAATTATATAAAGATAATGCTAAAAATTTGTCAATCTCAGTAGTTGGTGGTGTAGCAAATAATGATTATCTAAAAAAATGTTTTCAAAACATAGAAGAACAAGAAAATATTAAATTTGTTTATCCACCAAAATACATGATGAATGATAATGCAGCAATGATTGCTTGGGCAACTATTTTAAAACACGTAAAAGATCATAATCTTAATTTTAAGCCTAACCCAAGACTAACTATTTAATCAATTAATTTTTGACATAAGGATTATAAAAATTTAAAATAAGTTAATGAAAATTAATTATTGGTTATTAAAATCTGAACCTTCAACTTGGTCATGGGAAGATCAAGTTAAGGGAGGTATAGAGATGTGGGATGGTGTAAGAAATTACCAAGCTAGAAATAACTTAATGAATATGAAGAAAAAAGATCTTTGTTTTTTTTATCACTCAGTTTCTGAAAAATTAATAATTGGAATTGTTGAAGTAATAAAAGAGCATTATCCAGATCCTACAGATAAAACTGGGAGGTTTGTTGTTACAGATGTAAAAGCTAAAAAAAAGCTAAAAAGACCAGTTTCACTTGAAGAAATTAAATCAACAACCAAACTCTCAAATATAGCTTTAATCAAACAATCAAGATTATCAGTAATGCCACTTACAAAAAATGAGTGGGATATAATTATAAAAATTTCAGAAAATTAAATAAATAAATTTCATTCTTTTATTTAAAATTAAAGATTGAATTTTTGTAGTTTTAGAATTAGTCTATCTTTCAATGGAAATAAAAGAAAACTGGATAAAAGAAGCAAAGGTTGATTCAAAAACCTATGAAATAAAATACAAAAACTCAATAGAGGATAATGATAATTTTTGGAGAGAAGAGGGCAAGAGAATAGATTGGGTAAAAAATTATTCCAAAATTAAAAATGTAAAATATTCAAAAAATGATGTTGATATCAAGTGGTATTACGATGGGTATCTTAATGTATCGTATAATTGTATAGATCGACATGCAAAAAATAATCCTGACAAGATAGCAATAATATGGGAGGGTGACGACCCAAACAATGTTAAAAAAATAAGTTATCAAGAATTGTTAACTAATGTTTCCAAAGCCTCAAATGTTCTTAAAAAACTAGGTGTCAAAAAAGGAGACATAGTTACAATATACTTAACTATGATTCCTGAGCTTGCCTATATGATGCTTGCTTGTGCAAGAATTGGTGCTGTTCACTCAATTATTTTTGGAGGCTTTTCCGCAGACTCTATATCGGGCAGGATTTTAGATTGTAATTCAAAATTTATTATCACTGCTGACGAAGGTGTTAGAGGTGGGAAAAAAATTCCTCTTAAAAAAATTACAGATACAGCATTAGAAAATTGTCCTGATGTAAAAAAATGCTTAGTCGTAAAAAGAACCGGGGAAGATATTAGTATTATTGAAGGTCGTGATGTTTTTTATGATGATTTATCTAAAGATGTTAATAGCTTTTGTGAACCTGAAGTAATGTCTGCAGAAGACCCATTGTTTATACTTTATACTTCTGGATCTACTGGAAAGCCAAAAGGAGTTCTTCATACATCTGGTGGATATTTAGTATATGCATCAATGACACATGAGTATGTTTTTAATTATAATAAAGGTGATATTTATTGGTGTACAGCTGATATTGGTTGGATAACTGGACATAGCTATATTGTATATGGACCTTTAAGTAATGGTGCCACCACTTTGATGTTTGAAGGTGTGCCAAATTATCCAGATTTCTCTAGATTTTGGCAAATCATTGATAAGCATGGGGTGAATATTTTTTATACTGCTCCAACAGCAATTAGAGCTCTTATGAGAGAAGGTGATGATTACGTCAAAAAAACAAAAAGATCGTCTTTAAAACTTTTAGGAACTGTTGGGGAACCAATAAACCCAGAAGCTTGGAAGTGGTATTATGAAATAGTGGGTAATTCACAATCTCCAATTGTAGATACATGGTGGCAAACTGAAACGGGTGGAATTTTAATCTCTCCCCAAACAGGTGCTATTGAACTTAAGCCTGGATCAGCGACAAAACCATTTTATGGTATTGAGCCTGTTATAGTTAATAAAAAAGGTGAAGTTCTTGAGGGGGAATGTGAAGGAATGTTGTGTATGAACAGATCGTGGCCTGGACAAATGAGAACTGTATATGGAGATCATCAACGATTTATTGATACTTATTTTTCACAATTTGATGAAAAATATTTTACTGGTGATGGATGTAAAAGAGACTCTGATGGTTATTATTGGATCACTGGCAGAGTTGACGATGTAATTATTGTCTCTGGACATAATTTAGGAACAGCAGAAATTGAAAGTGCCTTTGTAAGTCATTCTAAAGTCTCTGAAGCTGCTGTTGTTGGATACCCTCATGATATTAAAGGAAACGGTTTATATTGTTATGTTTCCCTTAAGGTTGGGGAAGAGTATACTGATGATTTAAAAAATGAATTAAAACAAGTTGTTAGAAAAAAAATTGGTCCTATTGCTACGCCAGATTTAATACATTTTACAAGTGGTTTACCAAAAACTAGATCAGGTAAAATAATGAGAAGAATTTTAAGAAAAATTGCAGCAAATGAACAAGATCAACTTGGGGACACTTCTACATTGGCAGATCCTAGTGTTGTTGATGATTTAGTTAAAAATAGGTTAAATAAATAATTTATTGAGGCTTCCAATGCTTCAAACACCGAGGCTCATAAATATTAGCTGCTCCCACTTGAGTTCTTCCTCCACCTTCTTCTTTTCTGAACGTTTTTGTAGCCTCCATGCCACACACATTACAAAAACCATATATCTTTAATATTTTATCTGAAAGACCTAAAATCATTGAAGATGTTTCCCATGGTTTACCCCTTGAGTCCTGATCTAAACCTGCACAAACAACATCAATGCCTTCGTTTAAAATATTTTCAACATTTTGTATAGTCTCAGATGTGTCTAAAAATTGAACCTCATCTAAAAAAACCATATCAATAAAATCTTTTTTAAAAGAATATTCTTTATTTACATCATCCCAATTTTTCATTGAAAAACACTCATGGCTCAAATCATTATGAGTAATAATTTTTGATTCAGAGTATCGATCATCAATACTTGGTTTTATAACAACAATTTTTTTATTTTGATGTTTTGCCCACAATATTCTTTTAAGTAACTCACTTGTTTTACCAGCAAACATAGCACCTACAATTGTCTCTAAAGATCCTCTCATTAATACTCCCTTAGATTATCTTCTAATATTTTTAAAATATTCTCTACATTAATATTTCTTATACATCCAACAGGGTTTGAAATAAGTTGTGAATTATTATTTTTCTTATTCCATCTTTGTAAGCTTTTAAAATTACTAAGATTATTAATATATTTAAAAGATATTTTATGGTTTTCATAACAACCTATCCTGTTATTCAAAGAAAAAACATCAACTAAGCCACATGGACCATAACAAAAATTAGACTGGTATTTATTTTCAACTCTATCAATTTTTTTTGAATTACTTAATAAAATTTTACTCGATACACTCGTTTCAATTAAGATTCCTTTTTTATCAAAAATTTTTGCAATATGTAGTGGACCAGAATCCACAAATACTCCAAAATCTATCTTTTCAATTTCTAAAACTAAACTCTTAATATCTTTTGGTTTAACAAATACACAATTTTTACTTTTATTTTTTTCTTCTAAGTATTTTGAGAAATCAGAATCGTCTATGTATACCTTAAAAATAAATTCATCTTGAAACTTTTTTATTATTTGTTCCAAAATATTATAGGGCAAACTTCTAAGCATTGAAGTAGAAACTGGAAAAATTGCTATTTCTTTAATAGTTTTTTTAACAATTTTCTTTTGTTTAAATTTAAAATCAAGAACTGGAACTTGAAAATATTTACAGACCTCTTCTACAATATTGGATCTTTTATATTTTTGAAATTTTAATGACTCTATTTCGAGAGTAATATGAAATATAGTGTCGTATTTCTGTATTTCTTTTTCTGAAATAATTAATGGGTAAATATTTGAAAACAAAAATAATTCTTTAAAAATAAAATAATGATTATCACAAAAAGCAATTCCAATTTTAAAAAACTTTTTACTTTTTATTATTGAGTTGATAGCAATACTATATTCAATAGCATCACCTAAACCAAATCTTGGGGGTAGAAATATTAATATTTTTTTACCTAAAGAGTTTATTGTTAGGCGATTTTCATGATTTAAAACACAAATCTGTTTTTTTTTGTTTATATTTTTCAATTCTTTCCATAAAGTTATATCCTTTGAAAAATATTTTTGGTTTGGCTCAATTTCGTTAGAAAAATATGTTAATCGGTTTTTTAATAATGAAAAACTAAAAAATGCCATAAAGGTTTATATCTTATTATGAAAAAGAGTGTTAAAATTAGAAAGATAATTTTTGAAATTCTTTATGACATTCATCAAAAAAATGTAAACTTTGATGAAGGTTTTTTATTTTTTACAAAAAATATTTCTTTAAATGATCAAGATAGATCTATGATTTATAATATTACTCTTAACAGTATTAGGTCTAATTTTTATATTAGTAATATTTTAAATCAATATTTAAGAAAGAGAACAAGTTTTAGGGTTAAAATATTATTATTGTCTGCAATAACCCAAATTTTATTTTTAGACTTTAAAAGTTATGCTGTCACAAACGATACTGTAGAGGTGGCAAAAATTAAAAAATTAAATCCCAGTTTAATAAATTCACTTCTTAAAAACATTAGTAATGATATTAAAATAATTAACAAAAAAAAAATCGATTATTCAAGCATTCCTATTTGGTTTATTGATCAAATAAAGAAAAATAATATTAATTTAAATAACATAATAGAAAATATTAGTAAGGAACCATCTTTACACCTAGTTTTTAAAGATAAAAAATTATTACGAAATTTCAAAGAAGAAAATATTAAAACTACAGACACATCGGCATTTATTTTAGAAAAAAAAAGAATTAAAGAGATAAGAAATTACAATGAGGGGCATTGGTGGATTCAAGATTTTTCATCCATGCTACCTATTTATCTAAGTCCTGAATTTAAATCTAAAAATATTATCGATATGTGCTCTGCTCCGGGAGGTAAGGCTTTTCAAGCAATATCGAGAGGAAATGAAGTTATTTTAAACGATATAAGTATTAAAAGAATTAATATACTTAAAGATAACTTAAACAGACTTAGGTATAAGAATAATATTTCCAACACAAATGCTTTAAATATAGGCGAAAATATACTTTTTGATATTGTTATTTTAGACTCACCCTGTTCAGGAATTGGAACGTTAAGAAGAAATCCAGAAATATTATTTAAAAAAAATCCCCCAAACTTTAACAGTCTTGTTAATATTCAGGAAAATTTAATTAACAAAGCTGCGAGACTTTTAAAAAAACAAGGTATATTAATTTATATGGTTTGTTCTTTTTTTTTTGAAGAAACTAAAGCGGTTAAAAATAAATTTCTTGCTGAAAATAAAAATTTTTCTCATTATAAATTTAAAATAGACAAAAATAGTAAGTTAAATAAATTTATTGATAATGAGGGTGATTTTTATACCACCCCATCAGAATTTAATAATCACATGATTGATGGCTTCTATGCTACAAAATTTAAAAAAAATGATTAATAATTATTTTAAAAATTTAACCAAATATTTATTTTTGTTACTTCTACGATTAAGGTTTAGAAAAAATACTTATGAAAATTTTAAAGATTTAAATTTTAAACAAAATGATTTTACAAACTATAAAATTATAAAACATTACATACTAAAAAATAACTTTATTAACAATATTACCATACAGGATATTCATAGTTTCAATTTTCTTTTATTTTATCAAAAACTTGGCGGAAAAAAAGGAATTAATTTATCTAAAGAAAATATATTTGGATGGTTTGATACATATAAATATTATATGAATTTTCCTTGGAAAGACGATTATGCATCAAAAAGATTTATCAATATATTGTATAATTATGATTTTATATGCTCAACATCAAACAACAAAGAAATTAAAAAAATAAATTATATTTTAAATTTTCATATCCAAAGAATAGTTTTTGATATTAAAAGAAAAAAAATTGAAGATGTTTCTTCATATGATGTTCTTGCGTTTGTATTAATTAAATTTATTAATAATAATTTTAATAAATATTCTTTTAATAATATTATAGAAATAGTTAACTCACAAATTGATGAGAACTCAATGCATAAAAGTTATAATATCTTAGAGCATGCAAAATGCATAAACAACTTAAATGAAGTGAAAAATATTTTATTATTTTTTAAATTTAATACTTCAGAAATACTTAATAACAAAATTCTAGCAATGACGGCTTTATTAAACTCTTACAAACATAATGATCTATCGTTACCTCTTTTTAATGGCTGTAATAATAACCATAACATAGAGATCAGAAAAATATTTAAGGAAGAGCAATTTCTTAAAAATGTATCTTTAAAAAAATTTATAAATGGTATCGCGTTCTATAAAGATCAAAATAAAAGTATTTTTTTTGATGTAGTTCAGCCAACTAAATATGGTTTTAACAAAGAGCTATGTGCTGGTTCACTAGCGATAGAAATAAGTGCTGAAGATGAAAAAATTATAACTAACTGTGGTGGAACAGAAGCTGGTGGAAAAAATCCAGGCTACCTTAAATATAGTGCTGCTCACTCTACTATTATTATTAACAATACCAACATAAGTGAAATAAAAGAAAGTTACATCAATAAAACGTTTCCAAAGCAAGTTATTTTCGAAACAAAAGATTATGATAACTGGGTTTCAATTTCCGGATCTCACAATGGTTACTTAAAAAATTATAGGAAAATTTGTAAAAGGGAATTAATTATTAATAAAAATAGAAGTTTATTCGAAGGAGAGGATACAATAATCTCAACTAAGTCAAATATAGAAAAAACTGTTTATCATATTAGGTTTCATTTGACGCCTGAAATATCAACAACAATGACCAAAAATAAGAAAAATGTTATAATCAAAACAGAGAAAAACAATATATGGATGTTTAAATCAGATAATGAGATTATGATTGAAAAAAGTATATATGTTAAAAATGATATGGCCATTGAAACATCTCAAATTGTAATCAGTGGGGTAACATCCTTATTAAAAAATAAAATAAAATGGTCGTTAGAAAAAATATAAGAAGAAACGCTCTCATATCTGTCTATGATAAATCTTTATTAAAAAAATTATGTTTAACTCTGACAAAATATAATATTGATCTTATTTCAACTGGCACAACAGCTAAAAAAATAATTTCACTAGGATTTAAATGTAAAGAAATTTCTGACTTAACTCGATTTAAAGAAATACTTGATGGAAGAGTTAAAACATTAAATCCTAAAATTCATGCTTCAATATTATTTAAAAGGAATGATGCCACTCATAACAATACCTTTAACAAACTTAATTTTCCTAAAATAGATTTTGTAATAGCAAATTTCTATCCATTCTCAAAAATTTCAAATAAAGAAATGGTAACTAAAAAAATTGAGATGATAGATATTGGTGGTCCTGCGATGATAAGATCTGCAAGTAAAAATTTTAATTCTGTAACTTCTATTAGTAAAATAAAACATTATGAACCGCTTATAAAAGAATTAGAAAAAAATAATGGTGAGACAACACTGGCTTTTAGAAAACGAATGGCTAAACTAAACTTTAAACTAACAAGTGATTATGATTTATCAATTTACAAATGGTTTAATAAAAGTGATAAGAAAAAAAAAGAACGCAATAAAATCAAAATTAAATATGGAGAAAACCCAAATCAAAAAGCTTATTTTATTAAAAACTCCAAATCAAACATCTTTACTTCTCAAATAAGTGGTAAGGAACTAGGTTATAATAATATTTTAGATATATGTGAGGGCTTAAGTTGTTTAAATGAGTTTATAGAACCAACATGTGTTATAGTTAAGCACAACAACCCTTGTGGTGTAGCATCAGCTGATAATATTAAAACATCTTATGTAAAGGCACTAAAATCCGATCCCATAAGTGCTTTTGGTGGTGTTATTTTAATTAATAAAGAAATTGATGAAAGTTTAGCAAAAACAATTAATCGCAGGTTTTTTGAAATAATAGTGGCTCCAAAATATACTAAAGAAGCGATTAATATTTTAAAATCTAAAAAAAATTTAATTGTTATTAATTCAGGTAGCTTAATAGAAAAAAAAGGGGAAACTTTCAAATCAGTCAATTCAGGAGTTTTGTATCAAGAAAAAAATTCATATAAAATATCAAAAACAAAAATTAATCTTGTTACTACAAAAAAATCTTCAGAAAAAACTATAGATGATTTGCTTTTTGCTTTCAAAGTAGCAAAACATGTCAAATCTAATGCTATAGTATTAGCACATAACAAACAAACTCTTGGGATCGGTGCCGGACAGATGAGCAGGTTGGATTCGACGAGAATGGCTATAATAAAATATAAAGATTTTTTTAGAGAAAAAAAATTTGTTTGTGCCTCAGATGCCTTTTTTCCTTTTACAGACAGTATAAAAATGCTGTTAAAATTAAAATGTGATGCAATTATCCAGCCTAATGGATCAAAAAACGATGATAAAATAATTAGTTTTGCAAAAAAAAATAAATTATCTTTATATTTTGTTAAAAATAGAGTTTTTAAACATTAATAAATAACATGAAAAAAAACTATATAGAAATAATTATAAAAATGTTTCCTGATATTGCTAGTGGAAGAAAAAATTTTAAATTATTTGAAAGTAGAATTAAAAGAAATCTTAATTTAACCAATAAATATCTTAAAAAAAAGAACAATCCACCTCTGAAATAAACTTGTATAAATTTTATAAAATTTATAATAAAATAACTTAATATGCATTTATTTTTTTCTACCGCGGTTTGGACATCAAAAATAGACAATTATGAAAGAATTAATAACGAAATGTTCAATTACATTATTAATCTCCAAAAAAAAGATCCTGTGGGACTTATTAAAAGTAATTTCAAAGGATGGCACTCTAAAGATTTTAACTTAAAAGATGAACAACCAAAAATATTTGTAGAGGCAATAAAAAAAAATATAAATATTTCTCTTAATGACATGAATTGGGATGTTACTAAACAATCTGTAAGTATTAAAAGCATGTGGGCTATTATAAATGAACAAGCTGCCTGGAATCAAAAACATCACCATAGCAACAGTGATTTAAGTGCCGCATATTATGTTAGCGCTCATGAAAACTGTGGTGATATTGTTTTTTATGATCCTAGACCAGCACCAGTTTATAAACACCCTATTCCTAAAAGCCCTAATAATTTAAATGCCACTGTAAACTCTATAAAACCTGAGGCTGGGATGCTTGTTCTTTTTCCTAGCTATCTTGAACACTCTGTAAACCCTAACATGTCCGATAAGAAAAGAATAGTAATCAGCTTTAATATAAATTTAGAGAAAAACTAAATATGGGTGTAGGCGATGCACTTATGGCAAGTGGTGAAGTTAGAGAATTAAGAATAAAAAAACCGTCTGCAAAATTTATCATAGGTGATGGTGTAAAATCCTACTGGAGTGAAGTTTTTGATAATAATCCATATATAATTAAACATTCAGATATTAATAAACACCATGAAGTTTATTGGATAAAAAATTATGAAGGAAATAGGCCGTATAGAAATTATGACGAAAATCTTCCAAAAAATAAATATAATTGGATAAAATTTAAACCTAAAAAAGGGGAATTTTTTTTCTCTAAAGAAGAAACTAATTTTGCCAAACAAATACTATCAACTATTAAAAAAAAAATTGGAACAAAAAAATTAATTTTCATGGAGCCACATGTTAAAAAAAGATTGGGTTATGAAAATAGAGATTGGGGATTTGATAAATGGAAAAAAGTAGTTGCAGAACTAAATAATTACTATGAGTTTATTCAAATAACTTATCTTGGCAGACAGCCGATTAAAGGGTGTATAAACTTAGATGGATTAAATTTTAGAAGCAGTGCCGCAATCTTATCAATGTGTGATTTATTTATTGGGGCTGAAGGAGGAATGGCTCACGCTGCAGCTGCAACAAACAAAAAGGCAGTAGTAATTTGGGGGGGGCATATTAGTCCTGATATTACTGGATATAACTTTCATACAAATTTATACAACAAACATCCAATGTCACCTTGTGGTAGCAAATTTATTTGTGATCATTGTCAAGAGGGTTTAAAAAAAATATCAGTCACTGAAGTAGTTAAAGCAATTAAAAACATCCTTTAATCTTTAGAAATATACTCCCAAGCCTCACCTGATTCAAATTCTTTTAATGTCCATTGATTATAAGATAAGCTAACAAAAATATCTTTATCAATTTTTCCATTTTCAATTTCTTCAATTGAATTTATATTTTTAAGACTTTCATATGTAAAATGGGCAGGAACACCACTTGTCATAGCCTTAAAGCCAGCTGTTGATTGAAAGCTCACAAATGCCCAAGCCTTATCAAGCAATAAATCTAGTGGTATTTTTGAAGTCTTGTTATGTAAAAAAATTTTTCTATCAGTATACCTTTGTATTTCCTCTATTGTGGTTTTTACCCAATTAGTTAAATTGAAATATTTTACCATGTATGCTGAGGGTTCTGATAAAATAATATATTCGCCCTCTATTCTCTTTTTTTTAAAATCAATATTTAATTTCTCTAATCTGCTTTTATCTTTTTTATTAGTTTTAAAACCAATAAGATCATTATGAACAACTCTAAAATAGCCATCAAAATCCTTAAACATTGTCTTATCTTTATTAAATGACCTTTTGCTTGCAGATAAATACCCGTGATCAATATAATAAAAATTATTTGATTTTTTAAAAATATTACCTGTTCCTCTTAATATTCCATAACTTGAAACAGTGTCCTCTATATCGAAAACATAATCTTTTATGTTAATAATTTTACCATTACATCCTTTGGCAAAATGATTTGTTATTCTTTTGTTGTTAATGTGATCAGTTTGTAAAACAATCATATTTAAATTTTAAATTAGTAGAAAATTTTGTTCAAGAATTAAAATATAAATGAGGGTTTTGCTGTGATTTTATAGTTTAGAAATATACTTTTAGGTTAGTACACTTTATTAAAAAACTAAAGTATCATGTTATATTGTTGTGACCAAGTTCTTATCATCCAAGTAATTATAACTCTTTTTGCATTTCCTGAATAATTATCTTTATCCAAAATTTCTTTTATACCATCATCTGCATTAACAGTTTCAAGATACTTCTTCTTGATAATTTCAGAATTTTGTAGCCAATTAGTAATAGGAACTGACCAACCAGTTTTAAATTTATCGAAAATATAATTTGGTATTTTGTTTTTATAGGTGTTTCTTACAGGAAGTTTAGTAGCTGTTTCATGATCACCAATCTTATAATCAGAGCTTATAGATAGACAATGCTGCATATATTCTTTTGACGCCAAAGGGAATCTGCCTTCCATAGAAAAAGCCATACCATATCTGTCATTTCTTGAAAAAAAATCCTCAGAAACAGTGGTTATACAATCTAACGCCATCGAAGAGTTAGCTATATCTTCTGGATTCCATATTTCTTCTGGTAAAGTTTTTTCCAAAATATCAATAAGATCATTTTCATTAAATTTTATATTTAACTTTATTGGGGCAGAAAATTTTTTTACCCAAATTTTCAGAAAATCTCTCCACTTTTTTGGCTTATTAGGCATTTGTTTTATGGTGTAATATTTTTTATATCCTCCAAAAATTTCATCTCCAATATCTCCAGCCATTGTGATAATTATTTTGTTTTTAGATAAAAATTTATTTGTAAAATAATACATTGGTAAATTCCAATTATATCTTGGTTCTTCAATAGACCAAATTGCCTTATCCCACTCATCAACTATAGTTTTTGGAGTAATTTTAACTTCTTTATGATCTAAATTTAAATTATCAGCATATTTTTTTGCAATATAGGCATCACTATTATGATCTTCTCCTCCAATAATTACATTTGGTTCCATTTTATTAGTAAAAGAATTAAGATTATCAATATGTTTACTTAATTCATAAGCTACTAATGATGAGTCAATACCTCCAGATAAAAATATCCCAAATCTTCTTTCTCCAAGCGTTGAATTTCTAATAACTTTAGATGTAATATTTTCAAACTCTTCTTTAATAAATTTTTTATTTGAATACGGTTTAATGAGAGTTCTGAATGATCTTTTAATTTTTTTTAAGCTAAGATCATAAACGATTGTTTCACCAGGTAGAACTTTTAGTATCCCATTAAAAACTGTTTGCCTCATTACATTTACCCCCAACATACTAGTGCATGCAAGTGACAATCTATCAATTTTATTTGAATTATTTACAAAATTAATCAATCCTTTGATTTCTGAAGAAAAAATTATACCTTCTTTTATATTAGAAAAAAAAAGTGGCTTAATTCCTACATGATCTCTTGATAAAACAATTTCATTCTGTTTTTTATTGTAGAAAACAAAAGAATGCATTGAGTCAATTATATCTTGAACAACTGTTTCGTAGGAAAATTCATCCAATAACCAACTTAGTAACTCAGTATCACACGTAGATTTAGGATAAAATTTATCTTTAAACTTTAACAAAAGCTCATCATAATTAAAAATTTCTCCATTATAGATTAAAATATTTTCTTTTATTGATTTCCAAGGTTGCTTTCCATCATCAGGCTTTGAAGTTATAGATAATAAATTATGACCAAGAGTTACTTTTTCTGATGAATAGATACCAGAACCATTTGGCCCCCTATGAGAACATTTATTAATTATCTCTCTAATTATTTTTGGATTTTCTTCAGTTATTCCGTAAATTCCACACATGTAATATGTTATATAACTTATTTAAATTAACAAAACAGCCAAGAAAAAATAATAATCTTTTATTCGTTTTTTAGTTCATTTAAAAAGAACTCAACATTGATGTTTTTGTCTTGAAGTTTGTTAATTATTTCTTTTCCAACCATGCCAACAAAATGAAAAAAATTAGGTTTTTTAATTTTTGTAAAATTTGGTGAAAAAGGCATGTAGTTCCATTCATTCCCCATTTCGTTAAATAACTTTTTGTTTTCAAGTATAAATTCATTTAATAACATGTTGTCAGAATTTTTTCCCTTGGGTCTAATTTTATTTTGTAACCTATGTATCATGTAATGAGAAAGTATTTGAGCAGTTGATTTATCACAAAAAGTTACACCTGAGTTATAATAAGGATATGAGTTGTCTAAAAGGTTTACTTCTCTAAAAACTTTGGATGAATTGGCTTCAGCCTCTCTGGCATTCCTTAAGCCAGTAAATTCAGGTAATGGATTTGAATCAGGGTAAATATAAATATCGTTATCTAAATATATTGTATACTCATAATCATTATCAAAATGAAAATATCTTTCAAAAGAATAATGTTTGTTTTTAGTTGCTAAAAAATCAAATTTTTGAAATTTTTTTTCATAAACACTCTCTGTAATAACCAAATGATCATAATTATATTTTTTACAATAATTTTCGACTGAGGGGATGAAAATATTTCTTATTGGATCAATTGTTCTTTCATCTCCCCATTGAGTACCAGGACCAATGTCAACTTGCAATATTAGGTATTTTGGATTCATTAAAATTTAATTTTAAATTAATATAAATTGAATAAATATAAATATTTGAATCAAATTTTCAATTTGTTTTATCAATAGATCAGAGTTTAAACCTTTGTATAATGATTTAATTGCTATTTTTAATACAATTAAATATGTAAATATGTAAAATTTGATAAATTATTGAGTCAATTTAATATGAAAGTTAAACAATTAAATATTTAAAATTTTATTGTTTTAAAAAAATTTGAAATAAAGAATTAGTATTTACTACCATTCAGATTTTAATTGGTTATAAATTATGATAATAAAAAAATAATTAAAAAATATTTTTTTAATTTGTTAAAGTTAAAAGTTTAAATATTAAATAAAATGTCTGAACAAGCTATTAAATTTAAATCCTCGCGAGATGAATCTTTTTTTAAAAAAATGAGCTTAGCTGAACTGCAAAAGCTTCCTCAACATAACGGAATATTAAATTTTAAAATTTCAGAAACATCTTTTTTAATTCTTAATATTTTAAATGATGACTCTTCTGCAGTAAAATATTTTTGGAAAAACTCTCATGATATTGAAAGTTTAGACCTCTGGTACAGAATTACAAAAAATGAAGGTTGCTTTATTGATGTGGGCGCTCATACGGGTCTCTATTCACTAACAGCTATAAAAGCTAATTCCAAAAATAATGTTATTAGTATTGAGCCATATTTTATGAATCTGTCTAGATTAATTACTAATTTAAGACTTAATAATATTTATAAAAATGTCACAACAATTATGGGTGCTATTTCAGATTTTGATGGAAAATCTAAATTCAACATAACAACTGAAAAATCTTATATGTCTAAAGGTGGAAAAATTAGCGATCATGGTTTAGATATAGATGTTTATCAATTAGACTCATTATACTCCAAAACCACAGACAAAGAAATAAAGGGGATAAAAATTGATACAGAAGGCGAAGACTACAAGGTTTTAAAAGGTTCTCAAAAAATAATAGAGAAATATAAGCCAGAAATTATTATCGAAGTAAGGGAAGAGAATAAAATTCTTATTGGTAACTTTTTAAATAAATATTCTTATAGATTTTTTGATGTATTAGATTTAAAAAAAGAATTGAATTTACAAAATTATAAAATTAAAAATATTATTAATCTGTATGCAAAAGTGTAACTAAATAAATATATAGAAATTATAATAAAATATTTTAAAATAATGAATAAACATATTTTTTGGATAAGCTCATATCCTAAAAGTGGAAATACGTTAGTTAGGGCTATACTTACTGGCTTATTTTTTTCAAATGATGGAAAAGTTAAATTTGAGAATATGAGAAATATTGGTCTTTTTGAAACAACCCGAAGATTAAATTTCATAAAGTCAATTAATGAAAAAGATTTTTATAACTTGGGGGATTTAACAGTTTTATCAAAGTATTGGCAAAAGATTCAAGTCAGCCAAGAATTAAAAATTGTAAACGGTTTTGGCTTTCTTAAAACACATTCTTGTTTAGTGTCTATAAAAAATAACTTATTTACCACTAAGGATATTTCAAAAGGCTATATTTACATAATAAGAGATCCAAGAGATTTATGTATTTCGTGGGCCAAGCACTCAAATTACAGTATTGATCAATCAATTGATTTTTTATGCAACTCTCTTTCTGTTTTAAAGTGGGTAAACAAGAGTAAATATAGCATGGTGCCAAAAAACATATTCCCTCTCCAATTTGTTTCTTCATGGAAAGAACATGTAAAATCATGGACTGAAAATGACTTTGATATTCCAAAACTGGTCATCAAATATGAAGATTTGATTGTAAATAAAGAAATCGTTATTAAAAAGATATTAAAATTTTTTTATGAAAATTTTAATATTAAAATTAATAATCTTAACACTAGATTAGAAAACATTCTTGAAACAACAAGTTTTGATTATATGAAAAAAGCTGAAATAAAAAATGGTTTTGATGAAGCAATGCTATGGAGTAGTTTTTTTCAGGAAGGAAAAAAAGGACAATGGAAGGATGTTTTAAAAAAAACACAGAGATCTAAAATTGAATACAATTTTAGAGAGTATATGAATAAATTTGGTTACCATTAATTTTTTTTAATATAATTAAATAAAAAAGTTTGTGTTATATTGGGACGTGAGTATTTAAGAGCACTTCATAAATTTAAAAATTAGAGATTTATTGCAATGAGCGCAGTGTTTCGAATACTTCAATTATTAAGAATAGCATATCAAATAATACTTCTTTAGAAAAGCGTATTGGAGGTATGGTGAGTTCATTATTAATTATGATACTGCTATAAACTCTTTCCTTTCAGTCGCACAAATAACATATGGAGATATATTTGAAAATTTTGGTCTTATGTCTTTGATTATCTTTTTCCAATCGTTAACAGACTTAATGCACAAATGAACATTTCTTCCATCTGGCAAAGTTTTTTTAGCAGGGTAGCACGCTATTACTATGAAAACAAATTTTTTAGCAAGTTTAAACAATTCCTCAATGAAACTTATGGCATCACTTTCAGGTATATGTTCTACAACATCAACACAAATAATTCCATCAGCTTTTCTAGTTGGGTATTTAGAAAAACTTTTAACACCTGGGTCGTACAAATATACATCATTAATATTCCAATAATTAGTAATGTTACCATAAGAGTTATTATTGATGGCAATTTCTTCAAAATAATATTTTGCTTTTCCACAACCAAAATCAATAATTGAGTTACTTTTTGTAAGATCTATAACTTGCTTTATTGGGTGAAAAAAAAATTTGAGTGATCTTCCATCAAATGTATTTTCAGCACTATCTAGCTTTGTTCCATTAAGATGTAATTTTTTATAAATCTCAAGGGTGTCTTTATATTCTTTGCTAAAAGAATTATTCTTATTATTCATTAATTATTCAATTAACACTAAAAACAAATGTATTGAAGTGTATTGAAAAAATTTTCAAAAAAATAAATAATTGCAGTGTTTTTGGAGCGGGCGAAGGGATTCAAACCCTCGACTTCAACCTTGGCAAGGTGCGAGTGTACCGATGAGCTTTGCCTTTTCTTAAAGAAACTATAACATTTTTTTATTAAAATTAAACATCGAACTGGGACGTATGTGGGACGTGAAAAAACGATTCAATATCTGCTTCACAATGCAAAAAAAATTCTCTAGATTCCTCATCGTAAAAAAAGGTTTTAAGATTCTCTAGAGTTAACTATGGGATAATATGGGATGATTTTGAATCGATTTAGGAAAAAATTGAGCCTCTAAAAAAATTATGGAATATTGATATTGATCTCTATGATCCATGTTATGAAAAATATTCTCATCTATCAACTAATAAATTTATGATCTTATAATATGCATTGATGTTCTTGAGCACGTACCAAGACAAGATATTGATTGGTTATTAAATAAAATTTTTGCAATTTCTAAAAAATATATTTTCATAAATGTAGCCTGTTATTATTCAAATGCTTTATTGCCTGATGGGTCAAATGCTCACATTAATATAAATGACAAAGATTGGTGGTTTAACAAAATTTTAGCGTTTAAGAAAAAATACCCACATCTCAAAATTATTTGTATTTGCTCGTATCTATTAGAGAATAGAAAAATTGAACTTATTCCGCTTCAATTTGATGATCAGATTAGTAATTACTTAGACTAAAGTTATAACAAATTCTATATTATTCTTTTAACTTTATCGGATTTTTCGCCAAGGTTTGTAAGCATAACGGTACAATCAATATTTACAAAATAACTTTCAAATTTAGTAAAAAAAAAATTCCACCAGTCTTCACTTTTTACAGTTTGATGTACATTTCTTCCGTCATTAAGTATCTTTTGATCCAAGACAGTTGAAATTACAAAAAAAACAAATTTATTTGAAAAACTAAATATGTCTTTGACCACACTGTCTAAATCTTCTATTCCTATATGTTCTAATACATCTGTGCATATTACTCCATCATAACTTTTAATTGGATATGTATCATACTCATCAATACCTGGATCAAATAATTTTACCTCTGTAATGCCCCAATAATCAACAACATCTCTATATTTTTTATCCCCCAACTGAATTTGATTATTATAATATTTTGCCTTACCACAACCATAATCAAGGATAGATTTAGAGTTTGTGCTGTTAATTTTTTTTTTTAAATACTGTATCCAAGGTGCCAAAGATTTACCATCAAATGTAATATTATTAGATAAATAAAAATTATTTTTTTTAATTCCATTTTTATGTGCAATTTTATATTGATTGACTAAGTTATAATAGTCACTAGAAAATTTTGTTTTATTATTCATTTTTTTATTTAAACATTATTATTCATAAAATTAATCAAAATTACAATTAAAATTATGATCTACGAAAAAAACATTTAAAAAATATTAGTTAAAACTTATAACATCACCTTAGGGTATGTGTTCTACTACATCAATACAAAAAACCAAGAGTTTTATATGATTGATCCACCACATAGGAAAGTTGATACAAAGAATGATATGATTCCAACCAACGAAATAGTTAAAGACATTTACGAAAAAAGAATAAGTAAAAGATATCCTAATAAAACTGGAGAAGAATACATTTTCTTTGCAAACAATCCTAACAGACTTCAAGTTAGAAATATGGTTGATAAAGTTTTTAGAAAAGTTTCAAAACAGTTAGGTTATTATTATGTTGATGACAGTAGTAGAAATAAATCACTATACGCATTAAGAGCAGCAGGAATGATTGGTATGGACATTCATACTAATGCATCTTTAGATGATATTACAAGAGTACATAACTCTAGTCCTAACATGGCAACTAAAAGATACATGAAAAGAATAGGAAGAGTTAAGTCAGTAGAGTTACAAGAAAGAATATTTTCAAAAAAATAAAAGTGCATTGAAACTCATATCTAATTTTTGAGAGGATACTTTGTTTTTGGAGCGGGCGAAGAGATTCGAACCCTCGACTTCAACC